>OIWS01001111.1_pt1 | contig 29322 bp, 25 predicted proteins | sample 1587611 | NCBI WGS metagenome assembly OIWS01 (sample SAMEA3888919, study PRJEB22519) | human gut metagenome | biome: human gut; feature: human-associated habitat; material: faeces | place: Denmark | collected 2010 | reverse complement strand
CTCTATCCCCGCTGCTCTGTTGCAGAACTGCATTTTATCGTTTTTTGACAATCTCCCGCTTCGTCCTCTTTCTGAACTTTCTCCGGAATCAGACCCATGTTCAGTTTTCTGCCTTCTTCCGCTGCGGCCGCGGCAGCTGCGAGAGCACAATCGCCGCAAACATCATGGCACACCCTGCCAGCTCCCGCCCCGAGAGGGTCTGCCCCCCGATGATCCATCCAAACAGGGCCGCAAACACCGACTCCAGACTCATAATCATCGACGCCAGCGTCGGCGGCACGCTCTGTTGCCCCAAAATCTGCATCGTATAGGCCACGCCGCCGGACAGCACGCCCGCATAGACAATCGGGAACCACCCGGCCAGAATATCGCTCCAAACCGGCCGCTCGAGCAGCACCATCCCGACCGCTGACAGCGCCGCGCACACGAAAAACTGCGTGCACGCCAGCCGCACACCGTCCACCCGGCCCGTCACCGAGTCGATCTTCAAAATATGCAGCGCAAAGCCCACCGCGCAGCAAAGCGTCAGCAGATCCCCCTTGTTCACTGTCACCGCGCCGCTCATACTCAGAATGTAAAGCCCCGCCACCGCAATCAGCGCGTAGATCCAGGTAAATACGTCCGTCTTGCGCCCAAAGAGCAACCCGATCAGCGGCACCAGCACAATATAAAGCGCCGTGATAAACCCGGACTTTCCCACCGACGTATAGATCAGCCCATATTGCTGCAAAATACTTGCCACGCACAGCAGCACCCCGCAAATCGCGCCGCTGCCATACTGCAGCCGCCGTTCCTCCCGTGTCACCGGTTTTTTCGTGATCTTCCCCGTCTTGTCGAAAATGGCAATAAACGGAAGCAGCACCAGCCCCGCCAGCAAATATCGCACGGTCTGCATCGTAAATGGCCCGATGTGCTCCATGCCGCTTTGCTGCGCCAAAAAGGCAGAGCCCCAGATCATGGCCGTCACAAACAGCATCAAACAGCCCGCTGTCTCTCTTTTTTTCATCGCAAATGACTCCTTGTTCTTCTGCCGCACCCCTGCCGCTGCCACCCGCAAGCCTCCGCCGCGCGCGCTGCCGCGCCCCACGGCATACTTTGCCGTGCGCTTTGCCGCGCATTCTGCCGCAGCGTCCACCCGCATCTTCGCCGCAGCTCCCGCCGCAGCTGCAGCCGCTGCCGACCCTGCCCAACGGCAAAATCCGGTGGGAGTGTTATGAATAAAATTCAAAATTTCGCGCATATTTTATCATATTTGAACCTCCTTGTCAATTCCGCCTTTCCCCCTTGAGAAGTTGTTGTTTTTATGCTATCATATCCGCAGAAAGGGGACGAAATCATGAAAAAAATTCCGGAACGAAGCGAAATCGCCCAAAAAGACAAATGGGCCATTGAAGATCTCTATGCCTCCCCCGCCCTCTGGCAGGAGGATCTGAAGAAATTGCAGCAGCTTGGCCAGGAGCTTGCCGCATTTTCCGGTAAAATCCACACTTCTGCAAGCAATTTGCTTGCCTACATGCGCCTGAACGATCAGGTTGCCGAGCTCTACGATTCCCTCGGCAACTATGCCTACCGCAAAAGCGATGAGGATACCCGCGTCGCGGAAAACCAGGCCCTCCTCGGCCAGATCGCAAAGGCTGGTGTCGAGCTTGGTGAACAGACGAGCTTCGAGGTGCCCGAGCTGCTCTCCATCCCCGATGAGACCATGGAGCAGTTCTATCAGGACGTGCCGGAACTCGAACTATATCGCCGCCATTTTGGCGTAATCCGCCGTAAACGGGAGCATATTCTCTCCGAAAAGGAAGAAAAGCTCCTCGCCGCCGCCGGAGAGATGGCCGGCGCGCCGCACCGCATATTCTCCCTCTTCTCCAATGCCGACATGACCTTCCCGGACGCGCTGGATGCCGAGGGCAAGCCGCACCAGATCACGCAGGGCACCTATATCCCCTGCATGCAGTCGGCCGATCGCGTCCTCCGCAAAAACGCCTTTGAGAGCTTCTACGGCGTCTATGGCAACTATCAAAACAGCCTCTCCGGCATGCTCTGCGCCCAGGTCAAGCAGCTGGAGTTCTTCGCCAAGGCCCGGAACTATCCCTCCGCGCAGGCTGCCTCGCTGGACGCCACAGAGGTGCCTGTCAGCGTTTATTCCAACCTGATCGACACAGTTCACCGCAATTTCGACAAAATGTACCGCTATATGCGCCTGCGCAAGCGCCTGATGGGTCTGGATGAGCTGCATTTTTATGACATCTATACGCCGCTCCTGCCGGACGTGGACGTCCAGATTCCCTACGAAGAGGCGAAAAAGACTGTCTGCGAAGCCCTCTCCTGCCTGGGCGAGGACTATGGCAAGATCCTGCGCGAGGGCTTTGAGAACCGCTGGATCGATGTCTATGAAAACGTCGGCAAACGCTCCGGTGCCTATTCCGCTGGCGCCCATGTGCATCCCTATGTCCTGTTGAATTATTCCGGCTCGCTCGACAGCCAGTTTACTCTGGCCCACGAGATGGGGCATGCCCTGCATTCCTATCTTTCCAACCGCACCCAGCCGGTCGTCTACCAGGATTATGTCATCTTCGTTGCCGAGGTTGCTTCGACCTGCAACGAGGCCCTTCTGATGCAGCATCTGCTCCAAAAGACAACCGACAAGCGCCAGCGTGCCTATCTCATCAACTACTTCCTCGAGCAGTTCCGCACCACGCTCTATCGTCAAACCATGTTCGCAGAATTTGAGCTTCGCATCGCGGAACTCAGCCAGCAGGGGCAGACGCTGACCGCCGAACTGCTCTGCGACGAATACCGCAAGCTGAACGAAGCCTACTACGGCCCGGACATTGTGCTCGACAAAGAAATCGCACTGGAATGGGCCAGAATTCCGCATTTCTACTACAATTATTACGTTTTCCAGTACGCAACCGGCTATTCTGCAGCCATCGCGCTCTCCAAAAAAATCCTGGCCGAGGGTGCTCCCGCTGTTGCAAACTATCTCGGCTTCCTCTCCGGTGGCTGCAGCAAAACGCCGATTGAGCTCCTGCGCGGGGCCGGCGTCGACATGACCACGCCGCAGCCGGTCGAGTCCGCGCTGTCCCTCTTTGGGGAACTTCTAGACGAAATGGAGGCCCTGCTCCCGTGACGCGAGAGGATCTGTTTCTGCCCGTGCTGCACAGCTTTGAAAACGGAAATATCTTCACCGGCAGCTATGATGCGATGCGCTTCAAGGCCACGCCAAATGTAATTATGTTAACTCCGAAGGAGGTCAATCTCCCAGAGAGCTCCATCCGTGTTGAGGTCTGGCACGGGCCGCTGTGCTACGAAAAGAGCGAAATGGAAGACGAGCGCACCTTTCCGATGTCAGAGGAGGGCCGCGCGGAGATGCACGCATGGCTGAAGGCGCATATCACGCCGGAGGCTCAGCCATGAGCCGCATCCTCCGCATCACCGATTTTGCCGCACCAGAACTGAATATCTATGCACGAACGACGGAAAATCAGCTCGTCTGCCGCGAGGCCCCAGAGCAGGGAAAATTCATCGCCGAAACCCCCATGGTCATCGGCCGCGCATTAAACTCCGGATATGTTCCGATTTCATTCTTGATCGACGAAAAATTACTTGAAAACCATAACGAAATGTTCTGGAATCGTTATCCCGATGTCCCGATCTACACAGCAGAGCTCTCCGTCTTGCAAAACCTGATCGGCTATCCCCTCACCCGCGGAATGCTCTGTGCGATGCGCCGCAAAGCACTCCCGGAGCCCGCTGTACTGTGTGAAAAGGCCCGGCGGCTTGTCGTTTTGGAAAATGTCATGAATCCAACAAATTTAGGAGCAATCTTTCGTTCTGCGGCCGCTTTAGGGATGGATGCAATACTTTTGACCCCGGGTTGCACAGATCCGCTCTACCGTCGCGCCATCCGTGTGTCGATGGGAACCGTATTTCAAATTCCGTGGACATATGCAGTTGAAAACTGGCTTGATTTTCTGAAAGAACGTGGTTTTTCCACACTTGCCATGGCACTTTGTCCAGGCTCCCGTTCCCTGCGGGATCCGGAACTTGCTGCGCGGGAGCGGCTCGCCATCGTGCTTGGAACCGAGGGCGACGGTCTCGCTCCGGCTACCATCACCGCCTGCGATGATACCGTTTACATCCCAATGAGCCACGGCGTCGACTCCCTCAATGTTGCCGCCGCCAGTGCCGTCGCCTTCTACCAGCTCGGGATTTTACCTGAATAAAAAACCGCCCACGTTTGCAATAATATCGACTTTTACAAAACACAGCGCACCGCCGAATGGGCGGTGCGCTGTGTTTGATACTCCAGATGATTATGTCAACTTATCATCCTCGTTTCCGGGGCCTTCTCAAGCGCTGCAAAACAGATCAGCCAAGATCTCCAAGGAAGCTTCCCGTGCTTCCCCGGATCACGATTTCATAGTTCAACAAATCCTGCTTGCCCCTCTGCGGCCCAGCGATGCGGGCGGCAATCGCCCCTGGCGCACATGTTTGGATCCCGGGACTTGGCATTCTTGGTACAGCTGCCGGTTTGATCCTTCAGGCGCTTGGCGCAAAGACCGTCATCGGAGCTGGATCTTCCGCACCGTCGGTTACGGGAATGGGGAAGCTTTCTGGCGGGCGCTGTTTTCAGAGCTGCGGAAAACCGGTTATGCCGGCACGATCAGCATTGCGCACGAGGACAGCCTGATGAACCGGGATGAGGGCCTGAAAAAGGCGGTTGGGCTGGTGCGTGAATGTGCGCTGCTGGAGGCCTCTTCCGGAATCTGGCGGGCGTGAGCTTTTGACGCATAGAATTACCGAACAGGCCCCGGACGGAGAGAAATACTCCGTCCAGGGCCTGTTTTGGTACGCGGTATCAAAACGCCGGCGCGGCTGCTCAATGTCCCGCGACGCTCTCGATCTCCTGGAGCTCAAAACGGTACTTCTGTGGGCAGTCTGGATATTTTTCGTGATCCACCTCGCTCAGAAACATCGCAAGCGGCCGAACCCAGAGGCCGCCGTCGCCGTAAAGCTTCCGGTAGACCACAACCGGCTCGCCGGTCTCGGCGTCGTGCGCCAGTTCTTCCACCAGATAATAGTCCCCCTTGAAGTGCCGATAGACCCGCTTTCCTTGCAGCTCACGCATGCTTACCTCCGATTTCCGAGATGTTCGGCCCGATGGCGGATCATCTCTGCGGCAATACTGACGGCGATCTCCTCCGGTGTCCGTCCGCCGAGCGGAATGCCGATCGGTGCATGCACCCGTGCCCACGCCTCGCGCGGGATGCCGTGCTCTTCCAGCCACGCGCGTGTACCGGCGATCTTACTGCGGCTGCCGATGCAGCCGATGTAGGTTGCTTCGCTGCGCAGGGCCTGGAGGAGCACCTCCCGGTCGGCCTGGTGGCCGGGGGTCATGATAGCGACATAGTCCTCCGGGTGCAGCGTGACCCAGGGAGAAAAGTCCTGATATTGGCCAAAAATAACGGAATCTGCCTGCGGATAATGATCCGGCGTGGCAAAATCGGGGCGGTTATCAAAAACCGCGACCCGGAAGCCGACGTAGTGCAGCACCGGCACAAGCGCCGTGCCAACATGACCGCCGCCGAAAATATAGACCGTTCCGGCCATCACCAGCGGCTCGGCATAGTAGGCCGGCTCGCCGGGTTGATAGACCGGCTGGCTGGTGAGCAGACAGTTTAACTCCGACTCATCCAGAAGCATATGCCGGAGGCCGGCTGAGGCCGTATAGGTTCCCATCTGGCTGACCTCACCGTCTTTCAGCTCGTAGAGCAGCCAGGCGCTCTGCGTCTGCGTAAGCAGGGCGCAGACATCCTCCAAAAACGCAAGCAGGCCGGGCTGCTGCGGGCAGAGAACCTGGATATAGATTGTGACATTGCCGCCGCAGATCATGCCGAGGTCTTCGATTTGATTTTGGGCGAGCGAAAAGCCGTGCAGAAGCGACCTTCCGCTGGCAATGGCCTCCTGCGCCATGCCGATCGTGCGAAGCTCCACCGCACCGCCGCCAACCGTTCCGATGCTGGTTCCGTCGGCAAAAACGGCCATTTTTGCGCCGGCGCCGCGCGGCGCGGAACCGCTTGTACCAAGGATCGTGCAAAGTGCGGCAGTCTCCCCGCGCCGCAGCACGGCAAGCAGGGCCTCAAAGAGCTGTTTCATGCAAAAACCTCCTGAATATTCGAAGTTTCAAAGGTAATCAGTCCAATTTCGCGTTTCCTCGGCAGGTAAAACCGGAAGTCCGGATGATTGGGAAGGGGCCTGAGCTGCGGGAGAACGGCATCCGGCGAGATCTCTTCCGGATGCGGCGCATAGGCGCGGAGATAACGGAGGGCATCGGCCATAAAGCGCACGCGCTCCGGCGTCCAGGAAAACGTGTTATGCGTAGATTCCATCGTGCAGCCTCCTTGGTTTGATTTTATCATGATTTTCTCATAAATACAACGGAGGGAATTGGGGAATGTCAAAAGCTGCGAAACGCGCAGCGCCGGCTGGTGCGAAAAGGAATGCCCGACAGCTTGCGGGTCCTGCGAAAAAAAGATCCGCCTGCTTCCAGGATTGGAAGCAGGCGGGGTGCGGGCACGCCTTTCACGATCACCGGCGCGCCGCACGAAGCTGCCGGAGGGCAGCGGCAGCGCTGGGACGCTCTTTGGGGGTGATGACCTTCGGAGAAAGCACGGTTTCATGCTCCACACTTGGCAGGCTCAAAGGTGGGGACGCCTGATTGGGGCGGCTTCCCTTCTGAAATCTCTGACTGCCGGGCTTGCTGAATTCAGGAGCAATTCCTCAGATCACATGATACTCCTTGAGGAGCTTTTCAAGATCGGTACCTTCGAGCTTGGAAAGGCCCTTTTTGATGGCGAGCTTTTCAAGCAGGTTCATGTCCATGTCCGTGATGGGTTTGCCGTCGCGGAGCTTGACGGTCGCGTTCAGGAGGTCACGAACGTCATAGACGCTGCCCCAGACCTCAGGGACACCGCGGTCGACGTTCAACAGCGTGTAAACCGCTTCCATACCGGTGCGCATGGAATACTCGGTGGTGAAGATGGTATCGCGCGGGGTTTCCGCGAACTGGCCGAGGAATGCAAAGTTCACAGCGCCGTCGGGCACGACCTTCGGCCGGTCGCCATAGGCGCGCGGCATGAAGAAGGCATCGATATAGGGCATCATGACCGGGACGGTATTGGCGCTGTTGGTCGCAAGGTTTTCAATCTGATCTTCGGGGACACCGATGTGATAGAGCCACTCCATGCAGATCTCGCGGCCCGTGCACTCGCGCATCGGCTTTTTGATGAAGTCGCCGGGCTTGTCGGTGAACAGGGCGTAAACCCAGACGAGGCAGTGATCTTTGGGCTGGCTGTGGAACTGCGGCTGGCGGTTGATGGTCCAGCTGAGAAGCCAGCTGGAGTCTTTCACGCTCACGATGCCGCCGGTGACGACCTTGCCGGTGAACGGATCGCGCTTGCAGATGTTTTTGATATAGGGGATAATCTTCTGGTCGAGCGTTTCGACGGTGGCGCTCATCCAGTTGGTCTTCTCGGGGTCGGAGCAGAACTTGTCGGGATGGCCGAAGGCGGGATCCTGCGCGGCAATCTTCCGCCACATATCCCAGCCGCCGCCCGGCTTCAGCTCGGTGTTGTACGCCGCCGGCTCGTTCTGGCTGCCCATGGAGGAATTTTCGACGCAGCCGCCGTTGGTGATGAAGACGAGATCATTTTCCGTGAGGTCAATATGCTCTTCTTTGCCGTCCTCCAGGAGGTCGATCCGCTTGGCAAGCTTCCGGCCCGGCTGGCAGTCAAATTCTACATTCGTGACCTGGACGCCGAAGTGGAACTGCACGCCGAAGTTCTCGAGGTATTTCACCATCGGGAGGATCATGGACTCATACTGGTTGTATTTCGTGAAGCGCAGAGCCGTGAAGTCGGGCAGACCGCCGATGTGGTGGATATAGCGCTGGATATAAAGCTTCATCTCCAGGGCGCTGTGCCAGTTTTCAAAGGCGAACATGGTGCGCCAGTAAAGCCAGAAGTTGGAGTTTAAGACTTCGTCGTCGAAGAAATCGGTGATCTTCTTATCCTGGAGCTGTTCATTCGGGGTGAAGAAGAGCTTCATGATCTCCATGGCGCCCTTGTCAGAGATGGCAAACTTGCCGTTTGTGCCGGCGTCCTGGCCGCGGTTGACCGTTGCACGGCAGAGAGAGTAGTTGGGATCCTCTTTGTTGAGCCAATAGTACTCGTCGAGGACGCTGACACCCTCGGTTTCAAGGGACGGGATGGAATGGAACAGATCCCACATGACCTCGAAATGGTTGTCCATCTCGCGGCCGCCGCGCATGACGTAGCCCAGGTTTTCAAACTTATAGCCGTCGCAGGCGCCGCCTGCGGTGGGGCCCTTTTCCAGGACGTGGACGCGCTCGCCCTTCATCTGGGCATCGCGGACGAGATAGCAGGCTGCCGTCAGGGCTGCAAGGCCGCTGCCCACGATATAGGCCGATTTGTTGTCTACGCCCGCGGGCTTTTTCGGACGGGCAAATGCTTCATAGTTACCACTCGAATAATACATGATTCAGTACCTCCATTTAGATTCCGCTGTTGTTTATTCTTCCTTTTGATGGTTTGAGTATACTCCAGCGGCGGAAAAAGGACAATAAACAGAAAAATGCCGGTGATAAAATTCTTATCACCGGCGCTGCAATTGTTTGATTTTTTATCATTCAGCAGGATTTGATGGGGTCTTGTCGATGCGCAGACGCTCGAGCGCGGCGGCAACGTTGCCGTGCATGACCTGAGCCAAACGATCGACAATCAGCTGCGGATCGGCCTTCATATCGGACTTGATCCAGTCAAGCATGAGGCCGACGAAGGCGTATTTGTAGACGGTGGCGATGAAGTCCTGATCCTCTTCGCGGACGGACATCCCGGCGGCCTTTTCCCGGACGACGCCGACGAGCAGGTCATAGGTCAGCTTGTAGAGATAATTCTCCACCTGCTCACGACTGACGGAATGGTAGACGTTCATGATAAAGGGCTTATTCTGAAGGACGGCCTCAAAGATCTGAAGCAGGCCCTGCTGCCAGGTATCGTAGGTCTTTTGTCCGGCGAGGGCACGGCTGGCGTCCTCTTCGCAGGTCCACTCGATCAGGTCGTAGATGTCCTTGAAGTGGTAATAGAAGGTCATACGGTTGATGCCGCAGTCCTCTGCGATGTCGTTGATGGTAATTTTGCTGAGTGGCTTTTGCAGGAGCAGCTTTTTGAGCGATGCGGACAGCGCCCGCTTGGTAATCTGGGACATAGGCCTCCCCTTCCGGCTGTTCTGCGTTCAGTATAGCACAGTTTTCGGGCAGGCGCAAGCTCAGGCTGCCTCCGGCGCGAGGCGGAGGCGGCGGAAGCAGTGCAGGAAGTAGACAATCTCCGCCGTGGCCGTAATGGTCCAGGAAAAGGCGTAGAGGAGATAGAGCGAAGGAATGGTCTGATAGTGTGCGAAGATGGTATAGACCCAGATCACGCGGAACACGCAGGAGCCCAGGATGACGACCACGGTCGGCACGATGGTGCGCCCGAGACCGCGGCAGGCTGCGATGGCGGTATCCATAAAGGCGCTGATGGCGTAGGAAAAGCACATGATCTTCATCCGCTGCATGCCGGCCTCGACCACCTCCGGGCTGTTGGTGAAAACGTAGAGGAAGGGGCGGCCCGCAAAATAGAAGGCGACGCCCAGCACGGCCGCAATACCAAAGGAATAGCAGAGGCTGATGAGATAGCTTTCCATCATGCGGCGCTTGTGACCTGCTCCCCAGTTCTGCCCCATAAAGGTCGAACAGGCGGTATAGAAGGCCATCATGATGTTGTAGATGATGGTATCGGTGTTGGCCGCGGCAGCATTGCCGGAGACCATTGTAGAATCGAAGGAGTTGACGGCCGCCTGAATGAAGAGGTTTGCAATGGCGAAGATCATATTCTGGATCCCGGCGGGGACGCCAAGGCCCAGGATCCGCCCCACCTCGTCGCCGTGCAGCCGGAGCGCGGAAAAGCGGAAGCGGCAGGCGTCCGTCAGGCGCATCATGTGCCAGACGACCAGAATCGCCGAGACATACTGCGAAATGACGCTGGCGAGGGCGACGCCGTCAGCCGCCATTTTGCAGACGATGACGAAGAAAAGGTTTAAAATGACGTTCAGCACGCCCGCAATGGTGAGATACAGAAGCGGTCGCTTCGTATCGCCATTGGCGCTGAGCACCGCGTTGCCGAAATTGAAGATCCCGAGGGCCGGCATGCCGAGGGCGTAGATGCGGAAATAGAGCACCGCACCGGGAAGCAGATCCTCTTTCGTATGGAGAACCTCAAGCATATCGGCCGCAAGCGCCAGGCAGAGGCCCATGATGACCAGGCCTGCAATGGTGCAGAGCAGAAAGGCCGTGTGGATGGAGCGGCTGGTTTCCGCTTCGTGGCGCGCGCCGAGATGCTGCGCCACGCGGACGTTGACGCCATTGCCCATGCCGATGAGAAAGCCGGTGAAGAGCGTGACGAGCGTAGACGTCGAGCCGACAGAACCGAGAGCCGTGTCGCTGGCAAATTTACCGACGACAGCCACGTCTGCCATATTGAACATGACCTGAAGGAGCTGCGAGAAGACCAGTGGGATGCTGAAGAGCAGGATGTTTTTCCAGAGCGAACCCTCGGTCATTTGGATTTCACCGCGCAATGCACCTGAACGGGCCATAATCCCCCTCCTAAATCCTGATTTCTCCGGTTTACTCGGAAAGCCAAATTATTATAATGGGTTCTTCCTGGTGCGTCAAGGGCTTTGAAAAATATTCTCAGCCGAGCGTGCCGGTCGGGGCGACGCCGATGAGATACTCCACACCAATGGCGACGAGCACCACGAGCAGCGAGATGATAAAGCCGTGGAGCATGGGCTTCGCACCGGAGCGGCAGAGGGTTTTAAAGTCGGTATTCAGGCCAATGGCAGCAAGGGCCGCGACCATCAGAAACTTGCTGACAGACTTCAGCGCAGCTGCGAGCTCCGCCGGGATCAGGCCGAGGCTGGTGAGGCCGGACATGGCGAGGAAGGCCAGAATGAACCAGGGAAAGATCGATTTCAGGTTGACCCGAACGGCCGCACCATCCGCCGTAGCGGCCTTCTTTTTCAGGTGCAGGCTGATGGCGGTAAACACAAGTACAGCGGGGATGATGGATAGCGTGCGCGTGAGCTTGACCATGGTGGCAAAGTCGCCCGCCGCCTCGCTGAAGGCGTAGCCGGTGGCAACAACGCTGGAGGTATCATTGACGGCAGTGCCGGCCCAGAGGCCAAAGGCCGCATCAGACAGGCCAAGTGCGCGGCCCAGAAGCGGGAACACCACGATCATGACCATATCAAAGAGGAAGGTCGCGGACATGCCGTAGGCGATATCCAAGTCGCTGGCATCGATGACCGGGGCAATGGCCGCAATGGCGCTGCCACCGCAGATGCCGGTGCCGGCATTGATGAGGCTGCTGGTCTTCCAGTTCAGGCCAAGGGCCTTGCCGATGAAATAGCCGAGACCAAAGCAGGTCGCGAGTGTGAAGAGCATGACGGTAAGTGAGAATTTGCCGACAGTGAGCACCGTGGTGATATTCAGGCTGGCGCCGAGGAGAATAATGGCGAATTTCAGAATTTTTTTCGAGGTAAATTTGATGCCGGGGGCCGTCCGGGCTGTGGGCTTGTTGAAATGGTTGACAATCATGCCGAGAAACAGTGCAATGACGGACGCGCCGATAAAATGCAGGCCGGCGGCGCTCTCGAGCGCCTCGAGGGCTTTTGCTGCGGCAGCAAGGACGAGGGCGATCAGGACGCCGGGCAGATATTTTTTGACGGTTTTCATGGGAATCCTCCTGCTTTTTCTCTCTGAGGTTATGATAACGCGGGGACTACAGAAAAGGAAGCACCACATCCGGTAAACCTCACTCGGATCTGGGGCCTTTGCGCCTGGGCGCCGCTCAGGACTGAGTGGCGTCTTTTTCCATGATGTTCTTGGTCTGCTCCTCCCGGTATTGGCGGGTATAGAGCTGCCAATAGGCACCTTTGGCGGCCATAAGGGACTGATGCGTGCCGCGCTCTACGATCTTGCCGTCGTGAACGACGAGGATGACATCGGCACGGCGGATCGTGGACAGGCGGTGCGCAATGATGAACGACGTGCGGCCCGCCATGACCTTTTCAATGGCGTTCTGGATGAGGCGCTCCGTCACGGTATCGACGGAGCTGGTGGCCTCGTCGAGGACAAAGATGCGCGGATCGGCGAGCAGGGCGCGCGCAAACGAGAGCAGCTGTTTTTCGCCGGTGGAGAGCGTACTGCCGCCCTCGCCGACATCGGAATCGTAGCCTTCCGGCAGGCGGGCGATGATCCCGTCGGCAGAAACGGCGTGGACAGCGGCCTCGATCTGCTCCATGGTGGCGTTTTCATTGCCATAACGCAGGTTTTCCAACACCGTGCCGGAGAAGAGATGCGGCGTCTGCAGGACGTAGCCGATGTTGGAATGCAGCCAGAGCTGACTGCGCGCACGCGCGTCGCGGCCATCGATGAGAATCTGGCCCTCGGTCGGCTCGAAGAACCGGCAGACGAGGTTGACGAGCGTGGATTTGCCCGCGCCGGTCTCTCCGACGATGGCTACGTTGGTGCCCTGCGGGATTTTGAGAGAAAAATGCTCGAGGATATTTTCCTGGCCGTCCGGATAGCGGAAGGTGACGTCGCGGAATTCGATATCCCCGTGGATCTGCTCCCAGTTTTCCTTTTTGGGGTGGAAGGCGTCGCCGTACCGCTCCACGACCTCCGGCGTATCGCGGACGTCGGATTCCGTTTCCATGAGCTTTGTAAAACGCTCCACATTCACCTGGACATTGGTCAGCGCGGAGAGCACCTGCACCAGCCACTGAATGGGCTCCATCATGCCCTGGGCGTAGTTCATAAAGACGGAGAGCGTGCCGACCAGGAGGACACCGCGCTGCGTGATCAGGCCGCCGCGCCAGAGCACAATGGCCAGAGCCACAGAGGCGGCAAGCGCCGTTGTCGACATGAAAAGGCTGCGAGCGCGCATTTCACGGACGCTGACGCGCTTCATTTCGCCGGTGAGCTGTTCAAACTCCCCTTCCATCTTTTCCTCGATGACGAGCGTCTTTGTCGTTTTTGCGCCGGTGATGCCCTCGTTGAAGCTGGAGGTGATCTGGGAGTTATGCTCCCGGACGCGGCGATGGTAGCGGACAAGCTTTTTCTGGAAATAGCTGGCCGAGAGCACCAGCACCGGAACAATAACCATCACGCAGAGGGCCAGCTTCCAGTTGAGGACAAACATGGTGACAATGGCAAAGATCAGGTAAGCGATATACCAGACCCCCTCCATCAATCCCCAGGCAAGCGTGCTCGCGATGCGGTCAGTATCGGACATCACGCGGGCATGAACATAGCCGACGCTATTTTGATTGAAGTAGGAAAACGAGAGCGTCTGCAGATGGTCAAACGCCTGGCGCTTGAGGTCGCGGCCAATATAAAGCTCCGCCTTGCAGGCACCGTAGGCCGATATATAGTTGGAAGCCGTCTGCACCAGCATGACGAGAACATAGAGCGCGAGGAAGGCACCGAGGCCGTGCATCGCGCCCTCGGCGATGAAATGATCGATGGCATATTTCTGGAACAGCGGGATGACAACATCCATTACACTGCCCAGCGTCCCGAAGAAGACCATGGCGAAGAGCAGTTTGCCATAGCCCGGCAGGTAGGCTGCGAGCTTTGGAATGCCGAACAGACGCAGATGGGGCTGTTTTTCGTTCATGCGTCCGCCTCCTCTCCGATGGACATCTGCATGTCGTAAATTTTACGGAACAAGCCCGGCTGCGCCAGAAGCTCCGCAGGCGTGCCAAGCTGGAGGACACGGCCCCGGTCGAGAACCAGGATGTTGTCGCAGTCCAAAAGCGTGGTGATACGGTGGGAGATGATGATGGTGGTTGCGCCGGCCAGATCACGCTGCAGCGCCGCGCGGATCTTCTCGTCCGTCTGCGTGTCGACAGCAGACAGCGAATCGTCAAAGACCATGATGGGTGTCTTTTTCGTGAGCATACGGGCAATGGCAACGCGCTGCTTCTGGCCTCCGGAGAGCGTGACGCCGCGCTCCCCAACCATGGTATCATAGCCGTTTGCAAAGCTCTCGATGTCGTCTGCAATGCAGGCCGTGGCCGCTGCGCGGTGGATGGTTTCGGCATCCGCACCGCAGATGCCGACGTTCTCCGCGATTGTGCGGGAGAACAGGAACGGTTCCTGCAGGACAACGCCGACGTTTTCCCGCACCCAGGCGGCAGGCAGATCAGCAAGATCAACTCCACCAACGCTGACGCTTCCTTCACACGGCGCATAAAGCCTGCAGAGCATCAAAAGCAGGCTGCTCTTACCGGCGCCTGTGCCGCCGAGGACACCAAAGCTGGTGCCGCTGGGGATGGTGAAGGAGACATCCTGCAGGACATCCGGGCCTGTTTCATACCGGAAGGTAACGTGGTCAAAGGCAATATCACCGTTCATCGGTGCCGGCACTGCGCCGGGCGCATCCTGTTCGGCAGGCGCGTCAAGGATCTCGCCGAGGCGGGCCACGGAGACGCCGGCCTTGCTCATCTCCGAGATCACGCGGCCGAGGCGGCGAACCGGGCCAATGATCATGGTATTATAGATGGAAAACGAGACGAACTCTCCTTCGGTCATCTGACCGCGGACACAGAGCAGCGCGCCGAGGACGACGACCAGCATCGTCTGGATGCAGGCTGTCGTATCGCCGACGGCCCAGAAGTCAGAGAGGGTTTTGCAGAGCTTCACCCAGAGGGTGGTATATTCCTGATTCTGCCGCTCGAAGCGTTCGCGCTCATAATTTTCGCGGCCGAACGCGCGCACAACGCGCACGCCCGTGAGGTTTTCCTGGGCAATGGTGGACAGGACGCCCTCACTCTCATCACAGGCCGTGAAGCGGTCGCGGATGCGGTTATGGAAGAGGATCGAATAGGTGACGATGATGGGGAACATCACGCCCGGGACAATTGCCAGCCGCCAGTTCATGAGCGCCATGCAGGTGAGTGAAAGGAGGATCATGGCGAGCATGCGAAAAACCTGGACAAACTGCTCCTGGAAAAACTGTTTGATGCGCTCCACGTCAGACGTGCAGCGCTGAATGATGTCGCCGGTCGGGTTTTTCATATGCCAGGCCCAGGGCAGGTGCTGAATGTGGTGGTAGAGAAGGTCCCGGCTGGTCTTGACCAGGGTCTCCCCCGCTTTGGCGCTGTAGAGATTCGTCAGGTAGCGAAACAGTGCCGAGAGCAATCCCATTCCGGCCATAAGCGCCGCCGGAATCCAGAGTGCAGCGCGCAAATGCTCTACGCCTCCGAAGAGCGACGCAATCCGCTGCACGGCCGGGACGCGGATGGGCTCCGTGCCGATCAGCGAGTCGACACTGATCCGAATGATCTGCGGGATCACAAGCTCACAGCCCGTAAAGACCAGGCCGGCAAGGATACAGACCGTAAAATAGCCCCAGCTTCCATGCAGAAGCCGGAGCAGCGTGCGGCCGTTCCCCGTCTTTTGCGGTTTTTGATTCAAAATATCCCCTCGCTTTCTCTGGAGCCGGGCGGCTCCGTGGTAAAGCCTTTTGATCCTATCATAATTTGGAACAAAAGGCAATCAATTTTGGGGATTCTTCAGAGATTCCGAACAAATTGTCCGGAGATCTCTGTCTGCCGGCGATGTGACGGCGGTACGGAAGTATCGTGCTGCGCCGCCGCCCCGGTGGATTGGCCGTTTTCAGAGCAAGCCTAGAGGGTATCTGAAAACTGAAAATGTGACCGGCAGCTGGGAATTTTCGCGCTGCGCAAGACATTTTTTCGCAGGAATCCTGACGTATTTCAAGGAAAAATGACACGGCACAGCGTGAAAAGGCCCTCTGTCCGAGTGTGTTGCGAGTTGGAAGCATACACCCTAGGAAACCGCCCGGCTGATTCAGCCGGGTGGTACATGGTTCAATGCCAGAGCAAAAACAACAGCGCAAGCAGCGCACCGAGGCCCAGCAAATAGGCCCCCGCAATCACCAGAACGGCCTTCATTGCGCCGAGCGCGGCCCAGCGCTTTTCCTTCGGCGTGAGATCCAGTCCCTCTCCGGAGGTGGGCTGCTCCGCTCTGCGGCGGCGGGGCAAAAACGTGGGCTGCGGCGCGATGCCGCTCATATCGGCAACGGTGCGGCCGTCGTCTTCAAATTCGTCCCGCCGTTTCATTTCTCAAACAGATGGCAGACCACATAGTGGCCCGGCTCGACCTCACGCTGGCAGGGCGCCTCCTCGCGGCAGCGGTCCGTTGCGTAGGGGCAGCGGGTATGGAACTTGCAGCCCTTCGGCGGATTGGCCGGGGATGGAATGGATCCCTGCAGGACGATGCGCTCGCGCCGGATCGTGGGATCCGGGATCGGAATGGCCGAAAACAGCGCCTTGGTATAGGGGTGAAGCGGATGGTCAAAGATGTCCTGCGTATCGCCATATTCCACGAGGTTGCCGAGGTACATAACACCGACGGTGTCAGAGATATGCTCGACCACGGACAAGTCATGCGAAATGAAAAGATAGGTCAGGCTGTATCGATCCTGCAGCTCTTTGAGCAGGTTGATGATCTGGGCCTGGATGGACACGTCGAGCGCGGAGACCGGCTCGTCGCAGACAACAAATTCCGGATTCAGTGCAAGGGCGCGGGCGATGCAGATTCGCTGGCGCTGGCCGCCGGAGAATTCGTGCGGATAACGGGTCTTGTGATACGGCTGCAGGCCGCAGTTATCCATGACCTGATCGATATAATCGTCAAACTCCGCCTTGGGAACCAGGTTATGCTCCCGCACGGCCTCGCCGATAATCTCGCCGACCGGCAGACGCGGCGAAAGGCTGGAGAACGGATCCTGGAAAATGATCTGCATCTTCGGGCGCAGGGCGCGCATCTCGGCCGGGGAAAGATCATAGATTTCCTTGCCGTTGAAGAGCACCTGACCGTCGGTTTTTTCGCCGCAAAGGCGCAGGATGGTTCGGCCCGTGGTGGACTTGCCACAGCCGGACTCACCGACCAGGCCCATCGTGCAGCCGCGCTTGAGGTTGAACGTGACGCCGTCGACCGCCTTGACATGGCCGATGGTCTTGGAGAGCAGGCCACCCTTGATGGGGAAGTATTTCTTCAGGTTGTTGACCATCAGAATATACTGCGGGTCATAGGTCACGGGGGTGAAATCCGCAGTATTGAGTTTCTTTTCCGCCATTTCACTCACCCGCCTTTCTGTTTTCCTCGTAATAGCGATAGCAGCTGACCTTGTGTGTTTCGCTCAGGCTGATCTCGCAGGGATATTCGCCCTTACAGCAATCCAGCTGCATTTCGCAGCGGTCTTTGAAGTAGCAATAGTCCGGCATATTGACCGGGTTCGGCACCTTGCCGGGGATGGAGTAGAGTTTGTCGACCTTTTTCCCGACCACCGGCTTGGAGGCCATGAGGCCGATCGTATAGGGGTGGCTCGGGTGGGCGAAGATCTCTTCGGCGGTGCCCTTTTCCACAATTCTGCCCGCGTACATGACCACGACATAGTCCGCCATCTCCGCAATCACGCCAAGGTCATGCGTGATGAGCATGATGGAGGAGTTGATCTTGTCCTTGAGCTGGCGCAGAAGGTCGAGAATCTGGGCCTGGATGGTGACGTCGAGCGCGGTGGTGGGCTCGTCGGCGATGATAATTTTGGGGTTGCAGGCCAGGGCCATGGCGATCATGACACGCTGGCGCATGCCGCCGGAGAGCTCATGCGGGTACATCATATAGACACCTTCGCTGTTGGCGATACCAACCGTCTCGAGCATCTCGATGGTACGGGCCTTGACCTCTTCCTTCGTCTTGTGCGCACCCTCGTGCAGAGCGATGACCTCATCGATCTGCGCACCGATGCGGAAGACCGGATTGAGACTGGTCATGGGTTCCTGAAAGATCATGGAGACATAGTTGCCGCGCAGGCTCTGCATCTTCTCGTTGGGTGTCTTCGTGATGTCATAGGCCTTATCGCCGAGATTCAGGCGAATTTCGCCCTCGACGATCTGGCCCTGCGGACGCTGGAGCAGCTGCATAAGCGAGAGACTCGTGACCGATTTGCCGCAGCCGGACTCACCGACGACACCAACAGTCTTGCCGGTGGGCACCTCGAAGGAGACGCCGTCGACCGACTTGACGACACCGGTGTCGGTGAAGAAGTAGGTATGCAGGTTATCAAACTCGACCGCATTTTTCGGGTCGTGCATGCTGGTAAGATATTCGCTCTCGGGAACATTCTTACGCTTGCGCTTTTTCTCAAACTGGTTTGTAATTTTGCGGTTTTCCTTGGAGATCCGCCGTGCTTCTTTGCCGGAAAGGTATCCTTCCTGTTTCTTTGCCATCGTGCGTTCCTCCTTCCTTTACCGCTTCATCTTCGGGTCGAATGCGTCGCGCAGACCATCGCCGACAAAGTTGAAGCCGAGGACGGTGAGCAGCAGGCACACGCCCGCCGGAATCCAGATAAACAGATAGTTCGTCATGACATAGGCATTATTGACATCGTTGATGATGTTGCCCCACGACGCGAACGGATATTTGACGCCAAGACCGAGGAACGACAGCGTCGCCTCCGTCATGATCGTCGAGCCGAGGCCCATCGTGCAGATGACGATCAGCTGCGGGATGACGTTCGGAATGAGGTGCCGGAAGATGCGGTGCCAGACGCGGATGCCGCCGGCCTCCGTCGCCAGCATGAACTCCTGCTCGCGCAGCGAGAGGATCTGGCCGCGCACCAGACGGGCAATGCCCGGCCAGCCGAGGAAGCCCAGGATCAGCATCAGATAGACCATACGTGTCCAGGAATCGACCTTCATCGCGTCCATGGCCGAGCCGATGATGATGATGATCGGCATCGACGGGATGCAGTAGAACACGTCGACGATGCGCATGATCAGCCCGTCGACCCATCCGCCGAAATAGCCCGAGATACCGCCCAGCAGAATGCCGAGCGACGCCTCGATCGCCACAACGATGAAGCCGATGATCAGCGACACGCGGCCGCCGTACATCAATCTCGTCAGCATATCCATACCGTTCGTGTCCGTGCCGAGCGGATGCTCCTTGCTCGGTGCGGAATAGCGGTCATAGACGTAGGTATCCTTCATCTGCTTGACCGACCAGACGTTCGTGCTTGCGTCGAAGACCATGTCATATTCCGCGGTCTCGCCGTTCTCGTCGGTGTAGTTGAACTTCTCGTCCCCGCGGTCGACCGCTTCTTCGAGCTTCTCGCGGAAGTCGCGCGTGATCACGATGCTGGGGTCTGCCGCAGAGACAACAATGCGGGAGAGATAGCCGAGCTCCGCGCCGTTCTGCATGATGTTCCCGGCGTCGTCGAGCTCATAATCCGCGCCGTCCGCCTCGAACACGCGCTCGCCGAGGGCCTCGGCCTTCAGCGCGGCCAGCTTCACCGCGAACGGAACGGCCTCGCCGCCGTCGACGGCATTGATGAGGTCGCGGCTGGCGTAGCCCATGACCTCGCCGTCCCGATAGACGGCATAGGTGTCGTCGCTGACGACCTCGATCGTATAATCGACGTCCTTATAGTTGAATTCTGCCTGCCCCTTCTTGAACGCGTCGAGCGCCTTGCTCTGCGCGATGGAGCCGAATTCCTGTCCGTCGGCCACGACAAAGCGCATCGCGTCGTTGCGCGTAAAGCCGACGTATTCCTTGGACATCTGGGTGTAGGTGTAGAACTGCTCGTCCTGTCCGTAAGGGCTGATGACGCCGCCGAGGAAGGAGAACAGGAACATCGCGATCAGAATGGACAGACCGATGACGGCCAGCCGGTTCCGGAAGAACCGACGTGCGACGAGCGCGCCCGGCGAGAGAACCTTGACGCGGCGGTCGTCGTTCAGGGAGTACTGCTGCTCCTGCTTCGGGGCTTCGTTTTTATGTTCACTCATTCGTGCAGTCTCCTTTCTTACGAGATACGCACGCGCGGGTCAACCACGCCGTACAGAATGTCGGTCAGCAGGTTGCTCGCCAGCGTGAGCACCGCCATGAACGACAGATAGAACATTGAGAACGGAATATCGCCCGCCACCATCGACTGATACGACACATAGCCGATGCCGGGGATGGAGAAGAGCGTCTCCGTGATGAGCGCGCCGGAGAACAGGCCCGGCAGCGAGCCGCCGATGATCGTCACCAGCGGGATCAGCGTATTGCGGAACGCATGCTTGTAGATGACCTTCTTTTCCGACAGGCCCTTTGCCCGCGCCGTGCGGATATAGTCTGCGTTCAGAACTTCGAGCATATTCGTCCGCGTATAGCGCATATACGAGCCGATCGACACGATGACCAGCGTCAGGATCGGCAGCACCAGATGGTTCGCCTTATCGAGGAACTGGTGCCATGGATCGAGCTGTGCATAATTTCGCCCGACGAGGCCGAACAGATCGAACCACCCGAGCTTGACCGAGAAGAACAGCTTCAGCAACGTCGCAAAGAAGAACGTCGGCAGCGAAATGCCCACCAGTGCGACCGCCGTGATCGTATAGTCCGCGCGGGAATACTGCTTCGTTGCGGCCAGCACGCCGAGCGGCACCGCAATCAGCAGCGAGATCACAAACGAAATGCCGCCCATGATGACAGACAGGCCGATGACCTCGTTGAACTTCGCCACCGCCGGCACGTTCCACTTCCAGCTGTCGCCGAAGTTGCCCACGATGGCCTTCGACAGCCACGTAAAGAAGCCCGGCACGATGTCCAGGTCGAGACCATAGGAGGCATTCAGCTGCTGCAGCCACTCCTCATAGGGCTTTGCGCCCGGAGCCTGCGAGAGCTGGATCGCCATGGTCTGTGCAAACGAGCTTGGCAGACAGCGGATCAATGCGTAGATGATGAACATTACGCAGAACAGGATCAAAATGGCCTGCAAGATTCGCTTGATGATGTAATTTCGCACTTCTTGATTCGTTCCTTCCTTGCGCGGCCGGGGCCGCGATAGATTTTCTGCAATGCGTAGCCTTGCATAGATGCCGGAATATGGACATCCGGGTTCCTCTCGTGTATGCGCGGGGAACCCGGATAACCACGTTCTGCTTGGGTGCGTTGGCAGTTGGAAAAATACACTCTTGGGATGGCGAGCAACCGTTCCGGCGTCCGCAGACGCCGGAAACGGCTGCTCGTTTATCTCATCTTTTTCTGGTGTCCGCCGTGCGGACAGCCGGAATTACTGAACCTGGATCTGATCGATCTCAGACAGGTATGTCCAGTACGGAGTCATGTCCTTCGGGATGGAATCGACAACGATCCGCTCGGAGGAGAAGATGGACGCCTCGCTGCGCTGATAGACGGGCAGCTCCACGCCCCAGTCAAGGATGATTTCCATGGCTTCCTTGTACATGGCCTTACGAGCTTCCTGATCCGTGGTCTGACGGGCAGCGATAATCAGTTCGTCGAGGTCAGCGTCGTTGATCTCGTAGTAGTTGGTGGAACCCTTGCTGTGGTACAGCTGATACATATCCGGGTCGTTGGTGGACTGCCATGCAGCAACCCAGCCTTCCGCCTCGCCGGACTTGTAAGAAGCGAACAGGTCGGCGGCCTGCGCCATATCGTTGACGATCAGGTTGAAGCCGATGGTCTTCAGAGCCGCAGCCGCGTTCGTCAAAACCTGGAACGTCGGGTGGTCGCCGTTGCCGGAGCCGCCGATGTTGACGGTGTATTCCATGGCAGCGCCTTCCGGAGCCGCAGTGACCTTGCCGTTTTCAACGGTGTAACCGGCAGCCTCGAAGTAGCCAAGCGCCGCGTTCAGAGCAGCCGCGTACTTATCCTCGGTGCTCATGTCAGCGGTGTAGATGGCGTTGCCTTCCACATCGGTGGAGTACGCGATCTGATAGCCGTCGTCGGTGACCTGCGGAGCCGCCCAGGACGTGTTGGAAATCGGGTAGTTGATGACGGAAGCGGTCTCGCCGTAGTAGGAGTCGATGCCCTCATCGCGGTACGCCGAGAGGACGGTCATGATGGCCTTGCGGAGATCTCTGGATTCCTGAGAAGCGGGATCGTCGCCGACCTTGACGTTGCCGGCAGCCAGAGCGATGTAGCCATAGCCGCGGTAGTCCTTCAGGCGGGTGGTGATGACCGCGCCGTCGTCGCCGTCTGCGCCGTTGATGTCAGCAATCTGGTTGCGGACCTCAAGGGAGTAGCTCGGGTCAGAGATGTCGAGCGCACCGGACTGGATGCCGGTGATCTTGTCGGCTTCCTGGGTTTCCTTCATGTTGACGTGGCCGTTCTTCGGCGCGCCAAGGAAGTAGTTCGGGTTGGCGTCGGTGTAGAACACGCCGTCGGAGTATTCCTTGAAGATGTAGGGACCTGCGCCCATCGGGGTGCTGGTCTTGGCGCGGACAAGGCTCAGATCGCCCTTCGGGAAGCCGAAGGAGTTGTTGTCGTAGTCATAGAGGCTCGCGTCGCCGTAGTAGTGCATCGGCGCGATCTCCATCTGGAGCTGATAGATCGCGGTGGTAGACAGCTCGCTGGTGGTCAGCGTCATGCTGTAATCGCCGGTCTTGACAATGCCTTCGACATGGTCGGCAGATTCACCGGTCTTCACGCCGACGATGTAGTCGTTCCAGGTATCGCCAATCTCTTCTGCGAGGAAGTCGGTGATGGAAGTGGTGGCAACTTCCTTGTTGATGCCGTCGTCAGAGAGATCGTAGCCATAGGTCTCAACGATCTTGCTCCACAGCTCAGCGGCGTCATTGGCCTCATAGCCCCACATGGCAACCGCCGCCGCGAAGTCAGCCGCGCCGTAGTTTTCCATGACATAGTCCGCAATGGACTGTGCAAACTTTTCGCCCGCGGTCTGGAACGCAGCCCAGAACGTGTTGTACTGCTCCTCGGTGTAGAGGTCGTTGGCTTCATAGCCATCGGGACCAGCCGCAAGGATGACATTCATGCGGGTGTCCATACCGCCGCGATACTCGTCGATGCCGACGATCGGCACAGAGTAGAACGTTGCGGAGCCGTCATAGGTCGGGTCCATGTAGACATACATATTAAAGATGACGTCGTCGATGGTCATCGGCGTGCCGTCGGAGAAGGTGACGTCGTCACGCAGCGTGATGGCATAGGTGACGGTGCCGTCGTCGTTCTCGGTGACCTCACAGTCAGCCAGACCATAATACGTATAGTCGGTGCCGTTGTAGCTGCGGGTCTCGCCTTCGATGCCGTGCATGATGATCTCGCCGCGGCGATCCGCATTCAGCAGAACGGCCTGTGTCAGGGTATGCGCGGCCTGGTCAGGCACGGAAGCGGCAAAGAACGGGCTGAACTTGCCCTCAAAGCCGGTCTCCGCGATGACGATCGTGCCGTCGGGGTTGCCAACGGTCTCGTCGGTGGCGTCCTCGCCGCCTTCGGTGGTGTCCTTGCTGGTGTCGTCCGCGGGCGTGGTGTCCGAGGGCGTCGTCGTGTCGTCCGTCGTCTTGCTGGCGCAGCCGGCAAGCAGACCGAGGCAGAGCACGAGCGCAAGGAGCAGTGCGATGAGCTGCTTCATGTGTTTCATTTTCAAACCTCCTGATTTTCTTATCACCAGAGATGTTTTTTCACAGCTCTGCTGTGAAAAACGCGAAAGGGCCGGCCCTTTCAGGCGCTGTTTTTCTTTCGCGTACACCCTTGGTTATAGTACCGTTTTATACTATCATAAAATGCGCCTGAAATCAACTGCACTTTCATTTTTTGCAAAAATTTTCTGGCTAAAAAAGTTAAAAAACGGTAAACAGCGAACATTTTTATTTATTTGGTTGCATCGATAAAGTCATAAACTGTCCGTTTCATAAGCACATGCGTCCGTATAAATAATCCTGCTGCAACCGTCAGTGCAGAAAAATGGCCGATCTTCGCCCAATTCACGGAATTTTCCAACAAAAGCGCAATCCCCTGCCCCACAGCGCCGAAGGCAGACATTCCCGCCGCGATCAGCGCCTCCGCCGGGAGGCGCTTGACCGTCTGTGCATGAACGTAGGCGCGAAGCGTCATTCCGCCCTTTGTCCACCGTGCCAGCGTCCAGAGCAGAAACCCGCAGGCCGCCAGCGCCAGCATCGTCGGCAGCGTCACATACCACGCCGCACCCGCTGTCGCGCCCGGCAGACACCCGGCCGCCAGCACCAGCGCTGTGCCAAACCCGCAGCAGAGCCAGAGGCTCCGCCGCAATGTTCGGTATTCCATCATCCCGGCATACCGGTAATGCGCCCCACGGTACTGATACTCGCCGTTGACGTCGCGCTGAAAATCATCCAGATAGCTGCGCCGTCCGCGCTTCCCTGCCATTACTGGATGCCCGTCAGGTCGTAGGCATCAAGCCACGCCTTCGCCGTCTCGCACACGCCGCGCAGGCAGCGCTCTTCAAACGGGCTGTCCAGACCCGCGTTTTTCAACAGTTCCGTGAACGTCCGGCTTCCGCCCTGCTTCGTGTAGGCCATATAGTGCGCCCAGGCGTCCTTCGGATCCTTCTGCAGGCTCGCCCAGAACTGGAGGCTGACCGTCTGTGCCAGGCAGTAATCAATATAATAGAAGGGGCTCTGGTAGATGTGGATCTGCCGCTGCCAGCCCTCGCCGTCGCCGTAGAACGGAATTTCGCTGCCGAGCTTCATCCACGGCATATAGACGCCGAGCAATTCCTTCCAAACATCGTGCCGCTGGCGCGGGGTCATGTCCGGCTTTTCGTAGACGACGTGCTGGAAATGATCGACCATCGTGCCGTACGGAATAAACGTCAGCGCACCGGCCAGATGGCTGTAGCGGAACTTGCGGGTATCAGCACCAAAGAATCCCTTGCTCCACGGCCAGGCAAAGAACTCCATGGACATGGAATGCACCTCACAGCTCTCCATGCTCGGCCAGATTGTAGAATACGGCACGCGGTCGCGGTTCATCCACGCAGCGAAGGCATGGCCGGCCTCATGCGTGACGACCTCGACGTCGTGCTGCGTGCCGTTGAAGTTCGCGAAAATGAACGGGACCTTGTAGTCGCCGAGGCTCGTGCAGTAACCGCCGCCGGCCTTGCCGGGCGTGGAGAGGACATCGAGAAGCTGATTGTCCAGCATCATGTTGAAGAATTCACCGGTCTCAGGAGAGAGCTCTTCGTAGAATTTCTTGCCCTGTGCCAGGATCGTGTCCGCGTCGCCGCAAGGCTTCGGGTTGCCGCTGCGGAACATCAGCGCGTTATCGGCGAACGTCATCGGATACTCCTTGCCAAGCCGCTTCGCCTGCTCGCGGTAGATGCTGTCCGCCAGCGGAACAAGGTATTTCACAACGGCCGCGCGGAACTGCTCCACATCCGCCTTGCCGTAGCAGTTGCGGCCCATCCGGTAATAGCCAAGCGTCGTATAGCCCTCGTAGCCGAGTTTTTTGCCCATCGTGTCGCGCAGATGGACAAGCTTGTCATAGATTTCATCAAACTCCGCCTGGTGCTCCTTGTACCAGGCTCCCTCGGCCTGCCACGCAGCCAGCCGCCGCGCATCGTCCGGGTCATTTTTAAACGGCGAGAGCTGCGAGAGCGTATACACGCCGCCCTCAAACGGAATCTGTGCGCTGGCAATCAGCTTGCCGTAGGCCTGCGTCAGTTCGTTCTCCTGCTGGCTCTCCGGGATGATCTCCGGGGAGAAGGCCTTGCGCGCGATCTCCGCATTGACGAACATCAGATCGCCGTATTCCGCCGCAAATTCCTTGCGGAACGGGCTCTCCAGCATCGCAGCCTTCCATGCGTCCTCATATTCCTCCAATTCCGGCGTTGCGGCATTCCAAAACGTCTCTTCCGCGTCGTAGAATGGATCGCGCGTGTCGATGGTGTGCCGCACGCTTGCCAGTGTCGCCTGCGTTTCCACATGAATATTCGCCGCTTCGTGCTTCAAGAACACCTCTCGGGCCTCAGTATAGTCCTTCGCCGCCCGCAGCTGCTCCGTCAATGTGTGCAGCTCTTCCTTAACCGCCGTCAGATCCGGCCGCTGATACGACATATCCTGAAATTTCATGGTAAATCTCCTTTATCCAGTTCCTTGATGATCCCCCGCCGGGTGCGGGGTGTATGGAATAGTATAACACAGTTTTTCCGATGTGGGAACCGAAAATATTGACACCGCAAACACAGTGCTTCCCATTTTTCAGAATTTTCACAAAAACAGACCGCCTGCCTTCTTCAAACATCGCAAAGAACGCAGGCGGTCTGATCTTGGATTGACCGGCCAAACAAAATACAAACACCGAGCCGCACGGATGAAAACAGGGTGCAATACCGCGCTCGTATGTTTCTTGATACAAGGAGGCCGCGCAAAAAGAGCCGCCCGCGGGCGGCTCTTTTTCGTTACATGGCGATCCCAAACACGACATAGAGCACTGCGGTGCAGGCCGCGGTGACCAGTGCATAGGGCAGCTGCGTTTTCACGTGCGAGAACAGATCCGTGCCGACCGACATCGAGGAGAGAATCGTCGTGTCCGAAAGCGGCGAGCAGTGGTCGCCGAAGATGCCGCCGGACACCACCGCGCCGATCGTCAGCAGGATATTGCCGTTCATGGCCACGGCCATCGGGATCGCAATCGGCATCATAATCGAGAACGTGCCCCAGCTCGTGCCGGTGCAGAACGACATCAGTGCGCCCATCAGGAACACAATCGTCGGGCAGAACGCGCCGCTCACGCTCTCGCCCATCAGGCTGGCAAGGAACTGGCCGGTGCCCATGCCCTTGATGACACTGCCAATCGCAAACGACAGCACCAGAAGAATCACAAGGCCCAGCATACTGCTGACGCCCTTCATCACATACTCGCCAAACTCCTTGGCCGTCATGAGCTTCTGCTTCGTGTACATCACGCACATGATCAGAAGCGTCACAGTCACGGAGTACAGGATCGACGTCGTGCCGTCGCCCGCGGCCAGATTGCCGCCGCCGGTGACCAGCAGGCCGATAAACGTGCCTCCGATCAGCGTAATCAGGGGCAGCATCATGTTCCACTTGTTTTCCTTGCCCTCGGCCACAAGCTCATCAAAGCCGTCGGTGTCGTTGAGCAGCGGCGTCACACCGTCGTCATAGAGCTTACCGGTGGTCTGCACGCGCTGCTCCGCCTTCTTCATCGGGCCCCAATCCTTTCCGGTCAGGATGTAGAAAAGCACAAACAGCAGCGACAGGATGCTGTAAAACTGGAACGGCAGGCTCCGCACCAGAAGGTTCATCGGCTCGCCTTGGATGTAGCCGGAGGCGATCTCCGCCGCGATCAGGCTCATCAGCATCGCGCCCCAGGAGTTCAGCGGAATGATTGCGTTGACCGGAGCGGATGTCGCGTCGCAGATATAGGCCAGCTTCTCGCGCGAGACCTTGAACTTGTCGATCAGAGGCCGCGTCACCACGCCGGTGAACATGATGCTGAGCAGACCGTCGATGAAGATGATAATGCCGATCACATAGGCGATGAGCATCGCCATGCGCTTGCTTTTCACGCGCTGGCTCTGCTCCGTCAGGTAGTTGACGAAGCCCTTCACGCCGCCCGACACCCGAACGAGGATGACAAACGCGCCCATCAGCGCCGTGAACAAAAACGTTTTTAAATTCCCGGTGTCCGCGCAGACGTCCAGAATGCCGTTGACGCCCGCGTTGATCGCCGTGAACGGGTTCCAGCCGTTCACGATCAGCTGTCCCACAAAGATCCCAAGCAGCATCGCCAGCGGCACCTTCCGCGTCGCGATCGCGACGGCCAGCGTCAGGATCGGAACCAGTAATGTCAAAAAACCGTAATCCATAGTAATCTCTCTTTCTCAATCCTTAGTATTGTGCGAATAACGATCCGAAGCCGCCTGTATGCAGATAGCAGGCCGGGCCTGTGATCCTTCCGGTTTCAGCCCAATCCATCATCCCCACGAAGACCTTGCTGTTGTAGACGTTTTCGAGGAAGATTCCTTCGCTGCGCGCGAAGGAGAGAACGGCCTGTTCGCTCTGTTTGGTGTTTTCACCCCAACCGGCGCCGCGGTAGGCGTCCGTGATCTGCGCCGCGTTATCCAGGAGCAGCGGCATCGGCAGGCCGGTGATGGCCTCGGCCTCCTGAATCACGGTCTGAATGTGCGCGCGCAGTGTCTGCCGGTCATCCTCAACGCTGACGATCACGAGGTCAAACGGCTGGCCAAGCAGTGCGTTCCCGTAGATAAGACCTGCAGCGACGCCGCCGTTTCCGCCAGGGGCAAAAATTGTCATCCGTTCAAGGCCCATCTCGCGGCACTGTGCGCGCAGCTCCACCGCGGCAGCCACATAGCCCAGTGCGCCGCGGCCGCTCGTCGCGCCGTTGCGCACCACATAGACCCTCTCACCCGCGCTGCGATATTCCGCCGCAAGCGCCTCCATCCTTTGGTTTCGCATTTCACCGTCACAGGGGCCCAGAAAATGCGTTTTCACGCCGAGCAGCTGCTCCAGCAGCAGATTGCCTTCCTTTCGCTCCGGCTCCGCGCCGTTGATCAGCAGCTCGCAGTCCAGTCCGGCCCTTGCACAGGCCGCGGCCGTCAGCACGCAGAGGTTCGACTGCACAGGTCCCGCCGCCAAAATCTTTGTTGCGCCCTGCACCTTGGCCTCGCCCAGCAAAAATTCCAAGCTGCGGACCTTGTTCCCGCCTGGGCCAATGCCGGTCATATCATCCCGTTTGATCCATAGTTCCACCCCAGAGGGGGTGTCGCCGCAGTCGGTGGAGCGGCGTTGGCGCGGGCAGAAGCGGTACGCGCGGTGTGTTTTGCAAAAATTCTTCAATTGGTTCCATGGTTGTTTCCTCTTACTAATTCGATAGCGAACTGATTGACTAAAGTATACAACATTTTTCGCATTTGTCAAGCCCCTATTTCAGGCGCATTGATCCAACCATCCGGTCGAGGTCTGCTTGCGTCAATTCATCGAAGGTCAAGGCTGTGTCCAAATGCCTGCTGATCGAGTGAAAATGCGCGTGATAGATGTCGACCGTTTTGTCAGACACACCCTTCGCCATTTGGGTGGCCACGAAATCTTCAAATACCCTTTTGATGGACAAATTTTCTCCCGCCGGTTTCATCGTAATTTTCATAAAAAACAGACCGCCTGCCTTCCTCAAAAATCGGAAAGAACGCAAGCGACCTGAAAAAGATGCGAAAAACAGAAAAAATCCCTTGAAAACACTGGGTTTTCAAGGGATTTGTGTTTTCACTACACTATAGATGAATGCGGAAATCTGTGTTTTCGGAAAGGAAGATAGTGTGAAAGAAACCCATCAGGGGTTTC
>OIWS01001110.1_pt1 | contig 29323 bp, 29 predicted proteins | sample 1587611 | NCBI WGS metagenome assembly OIWS01 (sample SAMEA3888919, study PRJEB22519) | human gut metagenome | biome: human gut; feature: human-associated habitat; material: faeces | place: Denmark | collected 2010 | reverse complement strand
CCTCGGACCGGGATCGGAAGATGACCATTCTGCTGACGCCCTATATGAGCTGCTCGGCCAAGATCCCCATCTATGGCTTTTTTACCGCCGCGTTCTTCACCGACCACAAGGCGCTGGTGATGATCTCCCTGTATGTGCTTGGTATCGTGGTGGGTATTCTGGCAGCGCTGGTGATGAAGGGGACCGCCTTCAGGGGCAAGCCTGTGCCCTTTGTCATGGAGCTGCCCAACTACCGTATGCCCTCCGCTAAAAGCGTGGGGCTGCTGCTGTGGGAGAAGGCCAAGGACTTTTTGCAGCGGGCCTTTACCGTGATCTTCCTGGCCACGGTGGTCATCTGGTTCCTACAGAGCTTTGACACGCGGCTCAATGTGGTCACGGACAGCGCGGACAGTCTGCTGGCGCTGATCGGCCAATGGCTGGCGGTGCTGTTCAGGCCGCTGGGCTTTGGTGACTGGCGCTGTGCCACGGCGCTGATCTCCGGCTTTATCGCCAAGGAGTCGGTGGTCAGCACGCTGCAGGTGCTGCTGGGAAACGCGGCCATCACGTCGCTGTTCACCACGCGCAGTGCCATCAGCTTTCTGGTGTTCACGCTGCTGTATACCCCTTGTATAGCGGCGGTGGCCACCATACGGCGTGAACTTGGATCCCGCATCAAAACGGTGGGCGTGGTGCTGCTGCAATGCGTAGTGGCGTGGCTGGCGGCGTACATCGCTTACGCTGTGGGAGGGCTGCTGCTATGAGCTGGATGGACTGGGTGCTGCTGGCACTGGTGGCGCTGTGCGGTGTGCTGGCCCTGCGTAGTGCGCGGCGGGCGCGGAAAAACGGCGGATGCGCCGGCTGTTCTGGCTGCGGCGGGAGCTGTAGCGGCTGTACCGGGAAAAAGGAATAAAAAAACAAGGCCCGCGGGGGCCTTGTTTTTTTACAGCAGGAGACCATATTTGGCGCACAGGGGCAGGAGCGTGTCCTCCGGCAGGTCGCCGTCGTACAGGGCGCGGCCCTGATAGGCCCGGAGGGCGGCCTCCAGCAGCTGGGTGTCGTCGCAGACGAAGCACACCGGCTTGGTGAGCATATACTGGTAGTCCGCCAGGGCCTGTACATCGTCCCAGGAGGCGATACGCAGGGCCAGGACCGTCTCACCGCTGTCCAGCGCGGCGGTGAGCGTATCCTCCGCGTTGCCGGTCAGGTCGACGACGGTGTGCCAGGAGACATCGACAGGCAGGGGGAAGGGCAGCTTTTCCGTGGCGGCGGGCAGCTCGTCCGTGTGCTGCGGGGCCGGCGGCGTGATGACCGCGCCGTCCAGTGCCCGGGCCAGGGCGGCGATATGCGCGGCGGTGGTGCCGCAGCAGCCGCCGAACACGGCCACGCCGGCGGCCAGGAATTCCGGTACCAGGGCGGTGAATTCCTCGCCGGTGCAGCGGTAGACCGTCTCGCCATTCTCGATGATGGGCATTCCGGCATTGGGCTTGGCGATCAGGGGCACCCGGGCATATTCCCGCAGGCGCTTCAGCTGGAGAAGCATCTGCTCCGGGCCGGCGGAGCAGTTCAGACCAAAGGCGTCGATGCCCATGCCCTGCAGGACTACCAGCGCCGCGGTGATGTCGGTGCCGGAGACGCTGCGGCCATTCTCGTCACAGGTGAAGGTGACGAAGATAGGCTTGTCGCTGACGCTGCGGACGGCCAGCACCGCCGCACGGGCGTCGGAGAGGGTCATCATGGTCTCGATGACGAACAGGTCCACGCCGGCGCGTTCCAGACCGGCGGCCTGCTCGGTGTAGATGTCCACCAGCTCCTCGAAGGACACGTCGCCAAGCGGGGCGAGGAACGCGCCGGTGGGGGACATATCGCCTGCCCGCAGGGCCTTGCCCTGCACCGCCTGGGCGGACAGTTCCGCCAGACGGCGGTTGTAGTCGGCGGTGCAGTTGAACAGGCCGGACTCCTCCAGCTTGCGGCGGTTGGCACCGAAGGTGGGGGTGTAGACCACCTGGCTGCCGGCGGCCACATAGCCGCGCTGGATGTCGATGATGGCGTCCGGATGGTCCAGTGTCCACTGCTCGGCGCAGACGTCGCCTGTATAGCCGCGCTTTTGCAGCTCGGTGCCGGTGGCACCGTCCAGAATCAGAGGGAAACGAAGCTCCATAGGTGTTACCTCCATTGCATGGATATTAGGGGAATGTTTTCGGCAAAGGCGTCGGCGAAGTCGGGACGCCCGGAGAGCTCGAGATAGGTGAGACGGTTGACGATGCCGTCCGCGGCGGACATATCGCCCCGCAGGGCCAGCTGTGCCGCGCCGGAGAGGGCGGCGTTGCCTACGCTGTGGAGTTTGGCGGCGGGGAGACGGGGGAGCATACCGATGGCCGCGGCGCTGGCGGGGTCAAGGTACATCCCGAAGCCGCCGGATAGGTACAGACCGTCAAGCGCGGAAAGGGTCAGCCCCTGCTGCGCCAGCAGTATCTGCACGCCGGCGGCCACCGCTGCCTTGGCCAGCTGTAGCGCCCGGACATCAGCGGCGGTGAGATACACCCGGTCGGTCAAGTGGAAGACGCCGCAGCCGTTTTCGTCACGGGTCAAATAGCGGCGGAACGCCTCAGGCGCGTCTTCCGGGGGTAGGAGACGGCCACCTTCGTCAATGACGCCCAGGCGCAGCAGGAGGGCCGTCAGGTCGATGAGACCAGAGCCGCAGAGACCGACTGCCTCGCCGCCGCCGATGACGTTCATCTTGAAGGCGCCGCTGTACCGGACGCGGCTGACCGCACCGTCCACGCCCAGCATACCGCAGGCGATGCCCGCGCCCTCGAAGGCGGGGCCGGCGGCCACGGCGCAGCAGGTGAAGCCATCCATGCCGCCCAGGGCCATCTCGCCGTTGGTGCCGATGTCCAGAAACAGGAAATGGCCCGCGCGTCGGGCAAGGCCGGAGGCCAGCAGGCCGGCGGTGATATCGCCGCCCACGAAGCCCGCCGCGCAGGGGACGCAGTACAGCGGCGCGTCCAGCAGCGTGAGGCCGGAGCTCTGACGGAAGAAGGTCTCCGGGCAGAAGGGGGCGGCGGCCAGCGGGCGGACGGATACACCGGCGAGCAGGCTCTGCATGACGGTGTTGCCGGCGGTCACGGTGCGCTTCAGCTCGGCGGGCTGCCGCCCGGCCTGGGAGAGTGCCCGGGTGAGCAGGGCCTTCAGCTGCTGGCGGAGTAGGGAGGACAGGCGGGTGAGCCCGTCCTGGTGGTCGATGGTATACTGGATGCGTGTGATGACATCCGCGCCGTAGGGGGCCAGAGCCGTCCAGTCGGCGCAGGTGGCCAGGGCGTGGCCGGTGGCCAGGTCGTACAGCCGCAGCGCCGTGGTGGTGGTGCCCAGGTCGATGGCGGCGGCGCAGCCTGTCTCGCCGGTGGGGACGGCGGGGGGATCCAGCGTCTCGGTGAGGATGCGCCCGCCGGCGGCGGGAGGGAGGACGATCTCGTCGCCGTCCTCCGGCACCACACGGCAGGCCAGACGCGGCACGCCGTTGACGCTGACGCGGCATTTGCCGCAGCGGCCGTGGCCGCCGCAGGCGGCGGGCAGGGTACAGCCGGCGCGGCGCAGCAGAGCCAGCAGGGTATCGGTATCATTGCAGGGGAGGCGAAAAACATCTCCGCCGCGGGTCACGCGGATACTTGACACGGGCAACACCCCTTTTTATAATAATTCCACTACTACTTTTATCAGCCCGGGGCGGCTTTGTCAAGAGGATTTGCCATGAGAACAAAACTGATGACGCTGGCGGCGGAAAACGGGTTCTCCCACGCCGCGCCGGTGGACATGAACGCGCTGACGCCCCGGCGGGAGGTGCGTGAGATGTGCCGGGCGGACCGGTGCGGACAGTGGAACGCCAACTGGGCTTGTCCGCCCGGCTGCGGGACGCTGGAGGATGCCGCGGCGGCCATGGGATGCTTTGACGCCGGGGTGCTGGTGCAGACCACCGGGACGCTGGCGGACGACTTCGACTACGAGGGGATGGAGGCGATCCAGCGGCGGCACAAGCGGGCCTTTGCGGACTTTGCGCGGCAGGCGCGGCTGCTGCTGCCGGACTGCCTGCCCCTGTCAGCGGGAGCATGCACCGTGTGCCGCCGGTGTACCTGCCCGGACCGGCCCTGCCGGTTCCCGGACAAGCGGATGTCCTCCATGGAGGCCTATGGCCTGCTGGTGGGGGACGTGTGCCTGCGGTCCGGGCTGTCATATAACTACGGACCGCGGACCATGACGTATACATCGTGCCTACTCTATACCGAAGAGGTGAAATGATATGATGACACCCAAGGAGAACTTTCTGGAGCTGCTGAAGCCCAATGGTCAGCCGGATCGCCAGCTGTGCCAGTACGAGGCGCTGCACATGTGCCTGAACGATCCCATCAACACCTATCTGCGGGGCAACCGGAAGCGGGGGACCGTCAGCAGGGATCGGTGGGGCACCACCATCAGCTTTCCCGCCGACGCGCCGGGGCCTATGCCCGTTACCACGGACGGCCTGGCGGTGTGCCCGGACATCACCCATTGGCGGGAGACGGTGCACGCGCCGGACATCGCCGCCTGCACGGAGGGCTGGGAGACGTGCCGCGCCGCGGCACGGGCGGCCTGCGGGGAGGAGAAGCTGCTGGCGGGCTTTATGGGTACCGGTATCTTCGAGCAGTGCCACTTCCTGATGGGCTTTGAGGACACGCTGACGAACCTGTATGAGCACCCGCAGGAGATGCACGCGCTCATTGACTACATCACCACGTATCGGCTGCTGTACGTGAAGCTGCTCATCGACAATTTACGGCCGGACGTGATCTTCTCTCACGACGACTGGGGCACCAAGGATGCGCTGTTCATGAAGCCGGAAATGTGGCGGGAATTCTTCAAGGAGCCGTACCGGCGGTTTTACGGCTATATCCGGTCCCGGGGCGTGATCGCCATACATCACGCGGACTCCTATCTGGCCCCGATCGTGGAGGACATGGCGGAGATCGGCATTCAGGTGTGGCAGGGTGTGCTGCCGGAGAACGATATACCGGCTCTCCAGCAGAAGCTGCACGGGCGGCTGGTGCTGATGGGCGGTATGGGCGCCGCCATCGACCGGACGGATGCCGCGCCGGAGGAGATCTACGGCTATGCCATGGATACCCTGCGGCGGTGCTGCCCGGGTGGGCACTATATCCCCTCCATCACCTATGGCCTGCCGGGGGCGGTGTATCCCCATGTGGACGAGTACATCGACCGGGCCATAGCGGACTACAACCGGGCGCTGCACGTGCCGCGGTTCGATCTGCCGTCGGTGCCACGCCGGGTGCGGGCTGTCGCCGTGCGGCAGGCGGCGGGCGCCGCTGTCGAGAACGGCGACGTACTGGCCCGCCTGGCCGCAGCGCTGGAAAAGGGACAGCAAAAAAAGGTGCTGGCGCTGTGCCGGGAGGCGCTGGAGCAGGGTCGGACGCCGCAGGAGATCCTGTCCGGCGGGCTGATCCGGGGTATGAATGATCTGGGCGAGGCATTCTCCGCCAACCGGGCCTTCGTGCCGGAGATGCTGATGGCCGCCCGGTGCATGACGGCGGCGCTGGGGGAGCTGAAGCCGCTGATGACCGGCGGAAATGCCAAGACGGTGGGCCGGGCGTGTATCGGCACCGTCCGGGGAGATATGCACGACATCGGCAAGAACCTGGTGAAGATCATGCTGGAGGGCAGCGGCGTAGAGGTCATCGACCTGGGCGTGGATGTGACGCCGGAGCAGTTCGTGGAGACGGCGAAGCGGCAGCGCTGCGGCGTGATCGCCTGCTCATCCCTGCTGACCACCACCATGGGCGAGATGCGCCGGGTGGTGACGCTGGCCCGGGAGGCAGGTATCCGGGACCAGGTGAAGATATTTGTGGGCGGCGCGCCCATCAGCCAGAGCTTCTGCGATGAGATCGGCGCGGACGTATACACCGAGGACGCGGCGGCAGCCGCACGGGCGGCGGTATCGGCGCTGAAGGGATAAATCGGCAGTCATAAAAAGCGACAGACCCGCAGGCAATGCCTGCGGGTCTGCCGCTTTGTTGGTCGTAGTTGGGGAGAAAATAATATGGTACGGAACAGATATGTGCGGTAGGGGGGGAGATCACATGGCTATGATGGACAGCTTCCTACATACGGTCCGGTTGACTGCTTGCTTTCAATAAACACAGTTGACTTGCGCCCTCTATGTCAAAACGCGCGACGCTGCATCAGCATCCGCACCAGCGTGACAACGGCGAGGACAGCGATGACAGCCGCCGACGCGATGCTCACGAAGGAGAGCAGCGCACCGTGGGCGGGCGGCATCAGGAATGCGGCCACAGCGGAGGCGAGGCACAGGATGACCAGAGAGGTGATGAGCTTCGTTCTATCCATAGTAGTTGTTCTCCTTTCATGGTGTGGGAATGTCCGTTTCCTTCTGTGCTTACAGCATACCATATATAGTGGTACGTATCTTTACAGAAAAGCTACGAACCGGTGGAAAGACGGATACAAAATGGTTACAAAGTGGTCGGAACGGTGACAATGGGTGTAGACTTTCCGGCCGGTTTCTGCTATAATGCAGGAAAGCTGTCATTTTATCTCTCGGAGGCGCTGCTGTTGCAATATTTGACAAATCTTTGGAACGCGCTGGACTTCGGTTCGCTGGAGAGCATACTGCTCCGCGTGGCGTCCGTGTTCCTGTGCCTGACCATACACGAGACGTGCCACGGCCTGGCAGCCTATGCGCTGGGCGACCCTACGGCCAAGCGGGCGCACCGGCTGAGCCTGAACCCACTGCGGCACATCGACTGGCTGGGTCTTATTATGATGGTGGCGGCTGGTTTCGGCTGGGCCAAGCCTGTACCGGTGGACCCGCATTATTTCAAGAAGCCCAAGCAGGGCATGGCGCTGACGGCGCTGGCCGGGCCGGTATCCAACTTCCTGCTGGCGCTTTTGCTGCTGCTGATCGCCCGGGGCGAGTTCCTGCGGGCGGTGACCACGGGGAGCTTCAGCGGCACATGGTTTTCCTTCCTGGTGGATACGGCATCGCTGTCGGTGGGCCTGGGGCTGTTCAACCTGGTGCCTATCCCGCCGCTGGACGGCTCAAAGGTACTGGCGGTGCTGCTGCCGGACCGGGCGTACAACTGGCTCATGCGCTATGAGCGCTTCGGTATGCTGGTGCTGCTGGTAGTTATCTCCGTGGGTGTCGGCAGCAACGCGCTGAACAGCGCCATACGCTGGACATTTACCCTGCTGTGCAGGCTGGTCGGTTTTGAGGTGTAAATTTGGACGATCCTATTTTTAAACTGGAAAAGGTGGTACAGACGCGGGGCGACGAGCCACTGGAGGATTTCGAGGGGCCGCTGGATCTGATACTGTACCTGCTGGGAAAAAATAAGATAGAGATACAGGATATCCCCATCGCACTGATACTGGAGCAGTACCAGGATTATCTGGAAAAGCGCAAGCGGATGGATCTGGAGGTGGCCAGCGAGTTTATCACCATGGCCGCCCAGCTGATGTTCATCAAGACCCGTATGCTGCTGAACCTGGAGGACGAGGAAGCCCAGAGTGAGATGGATGCCCTCATCAAGTCGCTGGAGGAGCGCAAGCGGGGCGAGGCCTATGCCCGGGTGCGCATGTTGTCGGAACGGCTGGCACCCCTGAGCGAGTTCGGGCGGAACATTCTGACCCGGCCGCCGGAGCCTATGGAGCGCGGGAAGATCTATGAGTACGACCAGGAGCCGGCGGATCTGGTGCTGACCATGCAGGAGGTCACGGACCGGCAGGGCGCGCCGGAGGCACCGCCTATCCGGGCCTTTGACGAGATCGTGAAGCGGGAGCCGTATCCTGTGGAGACAAAGGCGAAGGAGATCCTGCGGCGGCTGCGGGGTGTGGGCATTACGCGCTTTTTGCTGCTGTTCCGCGGCAGTAAGACACGCAGTGAGCTGGTGGCCACGTTCATGGCGGTTCTGGAGCTGTGCCGGAACAATCTGATCAAGCTGGCCGGCGCGGCCAGCGACTGCACCGTCACCGCAGAGGGCGACGCGCCCAAAGAACTGATGTAAGGGGAGACCTATGGATACACTGGAAATGAAGGATATCGAGGCCGCCGTAGAGGGCATACTGTTTGCCTCCGGTGAGCCTGTGGCGGTGGATCGCATCTGCGTGGCGCTGAACATGGACCGCCCCACGGTGGAGCTGGTACTGCAGCATTTGCAGGACTATTACAGCTATGAGCGACGGGGCGTGCGGCTGCTGCGGATGGAGGACAGCTGGCAGCTGTGCTCCGCGCCGGAGTACGGCGATGTGATACGTAAGGCGTTTGAGATACGCAAGCCCGCCAAGCTGAGCCAGCCGGCGCTGGAGGTGCTGACCATCATCGCGTACTATCAGCCCACCACCCGGGCCTATGTGGACCAGATACGGGGCGTGGACAGCTCGTACACGGTGGGCCTGCTGCTGGATCGCCATTTGATCGAGGAGTGCGGACGGCTGCAGGTGCCGGGGCGGCCGCGGCTGTACCGGACGACACAGGCGTTTTTGCGGGCGTTCCATCTGAATTCGCTGGAGGAGCTGCCCCAGCTGCCGGGAATGGAGGCCGACGGACAGCTGCGGCTGGACGACGATACGGTACCGGCGGACGGGGAGAACGGCGCGGAGGCGCTGTAAGCATACGGGAGAGATAACGCGGGAGGAGGGAGCACGATGACGGCGGTGTACATCATACTGGGCATTCTGCTGTTTTTCTTCCTGCTGTCACTGCTGCGTATCGGCGTGCGGGCGGACTTTGTGGGCGACCTTACGGACACAAGAGTCACGGTGATCGCGGGGCCGGCGCGGATACAGATGCTTCCCAAACCGGATAAACCGGAGAAGCCCAAAAAGCCCAAGAAAGAAAAGAAGAAAAAGACACCGCAGGAGGAGAGCACCAAGGGGAAGGAAAAGAAAAAGCCGTCTCTGTCGGCGCAGGATATCAAGACGCTTCTGCCGGCGGTGTGGGCGTCCCTGAAGGGCGGACTGCGAAAGACGCGGCAGCGGCTGTTGATCGACCCGCTGGAGCTGTCGGCGGTGCTGCCGGGAGCGATGGACCCGGCGGGGGCGGCGGAGCTGTACGGCTATATCAACGCCGGAATGTGGACGGTAATGCCGCAGCTGGAGCAGTTGACGCGGATACCGGACCCCGGCCTCCACGTGGAGGTGGACTTTGACAGCGAGCAGCTGCGGCTCACAGGCCGGCTGGGCGTGAGTTTGCAGATACGGGACCTGTTCGCCATCGGCTGGGCCTTCGCCAAGCCGGTGATACGGTGGCTCCTGGCCATGCGGAAGCGGCAGAGCGCCGCGGAGAAGGCGAAGGCGGCGCAGAACGCTGCAAAGCAGCGCGAAACAGTACACACAGCGCCGGACGGCGCGGGACATACGACCACATCAACTTCGACAAAGGAGAGCTGACAATGGAAATGACCGAGAAGAAAAATGACCTAAAGAGCATGATGGTGGAGTCTATGGAGAAGGTCAAGGAGATGGTGGACGCCAACAATATCGTGGGCGAACCTATCACCACGCCGGACGGCGTGACGCTGATCCCTATCTCCCGGCTGAGCTACGGCTTCGGCTGCGGCGGCGGTGACTACGGCAAGAACAAGGAGCATTCCGGCGCCGGCTGCGGCGCGGGCGTGCGGGTGGAGCCCATGGCCTTCCTGGTGGTCAAGGGCGGCGTGACCCGTATGCTGCCGGTGGGTGCGCCGGCCATCACCACCGTGGACCGGGTCATCGAGATGGTGCCGGAGCTGCTGGATCGGGTCGAGGGCTTCGTGGATAAGAAGCGGAACAAGGATTTCTGATACCAGACAAGAAGACAAGCAGCGCGGGAATAGACTGAGAGCATCCTGTGACGAGGAGGGCTTTCTGTGACCCGAGGGATCTTGGCGGCGCTGTGCGCCGCACTGGCCGTGCTGACATGCATACCCGCTGTGGCGGAGGCTGTGGAGGTCTCCGCCACGGCTTGCGTCCTGATGGACGCGGACACGGGGCAGGTGCTGTATGAAAAGAACGGGGACAAGCGGATGCTCATCGCCAGCACCACCAAGCTGATGACGGCGCTGGTGGCTCTGGAGCTGGGGACGCCGTCGCAGGTCATCACCGTAACTGCCGCCCACATGGCGGAGGGGTCCTCCATGTACCTGCGGCCGGGGGAGAGGCTGACGCTGGAGGAGCTGCTGTACGGGCTGCTGTTGTGTTCGGGCAACGACGCGGCACTGGCGCTGACGGAATGTGCCGGGGGTGTGGCGCCCTTTGTGGAACGGATGAACGAAAAGGCCGCCGCGCTGGGCATGAGGAACAGCCATTTTGCCAACCCCAACGGACTGGACGACGAGGCACACTATTCCACCGCCTATGACATGGCGCTGCTGGGGTGCGCGGCGGTGAACGAGCCGACGCTGCGGCGGACGGCCTCCACACGGACGGCGGTCATCGGCGGACGGACGCTGACCAACCACAACAAGCTGCTGAGCCGCCTGGACGGGTGCGTGGGGCTGAAGACCGGGTACACGAAGGCAGCGGGGCGGACGCTGGTGTCCTGCGCGGAGCAGGCGGGACATCGGCTGGTGGCGGTGACACTGCGGGACGGGGACGATTGGAACGACCACGAGGCACTGTACCGCTGGGGGTTCCTGCTGACAGGCATACAGGAGACGCTGGAGACGCGCCTGCTCGGCGCACTGGGAAACGGGAGAGAGGTAACGCCATGACCGAGCGCATACAGAAGCTGCTGGCCGCCGCGGGGCTGTGCTCCCGCCGGACGGCGGAAGAGTGGATCGCCGCCGGACGCGTGACCGTCAACGGACGGCGGGTCCGTGTAGGCGACAAGGCGGATCCGGAGACGGACGATATCCGGGTGGATGGACGGCCCCTGCGGGGCGCGGCACAGCACGTGTATCTGATGCTGCACAAGCCGCGGGGCTATGTGACCACCCTCTCTGACGAACGGGGCCGCCCTACGGCGGCATCGCTGGTCAGGGGCTGCGGCGCACGGGTGTATCCCGTGGGACGGCTGGACCTGGACTCGGAGGGATTACTGCTGTTTACCAACGACGGGGCGCTGACCCATGCGCTGCTGCACCCCAGCCACCAGGTGGACAAGACGTATATCGTTACGGTCACTGGCGCGGCGGCGGACAGCGCACGGCAGCTGTCGGCGGTGGACAGACTGGACGGACAGCCCATCGTGCCGGCGGCGGTGACGGAGCTGTATCGGAAGGATGGTACGGCGAAATACCGGGTGGTGATCCACCAGGGTAAGAAGCGGCAGATCCGGCGGATGTGTGCCGCCGCAGGACTGACTGTGACCCGGCTGTGCCGGGTGGCGGAGGGCAGTATCGCCCTGGGTGACCTGCCGCCGGGAAAGTGGCGGTATCTGACAGCGGAGGAGCTGCAATCTATCAAAGGAAGCCATCAACATGAATGAAAACGTGCTACAGACCATCCGGGCCGGGATGGATACCTTTTCGAAGGGACAGAAGCGCATCGCAGCGTTTATACTGGACAATTATGACCGCGCGGCGTTTATGACCGCCGCGCGGCTGGGCGAGACGGCCTCCGTCAGTGAGTCCACGGTGGTGCGCTTTGCCGCGCAGCTGGGCTACGACGGCTATCCGGAGATGCAGAAGGCCCTGCAGGAGCTGATACGGGGTAAGCTGACCTCCATCCAGCGGATACAGGTATCGCGGGATCAGATGTCCGGCGCGGACATTCTGGGCAGTGTGATGCAGCGGGATATGAACAGCATACACAATGTCATCGAGCAGTTGGACCGGGATGCCTTCAGCCGGGCGGTGGACAAGCTGCTGGGGGCGGAGCACATCTATATCCTGGGTGTGCGGTCCTCCTCATTTCTGGCGGGGTATCTGAACTTCTACCTGCACCTGATCTTCAAGAACGTGACGCTGGTGCAGTCCAGCGCCGCTGGTGAGATCTATGAGCAGCTGGCCCACATCGGCAGGGGCGACGTGCTGGTGGGAATATCCTTCCCGCGGTACTCCAAGATGGCTATCCACGCGGTGGAGTTTGCCTGCCGGCGGGGCGCGGAGGTGGTGGCGATCACCGATTCGGCACTGTCTCCGCTGTACGGCATGGCGGCGGTATCGCTGCTGGCGCCCTGCGACATGATCTCCTTCGTGGACTCCATGGCTGCGCCGCTGAGCCTGCTGAACGCGCTGATCCTGGCGGTGGGGCAGCAGCGGCGGGATGACCTGTCCGCCACGCTGGCGGATATGGAGCAGGTGTGGTCCAGGTACAGTATTTTCGGGAAAGATGACGAGTGACATGGCGAAGGAGATCGTGGTGATCGGCGGCGGCGCCGCCGGTCTAATGGCGGCCATCACCGCAGCCCGGCAGGGCGCGGCGGTGACGCTGCTGGAGCCCAACGAACGGCTGGGCAAGAAGGTGAATATCACCGGCAAGGGCCGGTGCAATGTGACCAATGACTGTGACCGGGAGACGCTGCTTGCCAGCATTCCCGGTAATGGGCGATTTTTGTACGGTGCGCTGACACGGTTCACGCCGCGGGACACCATGGCGTTTTTCGAGGCGCTGGGCGTGTCGCTGAAGGTGGAACGGGGAAACCGGGTGTTTCCGGTGTCTGACAGTGCCTTCGACATCACCAACGCGCTGGAGCGAGAGCTGAAGCGCCGGAAGGTGCGGTGGGCCCGTGACCGGGCCGTATCAGTGGAGACGGCGGATGGCGCGGTATGCGCCGTGACCGGAGAGAAGGGGACGTACCCCGTGCAGGCGGTCATCCTGGCCACAGGCGGGATGTCCTATCCCGGCACCGGGTCCACGGGGGATGGCTACCGCATAGCGGAGGCACTGGGGCATACCATTGTGCCGCTGCGGGGCTCTCTGGTGCCGCTGGTGTGCGCGGGCGAGGACTGTCCGGCTATGCAGGGCCTGAGCCTGCGGAACGTGGCAGTGACGGTATACAACGGGAAGAAAAAGGCGGTGTTCCGGGATTTCGGCGAGCTGCTGTTTACCCACTTCGGGGTGTCCGGACCGCTGGTGCTGTCCGCCAGCGCCCATCTGCGGCGCTGGGAGGGGGAGCACTATACGATAGAGATCGACCTGAAGCCGGCGCTGGACGAGCAGAAGCTGGACGCGCGGGTGCTGCGGGACATCGGAGAAAATCCCAACCGGGAGATGGGGACCATCGCCGCGGGGCTGGTGCCCCACAGCATGGCGCCGGTGGTGCTGCGCCGGGCGGGGCTGACCGGAAGCGAAAAGGCCAACAGCCTGACAAAGGAACAGCGCCGGGCACTGGTGCAGGTGCTGAAGCACTTTACGCTGGAACTTACCGGGCCGCGGCCCGTCAGTGAGGCGATCGTCACCGCCGGCGGCGTGAAGGTGGGAGAGGTAACGCCAAGCACCATGGCGTCGAAGCTGGTGGGGGGATTGTTTTTTGCCGGCGAGGTGCTGGACGTGGACGCCTATACGGGGGGATTTAATTTACAGATCGCATGGGCGACGGGGTATCTGGCGGGGCTGAGCGCCGCAGAAAGCGAGGAGATGACATGACGGAGAGACAGTACGCAGTGGCCATCGATGGGCCGTCCGGCGCGGGGAAGAGCACGCTGGCCCGGGCGGCGGCGGAGGCGCTGCATATCTTATATGTGGACACCGGGGCCATCTATCGGACCATCGGCGTGTATATGTATCGGCACGACATCGCGCCAACGGACGCGCCGGCGGTGATCGCGGCGCTGCCGGAGATCACTGTGGCCCTGCGGTATGACGAGGAGGGTCTGCAGCGGATGTATCTCAACGGCGAGGACGTGACGAAGGAGATACGCCTGCCGATGATATCGAAGTACGCCTCAGACGTGTCGGCCATACCGGAGGTGCGGGCGTTCCTGATGGAGCTGCAGCGGTCTCTGGCGCGGGAGCACAGCGTCATCATGGACGGACGTGACATCGGGACCGTGGTGCTGCCGGACGCGGAGGTGAAGGTGTTTCTGTGCGCGGATGTGGAGACGCGGGCGCGGCGGCGGTTTTTGGAGCTGGAGCAGCGGGGCACGCCGAAGCCCTTTGACGAGGTGCTGCGGGATATGGAGCAGCGGGATTATAACGATACCCACCGGGCGGCGGCGCCGCTGCGGCCGGCGGATGATGCCATTATGATCGACAACACGGACATGGACTTCGCGGCCAGCCTGGAGCTGCTGCTGGATGTGATACGGGGGCGTGTGGCATCGTGAGAAATAAGTTTTACGCGGCGGCGTGGCGGGTGCTGCGCCCGCTGGTGCTGTTTTTTCTGCCGGTGGACCTGCGGGGAACGGAGCATCTGGAGGGCGGAGAACCGGTGCTGCTGTGCGCCAATCACTCCAGCGCCTGGGACCCCATCCTATTCGTGCTGTCCATGCCCCAGCGGTTCAACGTGCGGATCATGGCTAAGAAGCAGTTGTTCTCCATCCCCATCGTGGGTGGATTCCTGCGGGCGATCGGTGTGTTTCCGGTGGATCGGGGCAACAGTGACATTGGGGCGGTGAAGACCGCCATACAGAGCCTGCGGGACGGGTGGAACCTGTTCCTGTTTCCGGAGGGAACACGGGTGAAGACACCGGGACAGGCGGATGTCAAGTCCGGCGCGGGCATGATGGCCATCCGTGCCGGCGTGAAACTGGCGCCGGTATATATCGGCACGAAGAAGCGCATATTCCGCAAGACGCCCATCATAATCGGCGAGCCCTTCGAGCCGGAGTACACCGGCCGCAAGGGTACGGCGGAGGAATATACTGCCAACGCCCATGAGGTCATGCGGCGGGCCTATGCCCTGGGAGGGATCGAATGCAGGTGATACTGGCGAAGACGGCGGGGTTCTGCTACGGCGTGGAACGGGCCGTGCACATGGCGGAGGTGGCTGCCCGGGAAGGCGGCTGCGTTATGCTGGGCAGTATCATACACAATGACCGGGTCATCACAGCGCTGGAGGCGTTGGGTGCGCGGCAGGCGGACAGCCCTCAGCAGGTGCGGCCGGGAGAGACGGTGATCATCCGTGCCCACGGCGAGACACGGGAGGCTTTGCGGCTGCTGGAGGAGCGGGGCGCACAGATCATGGATGCCACCTGTCCCCATGTGCTGCGGATCCACCGGCTGGTGGAACAGGCAGCCCGTGCGGGCCGGACACCCATCATTATCGGAGAAGCGCACCATCCGGAGGTGATGGCCGCCGCAAGCCGCTGTGAGCGCAGCGTGGTGCTGGAAAACACGGCAGAGCTGGCTGATTGGGTGGCGGCGGACCCGGCGCGGAAGGACATGGATTTGCTGGTTACCGCACAGACGACCTGTATTCGTTCGATATGGGAAGAGTGTGTAAAATTTTTAAAAAAACAGTGTACAAACGCCGAAATCTTTGATACAATATGTGATGCTACGCAAAAACGTCAATCCGAGGCGGCGAATATCGCCGGACGGGCGGACGTTATGGTCGTGGTCGGAGATCGTAAAAGTGCCAACACCAGACATTTAGCGGAGATCTGCAGCACACGCTGCGCCCGGGTCTATCAGATCGAAGGGCCGGAGGAGCTGCGGGTCGGGTCCCTTAACGGATGTTCTGTGGCGGGGCTTACAGCCGGCGCGTCCACGCCTGCGGGCATCATTAAGGAGGTATATGCAACGATGAGCGAAGAGATCAAGAACATGGAAGCTACGGAAGAGAGCTTCGAGGAAATGCTGGAAAAATCTTTTAAGACTTTGAATACAGGAGAGAAGGTAACCGGTATTGTAACGGCGATCGGCCCCACCGAGGTGCAGGTCGATCTGGGCTGCAAGCAGGCGGGCTATATCTCTGTGGACGAGCTGTCCGCAGATCCCAATGTGAAGCCTGAGGACGTCGTCAAGGTCGGCGACGAGATCGAGACCTATATCATCCGCGTCAACGACGTGGAGGGTTATGCCATGCTGTCCAAGAAGCGTCTGGACGCTGTCAAGGTCTGGGAGGATATCGAGAAGGCCCGCGAGGACAAGACCACTCTCGAAGGTAAAGTCACCGAGGAGAACAAGGGCGGTATCGTCGTTAATGTCAAGGGCGTGCGCGTGTTTGTGCCCGCTTCCCAGTCCGGTCTGCCCCGCGGCGCTGAACTGAGCACCATGATCGGCCAGACCGTTTCCCTGCGGATCACCGAGGTCAACCGTGCCCGCCGCCGCGTCGTCGGCTCCATCAAGGCCGTGACCTATGAGGCCCGTCAGGCCGCCCAGGCGGAGATCTGGAACAACATCGAGGTCGGCAAGCGCTACACCGGCACCGTGAAGTCCATGACTTCCTACGGTGTGTTCGTGGACATCGGCGGCGTGGATGGTATGGTACATATCTCCGAGCTGTCCTGGAGCCGTATCAAGAACCCCGCCGAGGTCGTCTCCGTGGGCGATACCCTGGACGTGTACGTTATCTCCTTCGATCCCGAGAAGCACAAGATCTCCCTGGGCGTGAAGGATCGCAGCATGAATCCCTGGGATAAGTTCATGGCTACCTACCATGTGGGCGATGTGGCCAACGTGCGTATCGTGAAGCTGATGACCTTCGGCGCGTTCGCCGAGGTCGTGCCCGGTGTGGACGGCCTGATCCACATCTCCCAGATCGCGGATCGCCGCATCGAGAAGCCCGGCGACGTGCTGACCGAGGGCGAGATGGTGGATGCCAAGATCACCGCCATCGACGAGGAGAAGCAGAAGATCTCCCTGTCCATCCGCGCGCTGCTGGCTCCCGCCGCTGACGAGGACGCCGACGAAGAGTAATTAGATCGTAAAACACCTCCGCTGCCCCACAGGCAGCGGAGGTGTTTTTGGTTGTTTTCACAATGGCGTGCAGGGGAAAATATCTTGCGACCTTGCGGAGAGGCATGGTACAATCGAGGTGGGCAAGAGAATTTAAGAGCATTGTGCTGAAGATAGAACGGATCAATTGGAATTTGACAGGGGGAGCGTGATTGTATGAAAAAGTTGATGGCATCAGTGTTAGCGTTGGTTTGCGTTGTTGCTATGGCGGGCTGCGGAAAGTCGAATGTTGGGGACTATCCTGCGACGATAATGGTAAATGGGATAAATTACTATTCGACCGATAATGCTGTTCCCGTTGAAGTAGACGAGAGTGTTATTCAGTACACCACGTCGTATGCGGAGGATGGCGTTCCCCGAAAAGATGGTGAGGCAAACTTCAACAGAGACCTGGGGACTCCGTATGCTGTTATTGAGGAAGACTTGGTAGTTGTCCTTATGGACAATGAGTGGATAGAGTTCAAGGCAAAGTAAGAGCGATCTCGGGTCGCGAAAGAGCGGGACGATGGGAGAAGCGTGCCGTACGAAAGGGACGGGGGATGAAGCAGGGGAAAAGAAAAATAATTTTGGGAGAGTTGCCTGTTTATGGGCAACTCTCCCGGTTTTTTGGCATAGGGGCAGAACCGGATCGCAGGAAGGGGGGAGCGCATATGAAAAGAGCAGACGTGAACTGGGGAGAGGTAAGGCGTAAGTATGAGTCGGGAATGTATACCTATCAGCGATTGGCAAGGGAGTACCATGTGTGTACGCAGACGGTGTGGCGACACGCGGTCAAGGGGCAGTGGCAGATCGGCCGGGAGGAGGCGGAAAAGCAGATACTCCGGCGATGCCTGATGGCCACGGCAAAGCTACTGGAGACGGCGGCTGCCGGGGCCACGGAACGGCTGGAAAGCGGCGAGGGCAGCCTGAAGGAGGTCAAGGAGCTGGGAGGTATCCTGCAGGCGCTGGTGGGGACAGCGGCAAAGATGTGTCAGAGCGAAAAGGACAACGACACGGCGGTCAACGAGATACGGGTGATCATGTCGGAGGAGGTAGAGGCGTTGAGCGGATGATATCCATGCCGGACCTGTTCATTTTTGCACAAGCATTCCCGGGAATTCTTGTGGGTTTCGTCAATTTCCCCGCGGGCTGCATTGTGGTAAAATTAACAATTAGAAAATTCAGCCTTCGTCGGAAGGGATAGGAAAGAACAGGGAGGAACAGGACATGGCTTTTGCTGATTTTCAGGCGCTGTACAAGCAGAAACTGACCACCGCGGACGAGGCGGTGAAGGTCATCAAGTCCGGTGATTGGGTGGACTATGGCTTCTGCGCCATTCATCCCCGGGTGCTGGACGAGGCGCTGGCCCGCCGTGCACCGGAGCTGGAGGATGTGAAGGTCCGGGGCGGCATCAGCCTGTGGAAGCCGGCGATCTTCGACATCGAGGATCCGGTGCATCACATCATCTTCAACTCCCACCACATGAGCAGCGTGGAGCGCCATCATATCGCCAGCGGCGCCGGGTTCCATGAGCCCATGCGGTACTCCGAGCTGCCGCGGTACTACTACGACCACATCACGCCGCCGGACGTGGCCATGTTCCAGGTGGCCCCGATGGACAAGCACGGGTACTTCAACTTCGGACTGTCGGCTTCGCATGTGAAGGCGGTGTGCGAGATGGCCAAGGTGGTCATCGTGGAGGTCAACGAAAATATGCCCCGGTGCCTGGGCGGCTTTGACAACTGCATCCATGTCAGCGAGGTGGACATGATCGTGGAGGGGCGCAACGACCCCATGGGCGTCCAGCCCAGCGGCACGGCTACGGAGGTGGACCGGGCGGTGGCGAAGCTGATCGTGGAGCAGATACCCGACGGGGCCTGTTTGCAGCTGGGCATCGGCGGTATGCCCAATACCGTGGGCGCCATGCTGTGCGAGTCCGACCTGAAGGATCTGGGCGTACACACGGAGATGTATGTGGACGCCTATGTGGATCTGGCTATGGCGGGGAAGGTCACGTGCATGAAGAAGAACATCGACCGGGGCCGGCAGGTGTTCGCCTTTGCCGCCGGTACCCAGAAGCTGTACGACTATCTGGACGACAACCCGGCATGCATGGCCGCGCCCATCAGCTACACCAACGACATCCGCACCATCGCGGCCATCGACAACTTTGTCTCCATCAACAACGCGGTGGATGTGGACCTGTACGGGCAGGTGAACGGTGAGACGGCGGGCACCAAGCAGATCAGCGGCGCCGGCGGACAGCAGGACTTTGTGCTGGGTGCGTATCTGTCCAAGGGCGGTAAGAGCTTTATCTGTCTCAGCTCCACCCACGCAGACAAGGACGGCACGCTGCATTCCCGCATACGGCCTACCCTGCAGAACGGTTCCGTGGTGACGGATACCCGCGTGAACACCATGTACGTGGTGACGGAGTACGGCTGCGTGTGCCTGAAGGGACTGACGGTGTGGGAGCGCGCGGAGAAGCTGATCTCCATCGCGCACCCGGACTTCCGGGAGGAGCTGATCCGCGAGGCGGAGAAGCAGAAGATCTGGTATCCCCACAACAGAAGATAACGAATAACGAAAAAGAGCGCCGGGAGGCGCTCTTTTTGCATGAAAGAGGCGGTATCCGCGCAAGCTACGGCAAAAAGGAGGCGCGGATATGAGCAACGACGAAAACCGGGAAAAGAACGAGGAAAAAGCGGCGGTGCCGGTACAGCCGATCATTGATATGGGCAGCACTGTGGTGAAAAACAGCCGGGGGACGATACACTGCCTGACCATCGTGGGGCAGGTGGAGGGACACACGCTGCTGCCGGACAATCTGAAGAGCACGAAGTACGAGCACGTGCTGCCGCTGCTGGCGGCGCTGGAGCAGAACGAACAGGTGGACGGGGTGCTGCTGCTTCTGAACACCGTGGGCGGCGACATCGAGGCGGGACTGGCCATCGCGGAACTGGCAGCGGGTATGACGAAGCCGGTGGTGACGCTGGTGTTGGGCGGCGGGCACTCCATCGGCGTACCGCTGGCGGTGTGCGGAAAGGAGACGTTCATCGCGCCCACGGCATCCATGACGGTGCACCCGGTGCGGATGTCCGGGACGGTCATTGCCGCGCCGGAGACGTACCGATACTTTGAACGCCTCCAGGAGCGCATCATTCAGTTCGTGGCGGCCAACAGCCGCGTGACCGCGGAACGGTTCCGGGAGCTGATGCTCTCCAGCGGCGACATGGCCAACGACGTGGGGACGGTGCTGTACGGCGAGCAGGCGGTGGCAGAGGGAATCATCGACCGGATCGGTACACTGGGCGATGCGCTGGAGGCACTGTACGGACAGATCGAACGGCGGCATGGATAGACATTGGCGGAGGGCGGGGGCTCTCCGCTTTTTTCATGCCGGCGCGTGGGTTTTTCTTGAAAAACGGGGACTTCCATAGTATACTATCTTAGTTAAGGTATGCCAAAGTATAAGAGGTGACGCAGTTGTACTTAAAAGCACTTGAGATACAGGGGTTCAAGAGTTTCCCCGACAAGACGGTATTGAATTTCGGCGAGGACATCACCGCTATCGTGGGACCAAACGGGTCCGGCAAGTCCAACATCTCCGACGCCATACGCTGGGTCATGGGCGAGCAGAACAGCCGCCAGCTCCGCGGCGCCAAGATGGAGGACGTGATCTTCGGCGGTACGGAGAAGCGGAACCAGATGGGCTTTGCCCAGGTGACGCTGGTCATCGACAACACCGAGCATATCTTCCCTACCCGGGAGGAGGCAGAGGTGGCCGTGACACGGCGGTATTACCGCAGCGGTGAGTCGGAGTACTATATCAATAAGCAGTCCGTGCGGTTGAAGGACGTGAACGAGCTGTTCATGGACACCGGCATGGGCCGGGAGGGCTACTCCATTATCGGACAGGGCAAGATCGACGAGATACTGTCTGTGAAAAGCGGCGAGCGCCGGGAGATCTTCGAGGAGGCCGCCGGTATCAGCAAATACCGGCACCGCAAGGAGGAGTCCGAGCGCAAGCTGGAGCGCACCGAGGAAAACCTGGTGCGTATCAACGACAAGATCGCCGAGCTGGAATTGCAGGTGGAGCCGCTGCGGGCGCAGGCGGAGACGGCGAAGAAGTATCTGGTGCTGCGGGATGAGCTGCGGGTGCTGGAGATCTCCGTGTGGCTGGAGCAGCTGCAAAACCTGCGGACCGCCAAGCTGAAGCTGGAGAGCGATACGGCTCAGGCCAAGGAGGCCTGTGACCAGGCCCAGGCGGCGCTGGACGAGGCCTACGCCCAGGGAGAGCGTTTTACCGAGGAGATGCGGCAGAACGACGTGGCGGCTGACGCGCTGCGCGGTCAGGTGACCGAGGCGGAGTCCGCCGCCGGCGAGGAGTCTGCGGCCATCGCGGTGCTGCAGACCTCTGTGGAGCACAACAACGAGTCTCTGCGCCGGCTGGAACAGGAACTGACCAGCACAGACCAGCGGCGGGAGAATTTACAGGGACAGATCGACGGACAGCTGGCGCGTATCGCGGACATCGACCGCGACGCGGCGGTATTGGAGACGGCGCTGAGTGAGCTGCTCTCTCGGGCGCAGGCGCTGGCTGACAGCGCAAAGGGCGCGGCGGACGAGGCCGAGGCTCTGCGGGCGCAGGAGGCCATTGCTGTGGCCGAGGCCGCAGACGGGCGCGCCGCGCTGTCCGCCCTGCAGGCGGGCCTGGACGAGGCCGGACAGCGGCGGATTACGGTGCGGCAGGAGCTGTCCGAGGCACAGCGTAAGCTGGAGGAGAGCGAAAAGGACGCAAAGACCAATCGCCGGGCGCTGAACGATGCCAGGGAGGAGGCCCAGGCGGCGGAGAATATCATTCAGGGTCACAGCCTGCGAATGGACAGCCGCCGCCAGAAGGCGCAGAGCGCCCAGGACGTAAAACAGGAGCTGACCCGGCAGGTGAACGCCCAGGAGGACCGTATCCGTCTGCTGACGGAGATGGAGAAGGAGTATGAGGGCTTCAACAAGGCGGTAAAGACTGTGATGCAGGCAGCGGAGAAGAACACGCTGCGGGGCATTCACGGGCCGGTGGCCGGATTGATGACCACAGAGCAGACCTATGCCGTGGCGCTGGAGACGGCGCTGGGCGCGGCGCTGCAGAACATCGTGGTGGAACGGGAGGAGGACGCCAAGGCGGCCATCCAGTTCCTGAAGCAGCGGGACGGCGGCCGCGCTACCTTCCTGCCGCTGACGGCCATCCGGGGCGACGAGCTGCGGGAGAACGCTGCGGGAGAGTATGGTTTTGTAGGCATCGCCAGCCGTCTGGTGCGGTACGACGCGCGATACGACCATATTTTTAAAAATCTGCTGGGCCGGACGGTGGTAGTGGAGGACCTGGACAGCGGTATCGCCATGGCGCGTAAGTTCCGCAATGCCTTCCGCATCGTGACGCTGGACGGACAGATCATCAACCGGGGCGGCTCCATGACCGGCGGCTCCGCCAGCCGATCCTCCGGCGTGCTGTCCCGGGCCAATGAGCTGGAACGGCTGAAGGCGGCACAGGGCGCCCTGCACGGTAAGCTGAACGAGGCCGCGCAGCAGGCCGAGGCGGCCCAGAGGGAGCTGCAGAAGGCTGAGTATGAATTGCAGGTGGCCAAGGACCAGCAGCGCAAGGCGGCGGACGAGGTGCTGACCCTACAGGGACGGCAGGACCACTATGACCTCCTGTTGGAGAGCCTGCGCCTGAGCTGCGAGACTATGGAGCAGGAGTTGTCCGGCCTGGACCGCCGGGAGACGGACGGCCGCGGGCGCATGGCCGGGATACAGGCGGACATCACTGCGGCAGAGGACCGCGCGGCCGCGCTGCGGCAGGAGATGCGGGACAAGCTGGCCGGCCAGACCGATCTGACGGAGCAGACCAACCAACTGGCCCAGGCCGTCAGTGACAAGAAGGCCGATCAGGCGGCACTGAGCGCGGAGAAGGACAGCGTTCTGCGGAGCGTGGAGGACCTGCGGGGCTTGCAGGCGGATATGGTATCCGACCGCGCTGAGCGCGACCGGCGGGTGCAGGAGTACCGGCAGGCCAACGAGAAGGCGCTGGCCGATATGGCGGGCCATCAGGCGGCGCTTGCAGAGAAGAACGACCGCGCGGCGCAGCTGCGGCAGCGGCTGGAGGATCTGGCCCAGGCCAAACTGGCGCTGGAGCAGCAGCGTGACCAGCATAGCCGTGACAGCCGCGCCTGCAACGATACGCTTTTGCAGACCATGCAGGCGTACAACAAATTGCAGCAGAAGCTGGAAAACAGCGGCATGGAGGAGGGGCAGATCCTGGAGAAGCTGTGGGAGCGCTACGAGCTGAGCCACAGTGACGCCATGGAGCAGCGCATCGAGCTGGAGAGCGTACCCAAGGCTACCCGGCGTATTGCCGAGCTGAACCGGGAGATCAAGGGGCTGGGTACGCCCAACATCGGCGCCATCGAGGAATTCGACCGGGTGAACACCCGGTATACCTACCTGTCCGAGCAGCGCAGCGATGTGGAGCAGGCCAAGGAGGAGCTGCTGGGCATTATCGACCAGATCACCCAGCAGATGACCAGCATTTTTGCCGAGCAGTTCCAGCTGCTGAACGAGAGCTTCCAGGAGACGTTTTTGGAGCTGTTCGGCGGCGGCAAGGCCCGGTTGGAGCTGGAGGACGAGAGCGATATCCTCAACTGCGGCATCGAGATCAAGGTACAGCCCCCCGGCAAACAGCTGAAGACCATCACGCTGCTGTCCGGCGGCGAGAAGGCCTTTGTTGCCATCGCGCTGTACTTCGCCATTCTGAAAGTCCATCCCACGCCGTTCTGCGTGATGGACGAGATCGAGGCGGCGCTGGACGAGGCCAATGTGGTGCGCTACGCCCGGTATATGCGGCGGATCGCCGGAAAGACGCAGTTTATCGTCATCACCCACCGGCGGGGCACCATGGAGGAGGCGGACGTGCTGTATGGCGTGACCATGCAGGAAAAGGGCGTCAGCCGGATACTGACCATCAATCTCAACGATATGGCCAAGGAGCTGCACATCAAATAAGGAGGGCTTGTTATGGCAATGGGCTTATTTCAAATACTGAAGGAGGCGTTTACCGCCGTCCCCACCTTCGACGACCTGAACGACGAGTTCTACGACGGACTGGAGGAAGCGCTGATCCTGGCCGATGTGGGTGCTGACACCGCCGCTGATACCGTGGCTCAGCTGCGGAAGCGGGTGAAGGAACGCTTTATCGGCCGGATGGACGAGGTAAAGGACGCCCTGCGGGACATCCTGAAGAGCAAGCTGGAGGTGGGTGACAGCGCGTTGGTGCTGGAGGGCAAGCCCGCCGTGGTGCTGGTCATCGGCGTCAACGGCGTGGGCAAGACCACATCCATCGGCAAGCTGGCCAAGCAGCTGAAGGATCAGGGCAAAAAGGTCCTGCTGTGCGCCGGCGATACGTTCCGTGCGGCGGCCGCCGACCAGCTGGAGATCTGGGCGGGCCGCGCCGGTGTGGATATCGTGCGGCAGCATGAGGGCGCGGATCCCGGCGCGGTACTGTTTGACGCCCTGCAGGCGGCTAAGGCACGGAACGTGGATGTGGTGCTGTGCGACACCGCCGGACGGCTGCACAACAAACAGAACCTGATGAACGAGCTGGCCAAGCTGCGGAAGATCATCGACCGGGAATGCCCCAATTCCAACTGCGAGACGCTGCTGGTACTGGACGCCACCACCGGGCAGAACGGACTGATCCAGGCACGGACCTTCAAGGAGACGGCAGGGTTGACGGGTATTATCCTGACGAAGCTGGATGGTACCGCCAAGGGCGGCATCGTCATCGCCATCGCCCAGGAGCTGGGTGTGCCGGTGAAGTTCGTGGGTGTGGGCGAGGGCATCGACGACCTGAAGCCCTTTGACCCGACTGCCTTCGTGCAGGACATGATATAAGGAGGGCACACCATGACGAGAGCAGACGGACGGGCATTTGACCAGCTGCGCCCGGTGGAGATGACACCCGGCTTTACGAAATTCGCCGAGGGCAGCGTGCTGATCCGCTGCGGCGAGACGGTGGTGCTGTGCAACGCCTCGGTGGAGGAGAAGACGCCGCCCCATGTGGCGGAGGGCTGTGGCTGGGTGACGGCGGAGTATTCCATGCTGCCCCGGGCCAACCGGGAGCGCAGCCGCCGGGACGTGGACAAGCTGAAGCTGTCCGGCCGCAGCGCAGAGATACAGCGGCTCATCGGCCGCAGCCTGCGTGCGGCGGTGGATATGGCAGCCCTGGGGCCCCGGACCATCACCGTGGACTGTGACGTATTGCAGGGCGACGGCGGAACGCGGACGGCATCCGTCACCGGCGGGTTCGCGGCGCTGGCGCTGGCCTGCAAAAAGCTGGTGACCGACGGCGTGATCGAGAGGCTGCCGCTGCTGCACTATGTCACCGGTGTGTCGGCGGGCATCGTGGAGGATGTGCCCCTGCTGGATCTGCAGTACAGCGAGGACAGCCGGGCGCAGGTGGACCTGAACTGCATGATGACGGAGCAGGGACAGCTGATCGAAATTCAGGGCACCGGCGAGGGGCGGCCCTTTACCGTGGCCGAGCAGCAGGCACTGGTGGCGCTGTGCGCCAAGGGGTGCGGCGAGCTGCTGACGAAGCAGAAGGAGATACTGGGAGAGATACTATGAGATTTGTACTGGCATCCCACAACAAGGGAAAGCTGGCCGAGATGCAGGCCATTCTGGGCGAGCTGGGCGTGGAGGTGGTCATGCCCTCCGACGTGGGCGTGGACGTCGACGTGGAGGAGACGGGGACCACATTCGCGGAGAACGCAGCGCTGAAGGCCAACGCCATCATGGCGGCCAGCGGCCTGCCGGCTATCGCGGATGACTCGGGACTGTGCGTGGACTGGCTTCAGGGCGCGCCGGGGGTGTATTCCGCCCGGTACGGCGGGCTGGACAGCGACCCGGAGCGCTGCCGGCTGCTGCTGAGCAATATGCGCGGCGCCACGAATCGGGCGGCGCATTTCCACACGGCCATCGTCTGCGCCTTCCCCAACGGGGACACGCTGACGGCGGAGGGGGACTGCGCCGGGACCATTGCCTTTGCGCCTATGGGCGACGGCGGGTTTGGGTACGACCCTGTGTTCTTCGTGCCGTCCCTGCGAAAGACCTTCGCCCAGCTGACGGCGGAGGAGAAGAACGCCATTTCCCACCGGGGCAGTGCCCTGCGGGCCTTTGCCGCGGAACTGAAAACGTATTTGGAGAAGCAATGATATGGAACTGACAAGCAAACAACGCGCACAGCTGCGGTCCCTGGCCACCAATCTGGACACCATCGTCCACGTGGGCAAGGACGGCATCGGCGACAATCTGATCAAGCAGGTCAACGACGCGCTGGAGGCCCGGGAGCTCATCAAGGGCCGGGTGCTGGAGAATTCGCTGCTGACCGCCCGGGAGGCGGCGGAGGAACTGGCAGTGGCTGCCCGCTGCGAGGTGGTGCAGGTCATCGGCAGCAAGTTCGTGCTCTACCGGATGCAGCACGACAAGAGCAAGCGGAAGATCGAACTGGTCAAGGCGAAGAGAAGCGTATGAACATCGGTATTTACGGCGGCACCTTTGATCCGCCCCATATCGGCCATGTGACGGCGGCCAGGGCCGCCATGGAGGTCCTGGGGCTGGACAAGCTGGTGCTGGTCCCGGACGCGCAGCCGCCCCACAAGGCGCTGCCGGAGGGCGGCGCCGCGCCGCGGCAGCGGTACGACATGGCGGTGCTGGCCACAGCGGCGCTGGGGAAGCGGGCGGAGGTCAGTGACATGGAGCTGCGCCGCAGCGGCGTCAGCTATACCGCGGACACGCTGGCGGCGCTGCGGGAGCAGTATCCGGATGACACGCTGTATCTGCTGATGGGGTCGGATATGTTTCTGAGTCTGCACAACTGGCGCAGGCCGGAGGCGATCATGGCCATGGCCCACATCGCGCCCTTCAGCCGGGAGGCGGAGGACGAGTCCGCCGCCTTTGCCGCGCAGAGCGCGCGCCTGGAACGGGAGTTCGGCGCGCAGGTGACCGTGGTGCCCAATCCGCAGGTGGTGGAGCTTTCCTCCACCGAGGTCCGCGCCGCGCTGGCACAGGGCGGGGGAGAGGACCTGCTGCCGCCGCCGGTGTGGGGCTATATCCAACGGGAGCGCCTGTACGACACTCACACGGACCTGACGCACCTGACGCCGGAGGAGCTGCGGCCCATCGCGCTGAGCTATCTCAAGCCCAAGCGGATGCCCCATGTGCTGGGCACGGAGCAGGAGGCGGTGCGCCTGGCAGAGCGATACGGCGCGGACGTGACAAAGGCGCGCATCGCCGCGCTGCTGCACGACTGCACCAAAAAGCTGGATATGGACGAGCAGCTGGCGCTGTGCAAGAAGTATCACATTCCGCTGGACGAGCTGGAGAGAAAGGCACTGAAGCTGCTGCACAGTAAGACCGGCGCGGCCATCGCACGGGATGTGTTTGCCGTGGACGACGATGTGTATAACGCGATCATGTACCACACCACCGGCAAGCCGGATATGACGCTGCTGGAGAAGATCATCTATCTGGCGGATTATATCGAGCCCACCCGGGACTTTCCCGGGGTGGAGGCGCTGCGAAGGACGGTATACGAGGACCTGGACCGGGGCCTGCTCATGGGTCTGACCATGACCATCGACGAGATGGAGGAGATGGGCAGCCCCGTCCACCACATGACCCGCGATGCGCGGGACTATCTGATGAAAAGAGGGATATCATGAAAACACCGAAAGAACTGGCGCTGCTGGCCGCCCGTGCCCTGTCCGATAAGAAGGGCAAAGAGATCCGTGTGATGGAGATCGCCGAGCTGACCACGCTGGCGGACTATTTCGTGCTGGCCACTGGCGCCAGCAACACCCAGATCAACGCGCTGGTGGACAATGTGGAAAAGGTACTGGCAGAGGAGGCTGGTGAGCAGCCCCTGCACCGGGAGGGCTATCGCGGCGGCACGTGGGTCCTGCTGGACTACGGCTGCATCGCCATTCATGTGTTCAATCAAGAGGCCCGGGCCTTCTACGGCCTGGAGCGTCTGTGGCAGGACGGCAAGAGCGTGGACCTGAGCGGCGTCATCGACGAGCACGAATGAAGTGTTTTCGGCGGTTTTCCCGGAAAACGGGGTTGACATTCGGCAAAAATGCGCTAAAATAGACTTCGATATTGTCAGAAGCAATGAAGGGAAAAAGACAGAGATCATCCACCCGAAGAGAGCCGGCGTATGGTGCGAGCCGGCGGGGACGCTCTGTTGTACTGGTCCCGGAGCTTTCCGCCTGAACAGGGCGGGACGGGTGCGCGCCGTTACAGCGTCGTCTCTCGTAAGAAAGACACGGAGCGCCGCGGAGCGATCTGCGGCGGAAGCAGGGTGGTAACACGTCTATAACGTCCCTGGCTGCTGTAAGGCAGCCGGGGATTTTTATTTGCGAAAACAAAATTCACATACAAGGAGAAGCGAGCATGAATTACGATTTTGCGGCCATTGAAAAGAAGTGGCAAGCCAACTGGGAGAAGACAAAGCCCTATGCCGCCATCACCGGCGACAAACGACCCAAGTTCTACGGGCTGATCGAGTTTCCGTATCCCTCCGGCCAGGGCCTGCACGTGGGGCATCCCCGCCCCTTTACGGCTATGGATATCGTCACCCGCAAAAAGCGGATGCAGGGCTATAATGTATTGTTCCCCATCGGCTTCGATGCTTTCGGCCTGCCCACGGAGAACTATGCCATCAAGAACCACATCCACCCTGCCATCGTCACGAAGAACAACATCGAGAATTTCACCAAGCAGCTGAAGATGCTGGGATACGGCTTTGACTGGGACCGCTGCGTGGACACCACCGACCCCAAGTACTACAAGTGGACGCAGTGGATATTCCTGCAGATGTTCAAGCACGGCTTGGCCTACAAGTCCACCATGCCCGTCAACTGGTGCACAAGCTGCAAGTGCGTGCTGGCTAACGAGGAAGTGGTCAACGGCGTGTGCGAGCGCTGCGGCAGCGAGGTCATCCGCAAGGAGAAGAGCCAGTGGATGCTGAAGATCACCGAGTATGCCCAGCGGCTGATCGACGATCTGGATGATGTGGACTATATTGAGCGCGTGAAGATCCAGCAGCGCAACTGGATCGGCCGTTCCACCGGCGCAGAGATCACCTTCGACACCAATGTGGGCGACCAGGTGACGGTTTATACCACTCGTGCCGACACCCTGTTCGGCACCACGTATATGGTCATCTCCCCGGAGCATCCCCTGCTGAAGAAGTGGCAGCCCCTTATCAAGAACTGGGACGCCGTGGCGGCGTATCAGGACGAGGCGGCACACAAGTCCGACTTTGAGCGCGGCGAGCTGAACAAGGAAAAAACCGGCGTGCGGCTGGAGGGTATCGAGGTCATGAACCCGGTGACCCACAAGCCCCTGCCCATGTTCGTCTCCGACTATGTCCTCATGGGCTACGGCACCGGCATCGTCATGGGCGTGCCCGGCCACGACCAGC
>OIWS01001107.1_pt1 | contig 29360 bp, 16 predicted proteins | sample 1587611 | NCBI WGS metagenome assembly OIWS01 (sample SAMEA3888919, study PRJEB22519) | human gut metagenome | biome: human gut; feature: human-associated habitat; material: faeces | place: Denmark | collected 2010 | reverse complement strand
AGAGCGGATTTTTTACTTTGATTGAACTCCTTATTGTAATTGCGATCATCGCGATCCTTGCCGCCATGCTGCTTCCTGCGCTCACGAACGCCAGAGAGGCAGGCAAGAGTACCCGATGTCTCGCAAACTTGAAACAGGTCGCCTCGGCCACCTCCCTGTATGCCGATGACAACAACGGCAGTATCAACTGGAAAGATGATGCCGGCTGGACGGTTCGTTTTCTTTTCGGCCCGGCGCATACCAGTTTCCAGAAGTCGACATTGGTTCCCTATCTTGGCGGAACACCGATCACCGAGAATCTCGATACGCCAAACATGCACGAATATGACATTCTGCCGGTTGCCCTCTGCCCCAGCGGACGACGCGACGGGGCGGGCATCAAACCGGATCACGACGCCACCGGCATGAACAACAGCTATGCGTTCAATACCTATTTGACCAACACGGCAAAGCAGGAGGGCAAAGAGAATTCCCAACCCCAGCGATGGCATCAATTCCGGCAAGTCCGCAAGCCTTCCAGCCGCTTTCTGGTCGGTGATATTGCCTACAACTGCTACGACGGCACAACCGATAGCAGCCGGGTAACAATCTGGCAGCAGAAGGCTCTTGCCCGCCGTCACAATGAGGGGGCTAATATCGCATTTGCCGACCTGCATGCGGCAAGACTGCCCCACGCGAAGTTGATGACACTCGGAGACGGCAGCCGTACGGGAGAGCTCTACCAGTATTTCTGGTTCGATCACACCTGGTAAAATTCATAACCGCATCATTTGACAGAAAAAAAAGTATTATGTTAAGAATCAGCTGTCTCCTTACTCTTTTGGGAATCCTGCTGTCGGCAGCGGCTGCGACCGATTCCACGCTGAAACTGAAGTGGCAAAACCAGAGCCGCAACGATTTGATCGTGACGACCTCAAACGACACAGTCCAGCTTGAGGTGAAGAAACAGGGCAAATTCGACGGAGCAGCGGCTGCAGTTCTGCCCGATGTGCCGCAGAAAACAATGGTGTTCAGCGGCAAAGTGAAGAGCGGGAAAACCGGAATCGCCTATCTCCAGGTAAAATTGTACCACAACGGCAAAGAGTTGAATCGCTTCAGCTCAAATTGCAACCGGGAGCCTGCGGAAGAACTGCATGTGCAGTTCGATCCCCGCGGAGCCGACCGGGTGGAGCTGTTATGCCGTACCACAGCGGAGGCGGAAAGCGTCGGCGCCTCGGTGCAGTTCAGTGAATTTCAACTGCTTCCCGCCGCCGAATTCCGCCTCCGACTCCCGGCGGAAAAGGTGACGCCCGGTTACGAAGCGTGCAGCATCGAACTGAATCACCGTCGCGCCACCGCATATGAAGAATTTCAAAGCGAAGTAAGTTACCGCCCCGCCGGAACAGAGACCTGGATTACCGCCCTGCCGCTCGCCTACCAGCCGCAGGAAAGAAGCGCACACGGCAGTCTGCTGAATTTGAAGGAAAATACCTCCTACGAACTTCGTATTGCCGTCAAAGATGCGGGAAAAACGGAGGAGATAAACCGTTCGTTCCGCACCCTGTCGAGCAAGGTTCCCATCGCACAGACAATCGAACTCGGAGCGGGAACCAGACTGCCGCTGACCATCCGCCGTTCCGGTTCCCCCGACGGCTATATCCGTTACACGGTAAAACCGGGTGTGATTCTGGATGCGGGAACCCGGGCGGATGACGTAATCCTGGTTGACCGGGCAAGTTGCATCATTCTGGACGGCCTGACCCTCCGCGGCGGACGGAAGAACGGAATCCGGCTGGATGCCGCTTCCCACATCCAGATTCTGAACTGTGACATCGCCGGATTCGGGCGGATCGGCACGCGGCGCCCCGATCTTGACGGCAAGTTTTACGAGAACGGGCGCCCCCTGAACAACGATGCGGGAATCCGCATTCAAAACTGCCGCGACATTCTGGTTGAACGCAATTACATCCACGATCCGCGCGGCACCGCGAACAGCTGGTTCTATTCGCACCCCGCCGGCCCCAATGCCGTTTTCGTCGGCGGCACGGAACAGGCGATCTTCCGCTACAACGATTTCATCGGCAGCGATCAGCACCGCTGGAACGATGCCGTCGAAGGAATGAACAACGGTTCGGTAAACGGCAGTGTCTGCCGCGATGCGGAAATTGTCGGCAACTACTTCGCCTTCGGCAACGACGACGGCATGGAGCTGGATGGGGGGCAGCAGAACTGCCGTTTTCTGTTCAACAAGAGTGAAGGCGTTTTGTGCGGAATCAGTACCGCCCCCTGTCTGGCCGGTCCCTCCTATCTGGCCGGCAATCTCTTCTGCAAACCGGGCGATGAACTCGGCTTCACCAATACCGCGATCAAGAACAACTACAGCGTCGCCGGTTCAGGGAAACTCTATTTCCTGCACAACACCATCGTCGGCGACTGGGATGCCATAAGCGGCTACGGCGGGAAGAAAGGGGATACCTCTCTGGAAAAACTCTTCAAGGGCTGCAGCCGCAACAACCTGGCCGCCGTCTCCGGCGGACTGGCGACCGGGATCTTCCGGGCGATGAACGATTTTGATTACGATCTCTTCGCCACCGGCAAACCGGACCTGCTCACCACGTTGCAGCAAACGTTCCGGCAGGAGCGGCACGGCTGCGACAAGCGTCCCGTTTTCGTCGACGCGGCGCGGGGCAATTACAATCTGACTCCGGATTCGCCCGGATTTGGTATGGGAGAACCGATTTCCTTCTTCACGGGAACGGAAACGCCATCGGTCGGAGTACTGCACAAGGATCTGCCGTTCCGGCCGGTGCCGTTTCACGCCGATGCCGCGCGCCTTGAGTTCCCGACGGTCCCGGCGGCTCCCGCCACCGTCACCCTCACGGTGACAGACCCCGCGTTCCGCTCGGAGTTCCGGATCATGAGCAACGAAGCGAGCCGTTTTTTCCAGGTTTCCCCGGACCGGGGAACACTTGCCTACGGAAAACCGGTGAAACTGACCGTTTCGGTGAAGCCGGAGAAAATCACCACCGCCCGGATCCATTCGGGGGCGTTCCTGATCCGGCTGCCGAATGGATTGTCCCGCCCGGTCTCCGTTTACGCCGACTCCACCCAAAATGAAGCGCTGCTGCGCAAAGACCGTGCAAACGTCATCCGCGGGAAGGTGGATTCCGCCGGCAATGGCCGGGTACAGCTTTCGGTGGACGTCCCCCGAAACGGCAGTTACTACATGTTTCTGCGTTCAAAGAAAATAAATCACCGGATTCCGGTCAGCATTGACGGCGGAGAACCCGCCAGACTTATCCTGCTTGGCCAGCCCGGCTCCCGAGAAAAGTGGCATGTTCTGGGCGGATTTACCTATACGGGCGAGCCGAACCGGCCCATTCTGTTTCCGGCCGGGAAACATACGATTGTCCTGCACAATTTCCCGGAAACGCCTTCCGGCTTTGCTCTGGCGAAACAGCCGGATGAACTTCTGGCGGCGCCGCGGAACCCGTAACCGGAATTGCCGGAACCGGCTCCCGGCAGGCGAACTCTCCCTGCCGGAGCGCCCTTTTCCGGACGATCCAATAGTTTTCATGCAGCATTGCTGATAAGATGCCGAAATTCCAGCCCTCCGCCGTCCCTTGCTCTTCACAAAACGGCGCAACGCAGGAAACCGCCCCCTGAGCTTTCCGGACAACGTTACATCCTGGAATTCCTGATTATGTCAAGCATACCCAGGGGAAGAAGTTCATAAAAAGGAATAGGAAAAAACAAATTTTTTTGGTTTTTTCCTATTTCAGCTATTGACATAATCAGTAAAATATCGTATAATTTATATAACCGAATGAAACAGGATGAGCGATGAAAGACAAAGTTTCACAGGCATGCGACTATATTCTCGACAAGATCGAAAGTGGAGAATACAAAGTCGGTGAAGCGATTCCGGCGGCACGCAAGTTGACGCAGGAGGTCGGCGCCTCGTTTGCAATTGTTCAGCATGCGGTCAACGTGTTGTCCAACGCCGGCATCCTCCGCTCCATCAGCCGGCAGGGATCCGTGGTACGGGAAGGCTGGCAGGATTGTCTGATGCCGAACCATTTCATCGTGTTCAAAACGGATACAGACCTCCTCTGGCTGCCCGGATTCAGAAAACTGCTGGCGGAAAAACTGCCGGATATCCGCTATTGCCGGGGATTCGACAAAGGGATGTTTGAATTGCAGCCGACCTTGTATGTGCAGGCACACCGCAACGAATTTCTGGATCTTGCTCCATATTTCAATGAACTGTTTCCGGATGCTTCGCTTTTTTTCGATTTCCCCTTCCGATCCTTCCGGAATCCGGATGGCAGCATGTTCGCCGTACCATTCATCTTCTCCCCGAGGGTAATCTTCTACAACCGGAGCGTTCTGAAACAGAATGGCTGCCCGGAACCACGGGACGGCTGGCAATGGAGTGATTTCACCGATTCGCTCCGCCTCCTGAAGCGGACAATCCCTCCAGGAATACTGTTGAATTATCACTCCATTTCGTATTATTGGATCAATTTTGTCTTCCGCTGCGGCGGTTCGCTGCTGGAGCAGGACCCGGAGAATCCGGTGAAAATCGATTCGCCGGAAACGATGGCCGGAATCCGCGCCGTTCGCGAACTTGCCGGAATTCTGGAAAAACAGGAGCCCTGCTTCTCGTATCTGGACTCCTTTGTCTCCGGAAAAACCGCATTCCTGCTGTCAGAGCGGGAGATACTCTGCTACCTGAAACACCGTAACTTCGACGACTGGGGGGTTGTTCCCATGCCCCGTATGCCCGGCGGAAAAAATGTAATGGCACAGGCGACCGACCTGATCTGTGTCCGCAAGGAGTGTGTCGATCCGGATATGATCCGTTCTTTCCTCGCTTTCATGCTTTCAGAAGAAGTACAGGATTATATCGCGGCGGAGAAATACGGCATTCCAATCCGCAAATCCTCGGCGCAGAAATCGATCGACCTCACGGACCGACGCGATCTGCTCTTCCTGACGGAGATGGGCTGCATGTCCGCGGAATACAATCTCGATTCTCCGGAGCTGATGGAACTGATCCAGAATGGAATCTCCCAGATTATCCAGGAACAGGACAAACCGCTGGAAAAATCATTGGAACGGCTGGCTGATGCCGTCCGGATTTTTCTTGAGATCAAGCGCAAAAAGAACAGGCAGGCATATAAAAAGCAACCGGGGGAATATCACGGGAAAGAACTCGGCAATAAGAAAAATCCGAGGGAAGTCCTTTACTCCTATTGAAATTCCACAGTACCGTTTTTTACATCAAGCACATGACTGCGATGTTATGATGAAGGAAGAGCATGACAACCTGATTGATCGCAACCCCCAAAAAATCGAGGTGAAATGATGAAAAACACGCTTAAAAGACATTTCGTACCCGCTGTCAAGCGGCGGGAATTCACTTTAATCGAACTTCTTGTAGTAATCGCAATCATCGCGATTCTCGCCGCCATGCTGCTGCCGGCACTGCATCAGGCGCGAGAGAAAGGGAAAGCGATTTCCTGCGTCAACAATTTGAAACAATGGGGACTCGCGACTCACAATTATTATTTGGCATTCGACGATTTCGTTTTCCCTTATGGAGGCATGGGGTCCGGCGATGGAACAGTCAGAACCAATGGCTACAACTGGAATCAGGCCGGCAGCTGGCTGGTCTGCTCGATTGATCGAACAGCGACATCAACCTGGAATCCAGGGAGAGATAAGTGGAATGCAGGAAACGGGATCAACGGATGTCCCTCCGTCGGTGATCACGATGTGCTTCAGGGACAATGGGGCAACAACCTGCCGCTGCGACCGGAGAGTTACGGTGCCAACTACTGCGTAACCTGGCCTCAGAAGCCGGGGGAATATCACAGCAACGATCCTCGAATCCGGAAATTTACAAAAATAAAGAACCCCGCCAAGGTGATTCTGATTGCCGACTCCACTTACAGCGGAGGATTTTACGGTGGTGACGACAGTCACCTGGACCCCTCTACCTATCCGGGCAATTTGACTGTCACCCTGAGCAATCCGTGCCGACTCGGCTATCGGCACAGTGGACGAGTCAACCTGCTGATGCTAGCTGGAAATGTTGCAAGCTCCTCCCATGTCCGCAGATGTCCGGCATCCGCCCAATTTGAAGCAGATAAGCTTGTATGTCCCTACTAATTGGAGAATAAAATCATGAGAAAATGGATCGAAATCGTGCCGATTCTGGCGGCTGCCGGGATTGGGGTCTGCGCAGAAGCGGCTCCGGTGGAGCAGCGCTTCGAAGCAGAAAACGTACTGGCGAATCCCGAAGTTCTGCTGCGCAATAAGCAGCAGAAGGGCAGCTGGAATCTCTGGAGCACTGACGTTGACGCAGCAAAGAAGTGGTCCGGCGGCATCGTGCTGCAGGGCAACGTGATAGAGAAAGATGCCGCCCCCGGCACGACCGTTCCCGTGCTGAAATTCCGGATTCCGGTCGCGCAGGACGGTCGGTACGACCTGACGGCGCAGATCTTCCGCACCGTTGGAATTTCGCAGGACGGTGGAAAAACCTGGACGAAGCGTATCGGCCCCGGCACGATCTTTTCCAACCGAGCTCTCAAGGCGGGAGATGTGGTTGAGTTGCAGATCTCAGGAGATTATCTCGATTCGAATGGCCCCGGCGCACCGTATGTTGACTATTTCACCCTTGTGCCGGCCTCTGCTTCGCAAACTGCACAGGACACCAAGATTCGCAATGGGAATTTCGAAGGTTCTCCGGAGGGAAAGCTGCCGATGCACTGGTCGCTCTGGACCCGGGAAAAGGGCGGTGCGACAGCGACAGTGACCACCGACGCTCACTCCGGGAAACAGGGCGCGCGGATCGTCTCCACCGGCAAGCGGGACTGGGCCTTCAACAACAGAGCCTCGTTCCCGGTCAAGGCAGGAGATATGTTTGAGCTGACCGCATGGGTGAAAAACAACGGGAAAAACAGACCGAACGCCCAGCTGCAGGTGGTCTCCTACAAGGACGGCAAGGTGGTCAACTTTGCGATGGCGGCAACACCGCTGCTCAAAGCGGACGGACAGTGGCGTGAATTCAAGTTGAACTTCACCATCCCGACCGGAGTGGATAAGATCAGCGTCCGGGCGATCGGAGAGGGAACATGCGATCTCTCGCTGGATGACTTTTCGCTGGCTTTCCTCGGCAATCGCGCCGGTGCCCCGGAAAAAGTGGCGCTTTCCGGTGCTGATTTTGAAGGCGATGCCGTCGGACAAGCTCCTAAGAAGTGGTCTCTCTGGGCGCGCGACGGCGTGAAGTTCTCCGCCGAAGTGATCGACGTGGCAGGCCAGGGGAAACGGGCAGTCCGGCTGCGTTCCACTGGCGAGCAGGACTGGGCGTTCACGCTGCGCGGTTCCGTTCCGGTCACTCCCGGTCAGGCGGTCCGCGTCACCTGCAGGGCGCGGAGGACCGGAGCGAACTCCAGTACCGCTGTCGTGCAGATCATGGGATTTCAGAACAACAAGCTGGCCGACTTTGGCTTCGCTGATCTGCCGCTGAAGGGGCTTTCCGATCAGTGGAAAGTGTTTTCAATGGTGGCGACCGTGCCCGGCAGCCGCGACGGAGTCGGCATCCGGGTGATCGGTTCAGGGAACTGCGATCTGGCCGTCGACGATTTCCAGCTGGAGAAACTTCCGTCACCTCCTCCCGCCCCCAAGCGGGAACCGCGTCCAGTCAAAGGATTTGCCGAAAAGCGGGTGGTGGAGAAGCTCGATCGCGGGCTGGTGGCGCTTCCCTCCGAGGGCGGCATCTATCTCTCCTGGCGGCTGCTCTCCACTGACGATCCGAAGATCGGCTTTGACATTTTCAGCGTCACAGACGGGAAAGAGCAAAAGCTCAACACGACTCCGGTGATACAGACCACCGATTTTTTTGTAAAGAAGCCGATGAAAAACGCGACGTATCTGGTGCGACCTGCGGCGGGATTCTCCGGAGCAACCGGATCTGCCCGGCCCGTGGCCGGAGAGATTGTCCGCAATCCTTACGTCGCGTATAAACTCAGCGACCCGAAAGCGCGGGTCAACAAGGTCGGTATCGGTGATCTTGATGGAGACGGCAAATACGACTATGTGGTTCGGTACGGCAACGCGAATGTCGATCCATGGTATCTCTACTGGAAACCGTCAAAGCATCCCTTCGTGCTGGAGGCAATCAAAAGCGACGGGACCATTCTCTGGACAAAGAATCTCGGCTGGAACATCGAAAGCGGCATCTGGTACAGTCCCTACATCGTCTATGACGTAAACGGCGACGGCAAGGCAGAAGTGATTCTGAAAGCAGCAGATCCGGAAGCCGGCGACCTGCGCGAGAAAGAGGGCAAGGACAAGGGCAAGGTGATGACCGGCGAAGAGTACGTGATGGTACTCGACGGCATGACCGGCAGAGAAATTGCCCGCGCGCCGTGGCCCTCGCGGGAAACGTTCATGAACATGGCCTACAACTACGGCACTTATTCGCGCAACCAGCTCACAATCGGCTATCTGGACGGCAAAACCCCCTGCATCATCGCGCTGCGCGGCACCTACAGCCTGATGCTCGCCGAAGCGTGGCAGCTCAAGAACGGCAAACTCGAACCGCTGTGGAAGTACAACAGCAGCGATTACGGCAGCGAATACCGGGGTCAGGGGGCACACACCACCCGGACGGTTGATGTTGACGGAGACGGCCGCGATGAAGTTGTCCTCGGCGGAGCAGTGCTCGACGACGACGGCCAGCCGCTCTGGAGCACCGGGCACGGCCATCCGGATTACATCTATGTGACCAACATCACCAACCGCAATCCGGGACTGGAGATCGTCACCATCTATGAGACCCCCTGCCGGGTGAAAGGCGGCTTCACCTGCGCCGATGCGAAGACCGGCAAGGTGATCTGGGAGCTCGACAAGCCGAGCAATCACATCCACTACGGCTATGCGGGCGACATCGATCCGCGTTACCGCGGCTGGGAGGTCGGCGGTTCGGATACCTCCGGCGGTGAACAGAAGACTTCGGCGATCAGCCGCCACTATTCGCCCGACGGGGAACTGCTGCGCTCCGGCGACGATGCACCGTACAAGGGGACCGAACACTTTATCTACTGGGATGCCGACCTTCAGCGTGAACATGTTTCGCCGGTCGTCTCCGACTTCAACGGCGGACCTTCCGGCGGCGGCTATGAGGGCAGTTTTCTGATGCAGGCCGATGTGCTCGGCGACTGGCGCGAGGAGGCGCTGACCGTGACCAACGGCGAATTGCGGATCTATTCGACCACGATTCCGGCGATGGACCGGCGGGTCTGCCTGATGCAGGACCCCAACTACCGCCAGACCATCGCGGCCAACGCAATGGGGTACATCTACGACCCGGCGCTCAGCTACCTGCCGACCGATCTTGCGCCCAATCTCAATCTGACCTTCCGGGACAAAGTGACCGCAGGCGACCTCGAAGTGGTGGTCAGCGCGCCGCTCAAGGAGCCGGTGAAGGGGCAGCTGAAACTCTCCGCCAACGGTGGAATCCGACTGGAGCCGAAGGAGTGGGCGGTCGACCTGAAACCCGGAGAACTGAAAATTTTTCAGGTGAAGGTGAAGAAACCTGCCGACGCCATCGCGCCGATCCGGGCCGAACTGACGCAGGAAAACGGCACTGTGCTGCGCGGCCAGGTTCCCACCGGTATCAAACTGCCTCCTCAGCCCAAAGTGGAAGGCGTCATCACCGAGGCGGAAGATTTCGTCAACCAGACCGGCGGGAAAGTGGTCATCCGCACCGACAAAATCGGCATGCACAAAAAATGCTTCTCCCACTGGGATAAAAAGGGGCACGAACTGAGCTGGAACCTGAACGTTCCGAAGGACGGCAAGTATCAGCTGCTGCTCCGTTACGCGGCCACGGATGATGCCGGGCGCGAGGTCACGCTGAACGGAGAATCGCTCGGCGTCTTCGAACTGCCCTCCTCCGGCGGCTTCGGCGACAGCAGCACCGACTGGCTCTCCTACACGCTGGAACGCAACAACGGAAAGCTGGTTTTTCCGCTGAAAGCAGGACAGGCGAAGCTGAAAATCAGAAACACCGACGGCACCTCGCTGAATCTTGACTATATCCAGCTGATTCCGGCAAACTGAACGACAGAACGGGGACGACAAGGATGGAGAGTACGACAAACAGGCCGGAGGAGACGCTCTTCCGCTGTGGAACATTGACCTACACCCGGACAGCTTTGACGATGCTGTTCGTCTGGCTGCTCTGGGGGGATTTCTGCTTCACGCTGATGGAGACGGTGGTACCGAGCATCGTCCCGCTGCACCTCAAGAATCTGCAGTGCCCGAACTGGCTGATGGGGATGATCCTTTCAACCATACCCAACCTGATGGGAATGACGATCTCGCCATACATCAGCGTGAAGAGCGACCGCTGCCGCAGCCGCTGGGGGCGGCGGATTCCCTTCATCGTCGCGAGCATGCCGTTCCTCTGCGCGAGCCTGGTGCTGATCGGATTTCACAATGAGATCGCGCTCTGGCTGCGCCGGGTGGTTCCCGTGCTGGCGGATTTCTCCCCGGCCGCGGTCACCATCGGATTGCTCGCGGTGCTGATGGTGCTGTTTCAGTTCTTCAACCAGTTCGTCAACTCCACCTTCAACTACCTCTTCAACGACGTGGTGCCGCAGAGCCATCTCGGGCGGTTTGCCGGAGCGTTCCGGATTGTCGGAACCGGCGTCAGCGCCCTCTACAACTTCTTCCTCTTTCAGTTCGCCGAGAGCCACTCCCGGGAGATCTTCGTCGGATCGGCGATTCTCTACGCGGCGGGCTTCGGGCTGATGTGCCTCATGGTCAAGGAGGGGAAATATCCGCCGCTGGAACCGGAGCAGGAGCAGAAGAGCAGCCGCTGGGATGCGCTCCGGCAGTTCTTCCGGGAGTCCTTCGGCGAACCGTTCTATCAACTGCTCTTCATCAGCTCCGGAATCCTGGCGTTCGCCGGAGTCGCCTGGGGATTTCAGGTGTTCTTCCTGCTGGAGATGAAGATGAATCTGCAGGAGATCGGCATCTACAACGGCATCCTGATGCTGGCCGGCATGATCGCGACCTTCTTCGCCGCAGTGTTCGTCGACCGCTGGCATCCGCTGCGGGCCTACACCTACGGCATCATCTTCAACATCACCGGCCCGCTGATGAACTGGGTCTGGCTCTTCATCGACCTGCCGGGACGCACCTTCTTCTTCCTCTCGCTCGGCGCACAGCTGCTCTACTCCTTCATGAACGCGCTGTCGGCGGCGTGCGCCATGCCGATCACCATGCGGCTCTTCCCGCACTCGCGCTACGGCCAGTTCTGCAGCGCGCGCGGCATCGTCTACTCCATCTGCACGATCCTCGCCGGATTCATGGTCGGCGGATTCTACGATCTGGTCAAATATTTCTGTGAACTTCACCTTTCAAACTATCCGATCGTCACCGCCGGCGGTGCGGGCTACTGCTACCGCTTCTATTTCGTCTGGTCGGGTGGAGCGACGCTGCTCAACTTCATCGTCATCACACTCGCCTACCGCCGCTGGCTCAAACTCGGCGGCGACGCGAAATTTCATCCGCCGGCGCCGTGGACTCCCGAGGGAATCGAACACATTCCGGTCGTGGCGACCACCGGATACAACAGCCGTCTGCTGCGGATTGCGCTCCGTTTCATGGACTTCGTCATGTACGGTAGTCTCGCGCTGGCGGTGGTGATGCTCTGGCCGTTCCAGGTACATCAGATGGAATCGGCCATCCGGCTCTTCCTCTCTCTGGTGATTCCGCTTTCGATCGTGGTGGCGGTACTCTGGTATCTCCTGTCGCGGCGAATCCGGCTCGACCTGGCGAGCGCCAAACGGGGCGAAATGCCGAAATACGGCATCCCGCATCACGGCATGATGATGGTGTTCGGCATCAAGTTTGCGCTGACGCTGGGGCTGGTGGTTGCCCAGTTCGTCGTCGCGATCCACATGGAGAGCAGTCTCAACGTCACCTTGTTCGCGCTGGCCAACATCGTGACCAATCTGCTGCTCATCCTCTGCACCTATGTGGTGATCCGGATGGAACAGGGATATTCGGTCAAGGTGGATGAAGCCTCGATGATTCAGGCGGGCGTCAACTGATTCAGGGAAGGAGTGAACGGGAATGGCGAAATGAGCGAATCCATCAATTTCTCAATCACAACAAACAATGGAGAAAAAGTATGAGACGGAATTTTACATTGATAGAACTCCTGATTACGATCGCGATCATCGTTATTCTTGCCGGCATGCTTCTGCCGGCGCTGGGCAAGGCTCGTGCCCGGGCGAAGAATACCGGCTGTGTCAACAACCTCAAGCAGTGGGGCACGGTGTTTCACAGTTATTATATGGCATTTGATGATTATACGATCCCATATGACGGTGGTCGGCGGGAGGACGGCAGCGGCGGAGCCTGGAATGCTCCCGGGAGTTTCTGCGTCATGGAGGTGACCGGAGGAACGGTTCCGGTGGCCTGGTCCAAGCGGCGCGATCAATGGATGTATACCGGACCGGACATCAGCATCTGTCCTGCCATCAATCCGGAGGATAAGAAACAGGGAACCAACGGTGGAAACAGCCGGCTCGGATACCAGGGCTACGGCATGTGGTATGCCGCGAGCTGGTCGCAATACGGGACACAGTTCATCACGGATCAACAGAACGGTTATATCCGCAAGGTCAGCAGGATCCGCAATCCGTCGAAGGTGATTCAGGTGAGCGATTCCTTCAGCGGAGGCATCAACAGTTTCGATGCCAATCAGTTCGATCCGCTTTTTCTGCCGAAAAGCACGACGACGACCGATACCTCCGCTCTGTGTCGGGCCGGATACCGGCATTCGCTGCGCTGCAACATTCTCTCGCTCGCCGGACATGTGTCGAGTTCCAACCGGATCCGCAAGTCGCCGGATATGAATCGTGCCCGGGCGGACAAACTCGAGTCGATCTGGTAGAAGTCGACAGGGGTGGAGGTTGTTGAAGATGCAGGAATGTATGGCTGCGGAAGTCGAGGCTCCGCTGTGCAAATATGGGAAACTCCTTCCGTCGTTCTGTTTTGAATCGAGAGGGCCCGCGCTCGCCGTGGAGGTGCGGGGGCGTCTGCTCTATGCTTTGTCAGGGAATCGTCTGGCGATTTATGACATCTCCCGGCCGCTCCAGCCCCGTTTCCTGGGGGAAAGTGCGCCTGTTCGCAATGCCCGGCAGTTGGCGCTCCGGGAGGACGGATTTGCCTTCGTCTCGGCACGGGAGAACGGTTTGTGGATCATCGACGTCCGGAATCCCGCCCATCCGGAGGTGATTTCCCGTTACGATTCCGTGGAGATGGCAACCGGGGTGGAGGTCGACGGAAACCTGATTTTTCTGGGCAACCGGGTCTATGGCGTGGAGATTGTCGACGGCTCCGACCTGCGGCGTCCCCGGCACATTTCGCTCTATCGGACTCCGGAATCGCAGTCGGTCCGGAAGGCGGGGCAACTGCTCTTTTCCGGCGAATGGTATGCGGGAGAGATCCGAATTGCGGATGTGCGTGACCCGGTCTTCCCCCGGGAAATTGCCTGTATACGGCTCGATGGATACGGCGACGGGATCGATCTTCTCGGGTCCCTCTGTTTCGCCGCGACCGGACATCATGCGCATTCGGGGCCGGCGGCGCAGCGTTTTGGCCACGGACACGGGGTGGAAATCTTCGATGTCTCCATTCCGGAATCCCCGAAACGGCTCTCCGTGACGAAATTTCCACCGATGTTTCACGCATACAATGACTTCTGGACTCCCCGGGCGATTCCGGGGGGACTGCTGGCTGTCGCTGATACGCACAATGGAGTTTTTCTGCTCTCCGTGGCTCGGCCGGAAACCCCGCGCTTTCTTTATCGGATTCTGCTGCCGGAGGTTCCCGCGCTCGGGCTGGCGGATGCGGTCTCCTGTGTCGCGCCGGGGGAGGGGGGCCTCTATCTCTCCGGCGTGACGACCGGGCTTCATGTGGCGGAAGTCCCCGGGGTGGTTCCGAGAGTCCACACAGAGCAATCTACGGCCGTTTTCCCCGTGGTTGCTGCGAGATGCCGTCGCTCCGCATCGACGCTTCCATTTCGTCAGTATCAGCCGGAATACGGGCAGGTTCGCGAGGTGGAGCTTCGCGGAAGCGTCGCCTTTGCCGCATGCGGGCAGGGCGGGTTGCAAACTGTTTCGCTGGAGGAGAGTGCGATGAAGCTGTTGCGGCGCTGGCCGATTCCCTGCGCGTACGATGTGAAACTTCGACAGGATCTTCTCTTCTGCGCCGAAGGCAATGAAGGTCTGGGAATCTACCGGATTGATCAGCCGGATGCGCTGCAGCCGGTTGGACGTCTCCCGCTGCCGGTTCAGAAGATCTGGCTGCCGGACGAAGGACATTTTCTTGCGGCTTCCAATCGGGAAACGGAACTTTTCCTGATTGACGTCGCTGATCCTGCCGCCCCGCGTCTGCTTCTGGAACATCGACAGCAGGGGCTTCTGTATGGCGATCTGGTGAGCAACGGCAGCTGCGGCGGCTATATGCTGGCAAACTGGCATTGCGGCGGCTTCGCCTGGTTCCGGATTGACGGCAGGGAACCGGAGGTCGGCAATCTGATTCCGGAGAGCCTGGCTGCGCACACGGATGGAATCGCGGTATTTCATAACAGGATGTTGATTCTGTGCAACAACCGTTATGCATTTCTGGAGGCGAATGCGGCCGGGCCCTCCAGTTGCTGGCAGCTTCATCCGGTCCATCGTGGCGTGTTGCGCGGGATTCCGACGGTTTCCGGTGATCTGGTCTGTTTTGCGCAGCGTGCCGACGGCAGTGTGCAGCTCTGGGATTTCCACGATCGATTGGATCCTCGACCGATTCCGGAACGCTCCTTCCGGCTGGAAGGCAGTCCCGGCCGTAGTTGTTTCTTCCGGAATCGCCTTCTGATTCCCGCCGGATATCAGGGGCTTCTGCTTGAAAATGAGCAGAACGTCACGCATATTTCTTAACGATATTTTGCATGGAGACAATGGAAAAATGAAACGGTTGAGTCAACTTTGCGGAATTTTTCTGACGGTGGCGGCGTCTCTGTCCGCTTGCGCCGGCGCAGCCCCGGTATCGAAAACGGATGGCGCCCGCTCTCTGCTGCTGTCGAACTTCCGGGATAATCCGATCGGGAAAGCGCCGGAATTCTGGAGCACCTGGTGCCGGAAAGGGATGCTCTTTTCCGCTGAGGTGACGGAGTCAGACGGACGGCGCGTGGCACATCTCTCCTCGAACGGAAAACAGGACTGGGCGTTTACACGGTCGCGCATTGTCCCGGTTTCGCCTGGGCTTCGCGTCCGTCTTTCCTGCCGGGCGAAGAGCAACGACGGCCACCGGGGTTCGGTTTTTCTCCAGCTGACCGGGTTGCGAAATCGGAAACTGGTCAGTTACGCTCTGATCAATCAACCGCTCGATCATTTGAGCGGCGAGTGGGAACGGTATTCCGCCACATTGGTTCTGCCATCGAATGTGGATTCTGTGGGAATTCGTTTTCAAGGCCGAGGGACGTGCGATCTCCTGGTGGACGATATTCTGCTGGAAGCGCTTCCTCCGGAAAAACGGATTCCTCGTCCGGTGCGTGGCTTCGCCACGGAACGGGTCACTGAAAAGCTGGACCGGGGACTGGTCGCTTTTCAAACTCCGGAGGGGGATTATCTCTCCTGGCGGCTCCTCGCCTCCGATGATCCGCAAATCGGATTTGATCTCTTGCGACACTCGGAAGACGGGACGACGAAACTCAACCCCAGCCCGTTGGTGCAGACCACCGATTTTCTGGTGGAGAATCCGGTTCTCGGTTCGATTTACGAGCTTCGACCTGCTGCGGGATTCTCCGGCGTTTCCGGAAAAGCTGAGGCGCGGCCGAATCCCGGGCCGCGCAGCCCCTGCGCCGTCTACCGACTCAGCGACCCGCTGGCACAGGTCAATAAGATCGGTATCGGAGATCTGGACGGCGACGGAACGTACGACTTTGTCGCCCGTTACGGCGCTCCCGGCATCGATATGTGGAAAGCCAACGTGGATCCCTGGTACACGCTGTGGAAACCCTCCACCCATCCTTTCGTGCTGGAGGCGTTGCGGAGCGATGGAAAACTTCTCTGGAGGAAAAATCTCGGCTGGAATCTGGAAAGCGGCATCTGGTACAGTCCGTTCCTCGTCTACGACGTGAATGGTGACGGGCGGGCGGAGGTGATTCTGAAGGCTTTCGCTCCGGAGGCCGGTGATCTGCGTGAAAAATCCGGGGAGAACCGGGGAAAGGTTGTTCGCGGCGAAGAATTTCTTATGGTCTGGGACGGGCTGACCGGTCGGGAGATTGCCCGGGCGCCGTGGCCGTCGCGGGAACCGTTTTTGAACCAGAAGATGGCCTACAACTTCTACTCCCGCAACCAGCTTGCCGTTGCATATCTGGATGGGAAAACCCCCTGCATTATCGCGTTGCGCGGCACCTACAACATCATGCTTGCCGAAGCATGGCAGCTGAAGGATAATACGTTGAAACAATTGTGGCAGTACGACAGCCGTCGATATGGGCGCGAGTATCGAGGGCAGGGCGCGCATACGACCCGGACGGTTGATCTCGACGGCGATGGACGCGACGAAATCGTTCTCGGCGGCGCTGTGCTTGACGACGATGGTCAGCCGTTGTGGAGCTCCGGTCACGGGCATCCCGACCATATTTTCGTCACCGATGTCACCAATACCAATCCGGGGCTGGAGATTCTTGCACTTTACGAATCGCCCTGTCTCACCGGTGGTTTCTCCTGTGCCGATGCCCGAACCGGGCGGATTCTCTGGGAGCTTTCGGAATCGAGCCGTCACATTCACTTCGGCTATGCCGGTGACATTGACCCGCGGTATCGCGGCTGGGAGGTCGGCGGTGCGGATATCCTCGGCGGCAAGCCGGGTGGCTCCAAGCCGATTGTGCGCCATTTTTCTCCGGAGGGGAAGCTGCTGTATTCCGGCGATGCCGCTCCCTACCGGAAAAGTCGGCATTTTCTCTACTGGGATGCCGATCTGCAGCGGGAAGACGCCACGCCGGTTGTCTGCGATTTCAATGGCGGCCCCTCCGGAGGCGGTTTTGTCGGAAAATTTCTCATGCAGGCGGATATCCTCGGAGACTGGCGGGAGGAAGCGCTGACTGTTCTCAACGGGGAGTTTCAGGTCTATTCGACGACGATTCCGGCGATGGATCGCCGGATCTGCCTCATGCAGGATCCCGCTTATCGGCAGACGATCGCGGCCAATTCGATGGGCTATCTGCTGGATCCGGCTCTCTCCTATCTGCCGACCAACCGTTCCCCCAATCTGAATTTGACCTTTCGACAGACAGGGGAAAATAGCAGACTGGAAATCGTGGTCAGCGCTCCGTTGCAGACTCCGTTGAAGGGGACGCTTGTCATATCGGGGGAGGGGGACTGCCTGCCCTCTCCGCTCCGCCGGGAGATCGACTTGAAAGCCGGAGAGTCGATGCTCCGTCAGGAGTTCCTGCCGGAAAATACTTCACCGGGAAAGAGGATCCACGCGAAACTCACTCTGCTTGATGGACGGGTTTTACGCGGAGGCTGTCTGACCGGAGTGGCACCGTTCCAACCGGACGAAGGGTGCATTCTGCTGGAGGCTGAGGCATTTTCCGAGGCGACCGGTCCCCGGGTGAAAATTCGCTCCGACAAGCCCGGTGCCCATGGAAAATCGATTTCTCACTGGGACAAGAAGGAGCAGACGTTGTTCTGGCAATTTGCCGTTCCCGTGGCCGGACAATATCGCCTTGAGGCCCGATTCGCGACGAACGACGACGCGCGGCGAACGCTGATCGTGGACGGGGTGGAGAGCGGCTGGCTGAACTTTCCCGCGACGGGCGGGCTGGGAGCCGGTCCGGCGGAGTGGCTGACTTTTCCGCCGCTCCGGAATGGTGCGGCGGTCACGCTGTCGCTGACGGCGGGAACGCACTGTCTCGGCCTGCGAAATATCGACGGCGCCCCGTTGAATCTGGATTGCCTGCTGTTAAAACCGGTTCCGTGACCGGAAAACAACGGCAGGCAGAAGGCGGACTTCGGTGCTGAACAAGGAGTGAGGACATGTTTCGTTATCAGGAGTATTTGAGGAAGTTTCCGGAAAACATGCGGCAGCGTTTTCTGCCCACCTACAGCTGTTCCGAGGCGGGAATCAAACTGAAGACCGCCGGTATTCAGTTCGGCGGAATCAGTTGCTGCGGTGCGGGGTTTGAATTGCGGCGGCTGGCTTACTTTCATTTCCTGATTGCGACGGTTCGCGGGGAAGGGGCTCTTACGGTTGACGGCCGGGAGATTCCGCTGCCCGCGGGCACAATTGCGCTCGCGCCTCCGATGATGCCTCATTTCTATCGACATGCCGGGGAGGAAACGTGGCAGTTTCTCTGGTTTCATCTGATTGAACCGCACTGGATTAGTTGTTGTGGGGCCTCCGGCGCATGTTCCGCCGCGGCTCCCTGTTTGAAGGAGCTGATGGAGGTGATGAACGGTGTGATCAAACTGGAGATGATCGACCGTCGAGTCATTGCCGCCCGTTCGGATTTCCCGTTGCAGGATTTTCCCGCGTGGGGGGATGTTCTGCCGGATTTTTCTTCCGAAGAAGAGTGTGAACGCTATTCCAGGGAAAATGTTTCGGCAATAGAAACCGGGTATGCCGGCGTGCTGCTGCAGCTGCTGGATTACAACTTGAAGTCGCTCTCGCTGGAGTTCCCGCCGCCCGAGGAGAATCCCGATCGGCTGACTGCACTCTGGCGGCAGCTTGTTCTCCATCCGGAATCTCCGTGGAATCTGGAAAAAATGGCGGAATTTTGCGGCATGAGTGTCGCGTCTCTGATCCGGCATGTCCGCTGTCGTTATTACACCTCTCCGATGAAGATGCTGCAGAAACTGCGGCTGGCCAAAGCCGGACAATTGCTGTTGAATTCCAGCTGTTCGATCAATGAGATTGCGCGGAGCGTCGGGTATGAAAATTTTTCCGCATTCTTTCAGGCGTTTCGCCTGGAGTATGGCTGTTCCCCGCGGGAGTACAGACGTGCATTGAATCCGCAGGTGGAGAAGAGGCGTTTTCGGCTCTCCTCCTGATTCCGGCGATACAAAAAAGCGCCCGGTTTTCGCCGGACGCTTCTTTTCAACTGGCAAAAGCAGATTATTTGCCGCACTTCGCCTTGATGTCGTCTACGAGCTTCATGAAACGACGCCCGTATTCCACGTAGTTCTGGTACCGTTCCGCCGCGGCGCTTTCCGCCGGCGTCGATTCGTGGAACACCAGCTTCATGTGCGGTTCCATCGAGAAGCCGCCGTCGTAGCCGTTCCGGATCAGATCCTCGACAATGCGCGCCACATCCCCTTCGCCTTCGCCGGGGAAGGTGAACTCCGCTTTGGCAAAGCCGTTATCGCCGCGGCCGATGAACTTCGCGTCCTTGATGTGAACGTAGTAGATAAACTCCTTCACATGCTTGTAGAACTCCCACGAACTCTGGACATGCTCCAGCGCATCGCCGTTGCTCCGGTCAAAGTTGATCACCGGATTGCCGGTGTCGAAGACCAGCTTGAAGTTCGGCGATTTGACGTGATCGAGCAGCTTCAACGTGTGTTTCCACGACATGCCGCCGTAGTTGTTGCAGTTCTCATGCAAATAAAGCACGCCGGCCTCTTCGCACATGCGGACCAGTTCATTCACCTTGCGGAAGACATTTTTCTCCACTTCCGGGTCGAAGGCGGGCCGGTTCCACTCCGCCTTGAAGCTCATGCCGCGCAGCATGGTGCAGTTGAGCCGCTTCATTCGGGTGATCGCCCGGCGGAGCTGTTCGGTCGTCTTCTGGAAGTCCTCCTCCTTGAGCGCGCTCCAGCTCCAGTTCGCCACCGCGCTTCCGAAGCAGTTGATTTTGACGCCGGAATCCTCCAGCATCCCGGCCGCACGGTCGAACGCTTCATCCGACAGATCGTGGATGTTCACGCCATCGATCGCCCGCGATTCGATATACTGCCAGCCGAGTTCCTTCGTCGCCTTGATCTGCCCGGCCAGACCGGCCGACGCTTCGTCTGCAAATCCGGTGTAATACATTTGCAACCTCGCTCCTGTTGGTTTGAAACGGTTTCTTTCTGCTTTAACATAACGCGGCAATGAAAATAGTCAATAGAGCGGGGGAGGATTTTCCATGAAAAATCATCCGTTCCGCGCCGCCTTGCGGTAGGCAGCCGGGGTGTGACCGTAGAGCCGCTTGAAGGTACGGGAGAAATGAAACCGGTCCGGAATCCCCACCTCCGCACAGATTTCGTCGATGGAAAGAAGATCGTTCTCCAGCATCCGGGCCGCCGCGGCATATCGAACCTGGGTGAGGTATTGATAGGGCGTACAGCCCGTGCATTCCCGGAAGCGGCGGATGAAGCAGTTCACCCCCATGCCGCACTCCGCGGCCATCTTCTCAATGCTCAGCGGCGAGCGGAACCGGTCGTGGATGAAATCGATCATCCGGTCCATCCGGTGATCGCGGTGAAATTCCGTCAGGATTTCCCGGGGCAGTTCCGTGACGGCAGCGGCGGCCAGGGCGACTGCCGCCGTCTCGCGGAACAGATCCTCCGCGTTGCGTGCCCGGTCCGCCAGCTCCTGCAGCAAAGGCGTACACTCCAGTTCATGGTAGAGAAACCCGGGGGCGCCGCCGAACTGACGCATTTCGAAGTGGAGATAAAACTGCCGTGTCTCCGGATTGTCACACCAGGTACCGAGTGAGCAGTGAGGGGGAATCAGATAGATTTTCCCCGGCAGGAACTCCACGTGCTTCCGGCGGATGAGGATGCCGGCCCCGGGCGCCGAATGGAGGTAGAGCCGCCAGTACGGGCCGCCGAGCAGGCAGGGGCCCCAGACGTTGTAGAGCTGGGCGGTGCGGATGGCGTCGATTCGGATCGGGACGCCGGTATTCCAGATGGAGTTTGTGATTTCATTCATATGGAAACATGAATTAAGTTTCGATAAATATAGTTTCTCCCCGCAGGAATGCAACCGCCTTGTGTGATTTTCTTCATATTTTATAAATTTTTATTCATAGGCCGGACGTTGCATCGGAGGACAGGCGGCGCTATCTTTAAAACAGTTCCCGAACTCAACGACTGGAAAGGATGGAAGAATGGGCAACTACGGCAAGGGAGACACCTCCTGGTTCACGCACGATCGTTTCGGCATGTTTATCCACTGGGGGCTCTATTCGATGCCGGCGCGGCACGAGTGGGTGCGCCATAACGAGAAGATCGACAACGAAACCTATCAGGTCTATTTCGATCTCTTCAACCCGGATCTCTTCGACCCGAAGCAGTGGGCGAAGGCGGCGCGCGAGGCGGGGATGAAATATTTCGTCATCACCACCAAACATCATGAAGGATTCTGCCTGTGGGATACGAAATACACCGATTACAAGGCGCCGAACACGCCGGCCGGACGCGATCTGCTGCGGGAAGTGGTGGATGCCTTCCGCGCCGAGGGGCTGCGGGTCGGTTTCTACTATTCGCTGATCGACTGGCACCATCCGGATTTCACCATCGATCAGATTCATCCGCTCTGGGACAAGGTCGATCACGACGAGTTCAACAAGGGGCGCGACATGCACCGCTACGCGGAGTACATGCGCAACCAGGTGACCGAACTTCTGACCAACTACGGCAAAATCGATGTGCTCTGGTTCGACTTCTCGTATCCGTCCCGCGGCAAGGGGCGCGATGACTGGGAGTCGGAAAAAATGATTCGACTGGTCCGTTCGCTGCAACCGGATATCATCGTCGACAACCGGCTCGATCTGCCCGGTTCCGGCGACATCGTCACTCCCGAACAGTTCACTCCCGACCGCGGCATGACCGACGAGGAGGGCAATCCGGTGGTCTGGGAGGGATGCCAGACCTTCTCCGGCTCCTGGGGCTACCATCGCGATGAAACCAGCTGGAAGAGCGTCGAAATGTGCATTCAGATGCTGGTCAACCACGTTTCCCGCAACGGAAATCTGCTGATGAACGTCGGCCCGACTTCGCGCGGCTACATCGACCAGCGTGCGCTCGACCGGCTCGCCGGATATGCCGAGTGGATGAAGTACAACTCCCGGTCGATCTACGGCTGCGGCGCCGCTCCGGAAGAGTTCCCGGCCCCGCCGGACTGCCGCTATACCTGGAATCCGGAAACCCGCCGTCTCTATCTGCACTGCTTCGCATGGCCTTTCAAGCACATCACGCTGCCGAACCTTGCCGACAAGGTCCGTTACGCGCAGCTGCTGGCTGACGGCAGTGAGATCCGGATTCGTCCCCGGAAGGAGGAGGCGCTTCATCAGACCGCCGGCACAGGCGAGCTGATTCTGGAGCTGCCGGTTCAGCTGCCGACCGGCTCCACCGTGCCGGGGATCGAGCTTTTCCTGAAGTAGAGCGGTATTGCATCGGCGACGGGTTCTTCCGGAAATCTCCGGGGAATCCGCCGTTTTGTCTTGTGACGGAGGGCTTTTTACTGGAATTCCGCCCGATTCGGGTGTACATTACCGGACTGTTTTTGAATGGTTCAGATCGAGGTGATTTTATGCCGATTTTTCGATTTCACTGCCGGAAGTGCGGTAAGGATGCCGAACTTCTGCTGCCGCGTTACGACTCTCCTGCAACCTGTCCCGTCTGCGGTTCATCGGAGATGGAGAAGCAGTTGAGCGTATTTGCCGCCGTCACGAAGAGCGGTCCGGCCTCCTGTGCCGCGCGCCACGACTGCCCGGCGGCCGGAACCCATCAGTGCGGCGGCGGATGCTGTTGCCACGGCGGGCATTGAGCGATGAACAAACAGCAGCTGCTTGCCGCGCTCGAATCGATCGGGATGCGTCCGGGGCGCGGCCTCGGGCAGAATTTCCTGCTCGATGGGAATCTGCTCGATGCGATCGTCCGGCTGGGGAAACCGCAGAAGGGGGAGATCATCCTCGAAGTCGGTCCCGGCTTCGGCGCGCTGACCCGTCGTCTGCTGAAAACCGGCGCGCAGGTGTACGCCGTCGAATTCGACCACCGCATTGCCGGTTATCTGCGGGAGAATCTGCCGCAGGAGAACTTTCACCTGACCGAGGCGGACGCCTGCCGGGTCAACTATCAGGAACTGCTTCCGGCCGGGGAGCCGTTCCGGGCCATCGCCAATCTGCCGTATTCGATCAGCACGATCTTCATTGCCCGGATGCTCGAGTTGCCGCAGCCGCCGCGGGAGATGTTTTTCATGCTCCAGCGCGAGATGGGCGAGCGGCTTGCCGCCGCGCCCGGCTCGAAGGAGTACGGGGCGCTTTCGGTGCGGACCCAGCTCCGGTATGAGGTGAAAATTGAGAAAATTGTGCCCCCGGAGGTGTTCTTCCCGCCGCCGGAAGTGGAGTCCGCGGTGGTCTCCTTCCGGCTTCACGATCGCGCGCCGGAGCCGGAAGTGCTCCGGTTGCTGCCCGGCGTGGTGAAGACCGTCTTCGCCCAGAGGCGCAAACAGCTCGGCAAGGTGCTCTCCTCCAACTACGGGCGGGAGCGTTCGCTGGCCGCTCTGGAGGCGCTCCAGCTGCCGACGGAAATCCGGCCGGACAAACTCACCGTTTCGCAATACATCGAACTCACCCGCCGGCTGTTCGACGTTCACTGACCGGTTTATTCGACCGTGTAGAGCGCGGTTTTGACCCAGCGGCGCGGACGGATTTCCAGCTGCCACAAATTGCCGCGATGGTCGATCTGCAATACGCGCGGGCGGGTTCCGGAGAGGGGGAATATGCGGAAGTTGTCGTTCCGGTTGACCGGTTTGAGTTTGCGGGGGGAAACGGTTGCGGACGGGGTGCTCTTTTCCGGCAGCCGGTAGAGGGCGAGCGATTCATTGACCGGCACGCCGAGAAGAAACTCCCCGTTCGGCAGAAGACTGCCGAGGGCACTGCATTTGTCCGCCAGTTGACGGACCGTGTTCCGGCCGACCAGCCAGGCGGGACGGTTCGCCGCTCCCAGCACCAGCCAGCTGCCGTCGGCCGAGGCCGCTGCGCCCCACTCCGGAACCGCGGCCGCCGGAAGTTCCACTGACGAGACGAGTTCCGCTCCCCGGAGGGTGAGCTTGTAGAACTCAACCCGCCCGGCGCCGAAGAGATGGAGATGCTTCCGGTCGGCGGTGAGCACCAGACGGGGATCGGGCACCAGAGTGCGCTGGCGTTGCGGTGCGGCCTGAAACGCGCTGTTTTCCAATCGCAGAAAATAGGGATTCCCACGGCAGCTGTACCAGGTGCGGGTGCCGTCCGAAACGGCGGAGAGAATCGGGGTTTCCGCCGGCGCCGATTCCAGGAGATCTGCCGGGTCCGCCGGGTCGAAGAGCAGCAGCCGTTCCGGGCGGTTGAGTTCCGGCTGTGGCGCTTCGATTGCCAGCAGCCGGTCATATCCGGCGAACTCCAGACTGGCGAGGCGGCGCCTCTCCAGCAGTTTGGCATTGATCAGTTTGCCGTTGAGCACATTGAAATAGAGCAGGCGGGTCGAATTCGGACCTGCCGGAGCGCCGACCGTTTCCGCGATGACCAGCACACTTTCATCCGGCGACAGCGCCGCCGCCGCGAGAGCGGCTCCGCCGGTGATTCGCGAGGCCGCGGGGGAGGGGCTCCAGCGGAAGATTTTGTCGTTTTCCGCCAGCCGGGCGGCGAGCATGCCGGGCGGAGTGCCGGCGCGGTTGCCGGTCCCAGGAGCGTCGATGGCGAGCAGACTGCCGGTCTCCTGAATCCGGGGCTGTTCCCGCCCCGCGTCGATGTCGAGAATCGGCGGCAGTTCCGCCGCGGAACAGATGGCGGCAAGGGTGAGAAGCGGGAGCAGGCGGCAGGAGAGCCACGCCATGGGAACCTCCGGGGTTGAGTTTCAGGTTGCATTGTGCTATTGTATATTAATGACACGATATGGAGAGAATGCAATGGGCGTCAATAAAAATTTTCTGGATCGTTTCAGTGAACGGCTCGACGATCTCGATGCCAACAGCCGTCAGGCCTACATCCTGCGCCTCGCCCGGGAACGCGGATTTTTCGAAACGGTGTTCAATGCGGTGGAAGAGGGAATTCTGGTCGTGGACCGGCGGTTGAAAATCCGTTATTTCAACCGCGCGGCGAAGGAGCTGCTCGCCCTGCCGGAAGACCTTTCGCATCTGCGGGTTTCCCAGCTGCTGCAGGGGGTGGACTGGCGGCGCATTCTCCGCGAAGATGAGGAGGAGTGGACCCGGGTGGCCCGGCAGGAGGTGGAGATTCTCTACCCAGTCCGGCGGTTCATTCAGTTCTACCTGGTGCCGTTTCCGGAGGATGCCGGACTGGCGGCGGCGATCATCCGCGATGTGACGGAGAGCCGCAACCGCACCATGTCCGAGCTGGAGCGGGAGACCGCCTCCGCCGTTTCGCTTCTGGCTGCAGGGGTGGCGCATGAGATCGGCAATCCGCTCAACAGCCTCTATCTGAACCTTCAGCTTCTGGAGCGTTCGTTCAGCGGCAAGGTGGAGATTCCTCCGGAAGAGATGGCCGAGATGGTGCGCAGCTGCAAAGGGGAGGTCGAGCGGCTCGACAGCATCATCCACGGTTTTCTGACGGCGATCCGGCCGGGAGAGCCGAAGTTTGCTCCGGTCGACGTCAAGAGTTTGATCGTCGATGTGCTCAACTTCATGCGCCCGGAGATCGAAGCGCGGCAGGTGACGGTGAACTGCACCTGGGGCGCGGAGAAACTGCCGCCGGTTTCCGGGGACGCTTCTCAGCTCAAGCAGGCGTTTTACAACATCATCCGCAACGCGGTTCAGGCGATGAGCAACGGCGGAAAATTGGAGATTTTCGGGTATGCCGACTCCGATAATCTCTTGGTCGAGTTCGCCGATACCGGCAAGGGAATCACACCGGAGGAGCTCAATACCATGTTCACCGCCTTCAAAACCCACAAGGCAGGGGGAAACGGCATCGGCATGATGATCATCGAACGGGTCTGCCGGGAGCATGGCGCGCAGTTCGGCGTCGTTTCCGTGCCGGGGAAGGGGGCCGCATTCCGGATTCGTTTTCCACGCGGAGGTCGCCGGTTGCGGATGCTGACCGGGGCCGGTGCCGGCGCGTGAGGCCGGGGGAGCGGGAATCCGCCGCCCCTTTCCCGGTGGTTACAGCTTGATTTCGTCCTTCAGGGCGCAGATCGCTTCGACCGCCTCCATGAAGAGCACAGTCGGCAGGGTGCCGAGTTCATCCGCCTCGGCATCTTCGTCGGAGGTCCGCAGAAAGATCTCCTCCTCTCCTTCGAAGCGGCGGACCGGCCGGAGCACATCGTCCGGATCGGCCGCGGCGGTGTCGAGAAGATAGACGCCGGCGTCCGGCCAGTTCTCCAGCAGATCGTTCCGGCTGATGATGTCCATGACCGCCTGGTGTTCATCCCAGAAATAGACCTGGAAACGCGTGGCGCGCCGGTTCCGGTATTCCACCGCGGTCAGGATGACCGCATCGTTCTTCATCGTTTCCCGGGCGGCTTCGACAATTGTCTTCAAATTCGGCATCGTTCTGGCTCCGAAGTATTTTCTGAGCTTGCAGCTCATGGGTGGCGTTTCTGGTATCCTTTACTATTTCGCCTTTTTTCTGTTTTTTCAAGATTATTTTGTATTTTTTTTGAAAAAAACCGCTTGTAATCGCGGAGGACAATGGTATATTAAACCTAGATAAAAAAATATCGATGTTAAAATATCGATATTCCGGTACCGAACTTTTCGGTATCTCCCCATGGATCATCAACCCGATTTCAGGAGGACGGAATTATGAGTGTGAAGGAAACCAAAACCCGGCCGGTGGAAAAAGCCGCTGTCCCCGGGGACGAACAGGAGCGTGAACAACTCAATGCCTTGATCGCCAAAGTGAAGGCGGCACAGGTGAAGTACGCGGAATACACCCAGGAGCAGGTGGATGCGATTTTCGCCGCCGCCGCGCTCGCCGCGAACAACGCGCGGATTCCGCTGGCGCAGATGGCGGTCGCCGAGTCCGGTATGGGCGTGGTCGAAGACAAGGTGATCAAGAACCACTTCGCCGCCGAGTACATCTACAACAAGTACCGCGACATGAAGACCTGCGGCGTGATCGAGGAGAACGAGGCGATGGGAATCGCCAAGGTTGCGGAACCGGTCGGCGTCATCGCCGGAATCGTCCCGACCACCAATCCGACTTCGACCGCGATCTTCAAATCCCTGCTGGCGCTCAAGACCCGCAACGGTATCATCTTCAGTCCGCACCCGCGCGCCAAGAAGTGCACCGTCGCCGCGGCGAAGATCGTGCTCGATGCCGCTGTCAAGGCGGGCGCTCCTGAGAACATCATCGGCTGGATCGACGAGCCCTCCGTGGCGCTTTCCGGCCATCTGATGAGCCATCCGGATATCAGCCTGATTCTGGCCACCGGCGGCCCTGGCATGGTCAAGGCCGCCTATTCGAGCGGCACCCCCGCGGTCGGCGTCGGCCCCGGCAACGTGCCGGTGGTGATCGGCGACACCTGCGACATCCGCATGGCGGTAAGCTCGATCCTGCAGAGCAAGACCTTCGACAACGGCATGATCTGTGCTTCCGAGCAGTCGGTGACCGCGCTGGCTTCGATCTACGACGATGTCAAGAAGGAGTTCACCTATCGCGGCGGTTACATCCTCTCGAAGGAGGAGGCCAAGAAGGTCGGCGACGTGATCCAGATCGACGGCAAGCTCAATCCGAAGATCGTCGGTCAGAGCGCCTGCCGCATTGCCGAAATGGCGGGGATCAAGGTGCCGGCCGGCACGAAGGTCCTGATCGGCGAAACCGACGGCGTCGGTCCGGATTATCCGTTCAGCCGGGAAAAGCTCTCTCCGGTCCTTGCGCTCTACAAGGCGAAAACCTACGAGGACGCGGTCGAAAACGCGAAGAAACTGCTCGAATACGGCGGTCTCGGCCACACCAGCGTGCTCTACACCAACTCGCAGAACTTTGAGCGTGCCAAATACTTCGGTCACATGATGATGTCTTCCCGTACGCTGGTCAACATGCCGTCCAGCCAGGGCGCGATCGGCGATATCTACAACTTCGCGCTGAATCCCTCTCTGACGCTCGGTTGCGGCAGCTGGGGCGGCAACTCGGTCAGCGAGAACGTCACGCCGAAGCATCTGTTGAACATCAAGTCCATTGTGAAACGGAGAGAGAACATGCTGTGGGTCAGAATTCCTCAGAAAGTTTATTTCAAATATGGCTGCCTGCCCACCGCGCTCGGCGATCTTGAAGGCCGTCGGCGGGCGTTTATCGTCACCGACAAATTCCTCTACTCGAGCGGGATGCTTGCCGATCTGCAGCACAAACTCGATTCGATGAACATCGCTTACAAGGTCTTTGCCGACGTTGAGCCGGATCCGACCATCCAGCTCGCCCGGCGCGGTCTGGAGCAGATCAACTCCTTCCAGCCTGACGTGATCATCGCGGTCGGCGGCGGTTCGCCGATTGACGCGGCCAAGATCATGTGGCTGATGTACGAGCATCCCGAGATCCGTTTTGAAGATGTCGCCATGCGCTTCATGGATATCCGCAAGCGGATCGTCCGGCTGCCGGAGCTCGGCAAGAAGGCGATGATGGTCGCTGTGCCGACCACTTCGGGAACCGGTTCGGAAGTGACCCCGTTCGCGGTGATCACCGACGCCGACACCGGCAACAAGTATCCGCTCGCCGACTACGCGCTGACGCCGAACATGGCGATCATCGATACGCAGCTGGTCATGAAGCTGCCGAAGCAGTTGACGGCATACAGCGGCATCGACGCTCTGACGCACGCACTGGAAGCGCGGGTTTCGGTGATGGCGAGCGATTACACCAATGCGCTGGCGATGGAAGCCGCCAAGCTGATCTTCGAAAATCTGCCGCGCTGCTACCACGACGGCCCGATGGATGAAGAGGCGCGTGAGCACATGCACAACGCGTCGGCCATGGCCGGCATGGCGTTCGCAAACGCCTTCCTCGGCGTCTGCCACTCGATGGCGCATACGCTCGGCGCGTATCACCATCTGCCGCACGGCGTGGCCAACGCGCTGATGATCTGCCACGTGCTGCGCTACAATGCGGCGGAAGTGCCGGCCAAGATGGGCACCTTCCCGCAGTATGACCATCCGCATACGCTGGCCCGTTACGCCGAGTGCGCGCGCTTCTGCGGCATCTGCGGCAAAGATGACGAAGAGACGCTCGACCTGTTCATTCAGAAGATTGAAGAGTTGAAGGCAAAGGTCGGCATCAAGAAATCCATCGCGGAATATGGCATCAGCGAAGAAGCTTTCATGAGCACGCTGGATCAGATGGTCGAAGACGCGTTCGACGACCAGTGCACCGGCGCGAA
>OIWS01001106.1_pt1 | contig 29395 bp, 34 predicted proteins | sample 1587611 | NCBI WGS metagenome assembly OIWS01 (sample SAMEA3888919, study PRJEB22519) | human gut metagenome | biome: human gut; feature: human-associated habitat; material: faeces | place: Denmark | collected 2010 | reverse complement strand
AGCCAGCACAAAAATCAGCATGATTTTCACAAACTCCGAGGGCTGGAAAGAAAAGGGCCCCAGGTTGATCCAGTTGCTGGCGCCAAACTTTTCAGAGCCAAGCACGACCGCCGAAGCCAAAAACAGCACGCTCAATACGATAAGGGCCTTCCACAGCGTCGGCCAGATCTTGGAACGGCGAATGGCCAGCGTCGTCACGATCATACAGACCATGCCAATGCCGATCCAAACCAGCTGCTTCATCGCTACGCTGGGAGATATGCGGAATTGAATGATCAGCCCCACCGACACCAAAAAATTGGCGATAACCAATACTGTTCGATCACAGTTGGGGAAAAATACCGACAGAATAAAATACTGAAAAATCAGCAGCAGCACCGTGGCCGCCATGGCAACCAGGGAGAGCGGGTCAAATGTCTCGCTATTCATGATCAAGATGGCAAAGGCGCTGATATCGAACAAGATCATCATAAAGACCACGCTGGTTAAGCTAGGTCTCCTTCTGCGATTTCTAGACATCTTACGCCTCCTCCGTATAAAGATTCAGCCTAAGGCTCGTATTACCAAGCGTCAATACGTCGCCATCATAGACCTCTTCCCCTTTTTCCGCCGGTTTCCCGTTTATCATGACCTCTGCATGCCCCAAAGGAGAAATGTACGCCTGCCCTCTTGCCATATACAATACGGCATGGCGCTTGGCAACCGTATCATCGGAAACGCATACATCGCAGAGCCGATGGCTTCCGATGGTATTTTCCCATTTTAAGCCAAAGCGCTGCGTAGGCGGTTTTAGCCGGTTTTTAGATGTTTTCTGCTGAACGACCAATTCCCCAAAGATTTGGCCCGGCCCATAGTTGAGCATTTCCTTCCGAAAGGAATATTCCGTCAAGGAATTATCAATCAATCGTATCAAAATATAAAGCGTAATCAACAAAAACCAGAACCTGGATATGTCGGTCACAATGCTTATGACTGTATCGGTCAAATGCCAACACACTCCTTTCCGGTAGTTATGCCCTATTATAGGCGAGGGGGATAGAATATGCAAACAGCTCTATGCATTACCAGATCTGCGTCCCATTCATAGACAAATATTCCATCGCCATTCCAATGATGGCGTTGATATGCCACCCGTCCAAAGAATAAAAAATATTTTTCCCGCTGCGTCTGGATTTTACAATGCGCTGGTTATTCAACACACGCAGGTGGTTGGATACCGCAGGCTGGGACATTTCCAACAAGTGGCATAAATCCGTAACGCACATCTCCCGAACGCTCAACGCCTGCAAAAGCCGTAGCCTGGTACCGTCCGCAAACGTCTTAAAAAACTGTGCGGCCTGCTGGCTTGTCCCATAGTCCATGACCAGCTGACGCATTTGGCTCATCTTGCGCACAGGTTCTACTGTATCCTGTACAGACGCTTCTACATCGCTATGCTGCATGGTCTCCTGCTCGTATACCCTGCTTTCCGAATTGGCCTCCATGGTTGATTCCTCCCACCCAACAACAATACATTTATTTATACTGATATTATTATTTGTCTTATTTTTTGTCAAGATCGCAATAAAAAAACGCCTTGATACGGCGTTTTTCAATCGTTTTATAATAAGTGTTGCCTGATATGATTGGCATATACCAACGCTACCAAGGAGCTCCATCCATCATAGAGCAGAAAGAATGCATTGAAGATCAGCGCCATCAACCAGGCTGGCAAATTTGTAGCATAAGGGGTAAATACAGGTTGCGGCGCCAAAAAAACTGCCAGCGCCATCAACAAATTAAACAGCATCATTTTGATGGCAAATACGATGATCTTATCTCTAGATTCTTCCAAGGCAAATTTTAAAATCGGGTACCAGCCACAAAACAAGAAGTACGGCATCATCCCATAGATGCCCCCTACCATAAACAAGCCAAACACGCTTGTTGCCACATATACCCAAAAGGCTTTGCCAAATTCCCCCTCCACGACAAGACAGCCCAGCAACGAACTAGCCAAAAACAGCATAATGATCGTCATAAAGCGCGGCATCAACACCGAAACATATAAGAATAAGCATATCATCATGCCAAACATACAGGCAAGTGCAGTATATCTGCCGCCCTTTGCCTGCCTTTTTTGAATTCCCATACAGCTACGCGACTCCTCTCCCCTTTGGCCTAACAATAGAACGGAAAAAACATGCAGGGCAACCCACCGCCACGGCACATAGATACCGAGCTGAGCGCACACAGCGTGCTGCAACAGAAAATATCCTGGTTTGTGACCGCCCTGCGCCGTCCACCGCGGAATTGCGTTCCTCTTTTTTCAAACTGCTCTTTGTTTTGCCGATACTCTGCATTGGAAGGATCCATCTGCACGGCCTGGGTCAGATGGATGCGCGCGCTATCATACCGCCCGCTTTGCCAAAAGATCATACCCATCAAAAAATGCCATTCTGCCGTGCGTTCCTGTACCTGCGTCAAGAACATCTCTGCGCGTCGCCAGTCCCCCATTTGCAACAGCATACGCACATACTGGAAGACCTGCTCCTTAGTTGCATTCTGTCCCTGCCCGGCATAGCCCTGCTGGCCATAACCTCCTCCATAGCCGGCGCCGCCCTGCTGGCCAAAATTTGGCGTTGCGTTTTTGCCTGTCAGCATATCATACGCGGCGTTGATCTCTTTCATTTTCTCCACCGCTTCATCATGCTTCGGCGTATTTTGATATTGGTCCGGATGCCATTTTTTTACCAAGCTCCGATACGCTTTTTTAATTTCCTCTTCACTAGCCCCTGGTTTTACGCCCAGTACATCATACGGGTTCAGCGTTTTCTCCTCCTCTATCCAAGGCCGCCTGCGTCTTTTCCGGCAGCGCACAAACTAGCATATGTTCTATGATTCCTGCAGACTGTGCACCGGGATTCAGCTGTTCAATGCAAAGATCCGCTTCGCCCAAAGTGTGCCAAAGCGAAAACTCCATTGCTTCCTGTGCATCTGCAAGGTCATGGTATCGGTTTACCAAAACATTATACTGCTTTTCAAAGATATCCTGTTCAAAATCATTCATTGCATCCTGCAAATAGATCCAGCGGCCAATGTTATAAAAAAACCGGCCCAGCGGCCCTTTTCTATCCGCCCCAGGCGCCGCTATTGTTTGCAACAGCGCGGCAAAGGTATCCGCCGCTGCATCTACATCTTCGCTATTTGCCTTTTGCAGCGCTTCCAGCTTTGACAGCTGATGACGGATGGCGCTGTCGATTTGCGGCATTCTTTTCCGGATCTTCTTTACCTTTGGCTTAAATGCACGCCGCAGAATGCGCATCGCGCGCCCTGCTCCATCGTCGATTTTATCACATAGATCATAATAGGCCAGCAACGTATTGATATCGGCTGCATAGCACGTTTCTTCGGATAAAATCATTTCTACCTTTTTATAAGGTTTTACCGGGCATCGTTTCGTGCAAATCGGCTGTGCCTGGCCACAACTAGAACGCACCGCGGCTAAAAAAGCGCATTCATAGCTCAACGCCATGCGGGCCGGCCACCCCATCTGCTTGCATGTCCCACAATAAAAGGCGCGGAAGGTGGCCCGGTCTTCTGGCCCCATCTCCGATTCTATCGGTGATATATACCCAAACACGGCACACCTCCTGAAAATATATTGTATCATGCTCGTTTTGAATTTTCCACTAAAGCCGGTGTTTTCTTATAGAACCATTGGATTGTCGTTTTGCTGCCATGTTCCAGCAAAGAAAAAAGGGCCATAGGAGGTTCCTATGGCCCTTTGCCTCTATTTTATAGCAACAATCCGCCCGTCATATCGACGATACTGCCAATGGCTAGCTTGCATTTTTCGCTGGCCAGCATGGCAACCATCACGCCGATATCTTCCGGCATACCAAATTGCTGTGTTGGCAAACGTTTTCTTTTGATCTCCATGGCCTCAAAATCCGTTTCAAATAGCTTATCAGTCCGGCTGTTTCTCACAAATCCCGGCAACACGCCATTGACACGAATTCCATCGCCGATGACCTCGCCTGCCAAGGCTTTGGTAAATCCCAATCCGCCCGCCTTGCTGGCATTGTAGGCCGTCCTCCCCTTTGTGGTGGAGGATACCGCCGCTTTGGATAGGATGTTTACGATGGCTCCGCCTTTCTTTGTTTTTCTACATAGGCGCACCATTTCCCGGCACATCAAAAATGTGCCCGTTAAATTGGTATCCACAACCCTGCGCCATTGTGCAAGCGTCATTTTATCAATGGGATACCCATCGGTTACCCCTGCGTTGTTGACGAGTATGTCTATCCTGCCAAATGCATCCACAGCGCTTTTGAAAATGGCCGAAACATCGTCTTCTTTGCTAACATCACCCTGTATGGCCAGCACATTGCCCACTTCCGCCAGCTCTGCGCAAAACGCTTGGCTCATTTCGTCGTTGGAATGGGTATTGACCACCACCGTGGCTCCCTCCTGCACCAGGCATCGGCAAATGCCTGCTCCAATGCCTTTTGCGCCACCAGTTACAATCGCTATCTTGCCCGATAGACCAAGATCCATGCCAACCACGCTCCTATTGAATTTTAGATTTGATAAAAGCCGATTTTCTTATACACCTTGCGCAGCGTACGTCTTGCAATCGCGGCCGCTTTCTCCGCTCCATCCTTCATGAGCGCTTCCAGCTGCGCTTTATCCGATAAATACGCCTGATATTTATCCTGAATGGGTTTTAATGTCTCCACTACGGCCTCCGCCACAGCAGGCTTGAACGCGCCATATCCCTTACCGGCAAATTCCTCTTCCACCTGCTGGGTAGTTTTCTCCGTCAAGACCGAATAGATCCCGATCAGGTTGCTTACGCCCGGCTTCTCCGGCGCCACACGAATGGCGTTTTCCGTATCCGAATCGGTAACGGCCCGCTTGATCTTACGCGTAATGACATCCGGTGGGTCTAACAGTGCAATATAGCCGTTTTCATTCTCGTCGGACTTGCTCATCTTTCGTTCCGGCTCTTGTAAGCTCATGATACGCGCGCCCACCTTGGGAATATACCCATCCGGCACTGTAAATACCTCTCCATATAAGTTGTTGAACCGCTCTGCAATATCCCGTGTAATCTCCAAATGCTGTTTTTGATCTGCCCCTACCGGCACCAGATCTGCCTGGTATAACAGAATATCCGCCGCCATCAGTACGGGATAATCAAACAGCCCCGCATTGATGTTATCCGGATGCTTTTCAGACTTATCCTTAAACTGTGTCATGCGGTTTAACTCACCCATATAGGTATAGCAGTTCAGCGCCCAGGATAGCTGGGCATGCTCTGGCACATGGCTTTGCACATATAGGATGGATTTTGCCGGGTCAATGCCGCAAGCCATCAACAACGCATAGGTTTCCAGCGTCCTTCTGCGCAGCACAGCAGGCTCCTGCCGTACCGTGATCGCATGCATATTCACAACGCAGTAGATACAGTCAAACTCCTCCTGCATTTTGCCCCAGTTGCGCACCGCGCCCACATAATTGCCCAGCGTCAGCATGCCAGAAGGCTGTATGCCGCTGTAAACTACCTTTTTCTTCTCCATTGATCCGCCCATTCCTTATCTAGTAAATTTCACTTTTGATTTCCTGCCGAGACAGCACCGGCTCCTCATACAAATGCATTTCCACACGCTGCATCATACGCTGTGCTGTCGGCATATCGGCACACGCCATCGCCATTCCAAGCTGCATCCATTGTCTATTGTCTTGCAAACCATCCTCGCATACCGAAGCCCCATACTCGCGCCGAAGCTGTGCACATAGCCGCTTAACGGCACTACGCTTATCCTTCAGTGAACTGCTATGCGCCAGGTACGCGGTGATTTGCAAACACACAACCGTCATGACTGCTTCAAGAAGCTTTCCACCAGGGCATCCAGTTCTTTGGGCTCTACGCAGCTAAAATGTCTCTGCTCTGCGGAAAACAAATCGAGAATGGCCTGCGGCACAGGCTTGCCCGTCGCCTTTTCCAATGCCCTGGCCGTCTGTTCCTGTCCTTCCGCCTTCCGGCCCAAGGCTTCCAGCACGGTAGCGGCAAATTTATACGGACTTGCCGTACAAAGCAAAACCGCCTTGCGCTTTGTATCCTTCGTTTTTTTGTACTGCTGATACGCACAGTATCCTACCGCGCTGTGTGGGTCTAGCAAAACATGCTGCGCATGGAATACCGTGCCGATCGCTTCACTGGCCGCTTGGTCATCCGCCCAAGCCGCAAAGAAATCTTGGCGCGCTTTCTCCATTGTCTTTTCATCCACAGTAAATTTCTTTTCCGCCGTGCGCTGCTCCATCCATGCCTGAATGGGTGCCGGGTTTTGCCCGGTCAGCTCAAACAGCAGACGCTCCAGATTGGAAGAAATCAGAATATCCATGCTGGGAGATGTGGTTTTATACAGTTCCCCGCCACAATCGTAGGTTCCTGTTTCAAAAAAACGGCTCAGCACATTGTTCTTATTGCTCGCGCAAATTAAGGTGCCTACGGGCAGACCCATTTTTTTTGCATACCAACCCGCCAAAATATCGCCAAAGTTGCCTGTCGGCACGATGAAGTCGACAGCCTCTCCCAGCGCAATGGCCCCTTGCTCCAGCAGCTGTGCATAGCTTGTAAAATAATAGACAATCTGCGGCACCAAACGTCCGAAGTTGATGGAATTGGCGCTGGTAATGGTATATCCGTTTTGGCGTACCATTTCGTGAAAATCTGGATCACCCATTAAGCGTTTTACACCATTTTGGCAGTCATCAAAATTGCCTTCCACTGCCGTAACACATACATTGCCGCCCTTTTGCGTTACCATCTGCAGCTTTTGTGCTGGGGATACCCCGTTGTTGGGATAACACACTACGATGGCGGTATCGGGCTTGTCCGCAAACCCCTCCAGGGCGGCCTTGCCCGTATCCCCGCTCGTGGCTACCAGGATCAAGGATTTTTCTTTTTGTCCTGTTGCTTTTGCGCTATATGCCATCAACAGCGGCAGCAGTTGCAACGCTACATCCTTAAACGCCAAGGTGGGACCATGGTATAGCTCCATCGCAAATAACCCCGGCTCTATCGAGGAGACAGGCACCCTGCGTTCGTCGGAAAATGAAGCGTAGGCTTCGGCGCATAACGCTTCCATCTTTTCCTGCGAAACCTCGTCAAAAAAACCATGCAAAATCAGAGCTGCCGCCTTTTCATAGGGCAACCCCACTAAGTCCTGAATCTGTGAAAGGGTCCATGTTGGCAAAGAGGCGGGCACATAAAGCCCGCCGTCTGGTGCCAGCCCACAGAGTACCGCTTCAAACGGAGAAGCGGTGGCCGCTGTACGCGTAGATACTAAAGACATCATCGTCAATCAATCGCCTTTTCCTTAATATAGTCCGGAACATCCTTGATGTCCGCCGAGATCGAAAGGATCAGGCGCACATTATTCTGTTCCATGAGGGGCTCTAGCCGTTTTACCAACGGCTCGATCTCCTGGACAGTGCTATTTGTCATACGCAAAAAGCTGTCCACGAAAATGGTATGGATATCAAAATCGCCTGCGATCAGACCGGCCAAAAACCCATAAATGGCGTCATGGTTATTCAGCGCAAAATCATCGGTCGTTACCAGGCGGATGCTGTGTTTTAAGTCAAACATATGGCGGGTATTGTCGTCTACAAACACGACCTTGCCCAGCGCATCTCTCACAATGGCATTGGCCATCTCTACCATCTTTTTGGTCTTCCCGGAGCCTTTGACTCCACAAACAAATCCAATCATTTTTACACCTCCATAAGAGTTTGGTGGTTCACTTGTATTATAATACAACCACCCCTGTTTTTCTACCCTCTGAATGTAAAAAGCGAGGGGAATTCCCCCCTCGCTTTGCAGGTTTTTATAAATTCGTCAATTCTCGATACAATTCCGGTGCGCATTCCTCCAAAAGAAGCAAAAGCTCCTCCTCTGTCATCACGGAATTCCGCCCTTCTGCATACATCTCATCAATGCGCTTACGCATCTCCACCACCGCAGGATGCTTCTTATCCAGCGCATCTTCGCCCTTTAAGCCAAACATTCCGTTGAGCCAGTGAGCCACACCCGCTACGCCGCTGGTAGAATCCACCGCTACCATAGCCGGGCGATTCAATATTTTTTCCGTATTGAATATATTGTAGATCTCTTCATCTTTCATCAGGCCGTCCGCATGAATGCCCGCCCGGGTGGTGTTGAACCATTTTCCCACAAACGGCGTACGCGGAGGCACCGGAATATTCATCTCTTCGCTAAAATATCTGGCAATGTCTGTGATGGCCGTCAAATCCATCCCATCCGTTGTCCCTCTAAGCGAAGCATACTCGATGGCCATGGCCTCCAGCGGGCAGTTGCCCGTGCGTTCGCCGATGCCAAGCATGGCGCAGTTTACGCCGCTGGCGCCGTAAAGCCAGGCCATCCCTGCATTGGCAACCACCTTATAAAAATCATTATGCCCATGCCACTCGATCTGCTCGCTCGGCACCTGTGCATAATGGTTCAAGCCATAGATAAGTCCCGGCACGCTTCTGGGCAGCGAAGCGCCCGTATACGGAACGCCAAAGCCCATCGTATCACAAATACGCACCTTGATGGGAATCCCGCTTTCCTTGGATAGCTTCATCAGCTCTGTGGCAAAGGGGATCACATAGCCGTATACATCAGCGCGCGTGGCATCTTCCAAATGGCACCTTGGCACAATGCCATAGGATAAGCATTCTTTGACAATGCCGAGATATTTATCCGCCGCCTGGCGACGCGTCAGCCCCATTTTCTTAAAAATATGATAATCTGAGCAGGAAACCAAAATACCCGTTTCCTTTACGCCCATCTGCTTGACCAAGTCAAAGTCGTTTTCATTGGCCCGGATCCAGGTTGTGATCTCCGGAAACTCCAGCCCCAACTCTTGACAAGCCCGCACCGCCGCCCTGTCCTTTTCCGTATAGAGGAAAAATTCGCTCTGCCGAACGATGCCCTTTGGGCCGGAAAGCCGACTCAGCATTTTGAACACAGCTACAATTTGCTTTACGGTAAACGGAGAGCACGCCTGTTGGCCATCTCGAAACGTCGTATCTGTAATCCATATCTTATCCGGCATTTTCTGCGGTACCAACCGATGGTTAAAAGAGATTTTGGGGATGGTATCATACTCGTACAATTCCCTATACAGATTTGGTTCCGCGACGTCTTGCAGCTCATATTCGTATTCGTTTTCTTCCAATACGTTCATTTTTCCTAATTCCAACATGGCGCAGCCTCCTTTCGCTCTCAGTTTTCACTTACCAGCGTTTTTTCTTATGTATCCCCGCAGGGTCGTTTAGTTCTCTAATCCTTCTACAAATTCTTTCAAGCGATCCAGCCCCTTGACCAGATCTTCCATGGACAGCGCATAGCTCAAACGTATCATATCATCTGCAAAAAAGCCTGCACCCGGCACGACCGCTACTGCCTTTTGCTCCAGCAGCGCCTCAGCAAAACTCATACTGTCCGTAATTTCTTTCCCTTGACTCTTTTTCCCAAAAGTTTTGGAAATATCCGCCATCACATAAAAAGCTCCGTTCGGCTGGTTACAAGATAGCCGAGGGATCTCCCGAATACGCCGTACCATCTCATCGCGGCGTTTTTTGAATTCCGCTACCATTTGCATAACACAATCCTGTGGACCGGAAATCGCTTCCAGCGCCGCTGCCTGGGCTATGCTGTTGGGATTCCCTGTAGCGTGGCTCTGCCAATTGGAAATCGCCGTCGCCAATTTCTTGGGGCAGGCTAAATAACCAATGCGCCATCCCGTCATCGCGTAGCTTTTGGATACGCCGTTGATAAGCACAGTGCGCTCTTTCATCTCAGGACGCACTGCCGCGATGGAGGGTGGCTTTTCCCCCTCATAGATAAACTCCTCATAGATTTCATCGCTGATTACGATAAGATCATGCCGAATAGCAAGATCCGCCAGCGCTTCCAGTTCCTCTCTTGCAAACACGCCGCCGCATGGATTGTCCGGCGAATTGACCAAAATTGCCCTTGTTTTTTCCGTTACTGCCAATTCCAGCGCTTCTATATCCAGCGCGAAGCCATCTTCCTGCCTACGTTCCACCAGTACCGGTACACCGCCTGCCATGCGGATCAGCTCAGTATAGCTTACCCAGCACGGGGTCATGAGAATGACCTCGTCATCCTCCTCCAAAACAGTACAAAACGCATCGTGTAACGCCTGCTTTGCGCCGTTGGTTACCACAATCTCTTCCGGCGTGTAGGAAAGATGGTTCCTGCGCTCCAGCTTTTCACAAATGGCTTGGCGCAGCGCTAGCGTACCCCGCGCCGGCGTATATCGAGTCTGTCCCTGCTCCATAGCGCGTACAGCCGCCTGGCGGATTGGCAGAGGGGTGTCAAAATCAGGTTCTCCCGCCCCAAAGCTTACGACGTCTATGCCCTGCTGTTTCATGGTCTTTGCTTTGCCGTCGATGGCCAACGTCAGCGAACCAGCCACTTGGGCCGCTCGTTTGGAAACCAGATACATTGCAATGCCTCCTTGGCGAATTGATATGGTTTTCTCCTCCGCCCGGCATCATGCCGAACATAAGGAAATAGCGGTGCTATTTCTTTTTAATGTACGGGGAAACGTCTCGTTTTGTCAAGGGCTTCCCCCTTTGTTTTGTCTAACTCCCTTGCAATTTATGCAATTTTTGATATATTGTATAGTATATTTTTCTCGGAGGTTATATATGAACCCTTTTCATCTGATTACGGATTCCACCGCTGATTTGCCAGCCCAATATTATAAAGATCACCAAGTAGAATGCATGCCGTTTACCTATATCCTAGAGGATATGCCGCATACCGACGTACCCGGAGAGACGGATCTAACTGCATTTTATCAAGCGGTACGTCAGGGCGCTTTGCCGACGACGACCAATATCAATTATGCGACCATCATGCAGACTGTGGTGCCTTTGATGGAGCAGGGGGCGGATGTGCTGTATGTATGTTTTTCTTCCGCCCTTACCTCTACCTATCAGTTCGCGGTATCCTGCATAGCGGAATTGGAGCAGCGTTTCCCTGGTCAGCACTTTTATGTCGTGGACAGCCGTTCGGCTACCATCGGCCAAGGCATGGTGGTAGACTATGCTGTGAAAATGAAAGAGCGCGGTGCTTCGGCAGAGGAGATCGCCCAAGCCCTGCCTCCCTATATTCAAACCATAGAGCTATGGTTTATGGTGGATAGCCTAGACCATCTGCGCCGTGGCGGACGTATTTCCGGCGCAGCTGCTACTTTTGGTAAAATGTTGAATATTAAGCCTGTGCTGCATGTAGATGAAAACGGTGCGCTCATTCCCATGGCTAAGATCAACGGCCGCAAAAAGGGCATGCGTTATTTGGTACAAAAGCTTTCAGAGCGAGCAGAAAACCTAAATGACCAAACCGTTTATATTGTGCATGGCGATTGCTTGGAAGACGCAATCCGTCTAAAAGCCATGATTGAGCAAGAGCTTGGCGTCACAAAGCTGGAAATTGTGGAGCTCGGCCCTGTGGTAGGATCACACACCGGCGCTGGTATCCTTGCCGTGATTTTCCAAGGACGCTCCCGCAACTAAGAAAAGCATAAAAAAGGAAGGCTTTTGCCTTCCTTTTTTATGTTTTCAGTCTTAAGGTCGCGGCTTTCACTGAATTTGCGAGTATACAGAAGAAAAGGCCTTTTGGAAAGGAACCCTTTTCATAGGGCACCCATTTTAGTGGTTCTGAATAAAAAGCTTTGCAAAGTCCAAATATGTATCGCCTGCTCGTGTGTCAGCATTCTGAATTTTATGAAACATACAGTTTGGAATTTCTCCACGTTTTAGGTTTTTGGCAATGCAGGGCGCACATCCTTTTTCGTGCTTGGTAGGATGAATGGGACATTCCGAATGATCACAAGTACAAAAAGGACTTAGATTTTTCATTTTGTTGTAAACTCTTCAAAGACAGATACAACATATTCTGCAATGGCGCAGTCCTGCTCTTCTGTCCCTCCCCCTACGCCGAGGCCACCAACAATTTTCCCTTTTATGAAAAGCGGATACCCGCCGGCAACCAGTGTAATACGAGGGTCGTTTGTTTGAATGGCCATAAGCGGCGCCCCCTCCGCCGAAGCTGCCGCTACATCTTTGGTTTTGCACTGTGTAATTGCGGCGGTATAAGCTTTTCCAGGAACAAGCGTTGTAGACAAAACGAGAGCCTCTCCGTATCTCCTGAATGCTTTTGGCAAACCGCTTGCATCGCAAATTGCAAAACTGATATCAACCCCAACTTTTTCACTTTTGTCCTTTGCCGCTTTGCAGAGGGCATCCACCAATTCATCCGTTAAAACCATATTTATCTTCCTTTCCTGATATTTTTGTTAGATTGTATAGGAAAGGAATAACGTCTTACTTGCACGTTTCTCCTCGATTTCAAGCGGATTCTATTTTTTTGACTGCTCTCTTAGCCTCATGATGTCTTTCGTGGGGGGCGTACGGAACATTTTCTTATAATCCCTGTTAAATTGGGAAACGCTTTCATAGCCGACTTCTATCGCGGCTTCTGTCACAGATACATTTTCATCCAACATCTTACGCCTTGCTTCAGTTAATCTTAGTCTTTTTTGGCATTGCAGCGGCCCCATGCCCACAGCACTTTTGAATTTTTGGTGAAAGTTGGATATGCTCATGTTTCCCCTTTCCGCCAATTCTTCTACAGAAAACGATTCCCGAAAGTTTTCTTTGATCCAAGTATTGATTTCATATATTTCTCCTGCCTGCTGAATTCCTGTGATACTTTGCAAAAATTGCTTCCCGCATGAGCCGCATAATACATCAAAAATAAGCTCCTTGCGAACCATTTTTGCAGAAAAAGCCATCTGTTCTTTAGAGCCAAGCATGGGGAAAAGGCGCTCTGCATCTTTCATTACTTTTTTATCAAAGCTATCCATTGTAGCAGTGGAAAGGCCAGATTTCATAATTCTGGCCACAAGGTCCCCGTCAATATCCATAAGTACCGAAATTGCATCATTATAAGTAAAGCGAATGATAACTGCAAGGAACTCCCCTGATATGCCATCGCTGAATACCTGTCCAAAAATCGGCGTATCAATTGCAGAAACGAAATATTGCCCAGGCAGATAGTCCATAATCCCATTGTGGGTATGAAGCCTCATAGAGCCATTCGCCACTATATAAATATAGGGCGTTTTTCCATCTGGCATTGTAATTCTGTCTTTCTTCGTTTCCAAATACTTAAAAACGGCAATTCGGTTGCATTTTCGCCTTCCTCTATATTGCTTTGCAACAGTAACCTAGCTAGCCTGTTCATCGTCTTCTCCAATGATTTTTATTTGGCCTAAGATTTTGAAAATGGGCAATCCCGTTATAGGACTGCCCATTCATTTTGTAAATCATACGTTATATCGTTACCCCAGCTTCAGCATCCATTGGGATAGTAATAGGTATATTTGTAAAAGGTGAAAAGCGCTTCGAAAATGTAGAAAATCACATTTTAATAGAGCTTTGCGCCTGCCGGAATATGGGCATCTACCATCAGCAGATGCAGTTTTTCTTCGCCCTCCTCGTGATGTACTGCAGAAATCAGCATACCACAGGAATCGATCCCCATCATCGGTCTTGGCGGAAGGTTTACGATAGCAATGCAGGTCTTACCAACAAGCTCTTCTGGCTCATAATAGGCGTGAATCCCGCTTAAAATCGTCCTGTTTTCACCTGTGCCATCATCCAGCGTGAATTTAAGAAGCTTCTTTGATTTCGGCACAGCCTCACAGGCAAGCACCTTGACCGCTCTGAAATCAGACTTGGAGAACGTCTCAAAATCCACGAAATCCTTAAACAAAGGCTCGATCTCCACTTTGGAAAAATCTATCTTTTCCAGCTCTTCTTTCGGTGCTTCAGTCTCGGGTTTATTTACACAAGTTTCTTTTTTTGCACCGCCTAAGGGTTTCATTGTGGGGAACAACAAGACATCACGGATGCTGTTTTGCTCTGTCAGCAGCATGCATAGTCGGTCGATCCCCATGCCCATACCACCAGTAGGCGGCATACCATAGGACAACGCCGTAACAAAGTCGTCATCCATCATATGCGCTTCCTCATCGCCTTCCGCGCGCGCCTTGGCCTGTGCCATAAACCGATCATACTGATCCATGGGATCGTTGAGCTCGCTGAACGCGTTGGCCAATTCTCGTCCGCAGACAAACAGCTCAAAGCGCTCGGTAATTGCTTTGTCCCCCTTGCTGCGCTTTGCAAGCGGCGACACCTCTACCGGATAATCCAGCACGAAAGTGGGCTGAATCAGTGTATCCTCCACAAATTCCTCAAAGGCAGCATACAGGCACTGTCCTCTCGAATAGCTGTCTTTGATGTCCTCCATGTGCAGGCGTCTTGCCTCTTCCCTTGCCTCTTCGTCCGTCAGGCTTAAAAAGTCCACACCGGTCTTTTCCTTGACGATGTCCACCATTTTCACGCGCGCATACGGCGGTTTTAGATCAATGGTCTGTCCTTCAAACTGCACGGTCAGGTTGTCCTCCCCGCGCGCCACCTTGGCCGCGTTTGCCACGAGGGCCTCGGTCAGGTCCATGATTCCGTTGACGTCGGTATAAGCCTGGTAAAGCTCAATGGTGGTAAATTCGGGGTTGTGTTTGGGGTCCATCCCCTCGTTGCGGAAAATACGCCCGATCTCATACACTTTTTCAAAGCCACCGACAATCAAACGTTTTAGATGCAACTCCGTAGCAATGCGAAGATACATATCGATATCCAACGTATTATGATGCGTGATAAACGGCCGCGCCGCAGCGCCTCCCGCCGTGGTTTGCAGGATGGGAGTCTCTACCTCCATAAAGCCTTTTTCATCCAAGAAATTGCGCATGGAGCTTACAATCTTCGCACGGGTTACAAACGCCTGGCGCACTTCCTGGTTCATAATCAAATCCACATACCGCTGGCGATAGCGCAAATCGGTATCCTTCAAGCCATGGAATTTTTCCGGCAGCGGAATCAAAGATTTTGCCAGCACTTCCAGGCTTTGGGCATGTACAGAAACCTCTTCCGTTTTTGTTTTAAATACAAAGCCCGTTACGCCGATGATATCACCGATGTCCAGCGTCTTAAACAGCTTGTAGACATCCTCGCCCACATCATCGCGCCGTACATACAGCTGGATCGTACCTTGTTCATCCAAGATATGAACAAAGGACGCTTTGCCCATAATCCGGCGGCTCATGATACGGCCTGCCACCGATACGGTTTTCTCTGCCAATTCGTCGTAATGAACAATGATCTGCCGGCTAAGATGTGTTTTTGGGAAAGTGGTATGGGCATACGGATCCATCCCATTTTCACGCATCTGCGCCAATTTTTCGCGCCGTATGGTCTCCTGTTCGCTGGTATCCTGCTCCATCTGACTGGACAAGGTTTCCTGATCCATGCTGCTCACCTCTTAATGCTTACGATTGTATATTCTACAGCTCCACCCGGAGTCGTGACCTCTACTTTGTCTCCCTTGTTGTGGCCAATCAACGCCTGCCCTACCGGCGATTCGTTGGAGATCTTTCCCTCCAGCGGATTGGCCTCTGTGGAGCCGACGATGACATAGGTCATCTTCTCGCTGTTGCCCTGCTCTTGCACCACCACGGTAGAGCCGATACTCACCGTCTTTGTATTCAATACAGATTCATCGATGATGGTAGCGTTGCGCAGGCGCTCCTCCAGCTGTTTAATTTCGCCTTCGATACGGCTCTGCTCGTTTTTCGCCTCATCATATTCTGCATTTTCGGATAAATCGCCAAAGCCGCGCGCTTCCTTGATTTGCTCCGCAATTTCCTTACGGGTTACGGTTTTCATATACTCCAGTCGTTCTTCCAGTTCGCGTACGCCTTCGGCGGTTAAAATCGTTTCATTCGCCATGGTCTGTTTATGCTCCTTCCGCACAGCACAAAATAAAAAGGACGGGCGTATGACGCCCTCCATGAATTTCTATTTATTATACGGGGCCTTGTGCTACTTTGTCAACTCAAAAAGCCCGGTGCTTCCTTACAAAAATGGCCTTTCATCCGCCCAAAAGGATATCTTTCATGCGCTGCTTTAGTTCATCGGCCCGTTCTGCCTGGTTGATGCTGGCGCGCGCCTTGGCCGCGCCGGGCGCACTGTGAATATATGCCGCCATCAGCTTGCGCAAAAACGGCACGGCAAAGGTCTCCCCACGCAGCGCTACTTCCAAATCAATATGTCTTTGTACCACTGCATACTGCTCTTCCGCCGTCGGCGCCTTGTCTGCAAAAATCCATGGGTTTCCCATGGCCGCACGGCCTACCATCACCGCATCGCACCCAGTCTCTCGGATGCGCTCTTCCGCCTCCGCCTTGCTCTTTACATCGCCGTTGCCTATCACCGGAATGGACACTACCTGCTTGGCCTGCCTTACTGCCTCCCAATTCGCCGTACCAGCATAGCCCTGTTCTCTCGTTCTTCCATGCATGGTCAGCGCCGCCGCCCCAGAATCCTCCGCCATTTTGGCAAATGCGGCGCTCACATTCTGGCCTTCAAAAAACCCCATCCTTGTTTTAACCGTTACCGGCATTTCAACAGCACGCACCACTGCCTCAATGATACGCCCCGCCAGCGGAAGATTTTGCATCAGCGCGCTCCCATCCCCGTTTCTTGCGATTTTTACAGCTGGGCAGCCCATGTTGATATCCAGCATTACGATGCGCCTGTCTTCTCTGTCTTGGATACGTTTGGCCGCCTCCGCCATGGTTTGCGGATCGCTGCCAAAAATTTGCGCTGCAAGCGGCGGCTCCTCCGGATGGATCTGCAAAAGCTCTGCGCTCTTTGCGCTCATCAAATATCCCTTTGCGCTTACCATTTCCGTATATGAAAAATGACAGCCCATCTGTGCACAGATGAGCCGCATCGCTTGATCTGTAATCCCTGCCATCGGCGCCAGCAGCATGCGCCCCGGCAAGACAACAGACCCAATGTTCCATTTTTGGTCTATGCTCCGCACCATATCCCATCATTCTCCTGAGGGCGAAGGGCTTGTCTGCGTTTCCGGCTCGGCCTCTGGCGTAGGCGTCGTGGCCAAAGTCGGCATCGGGGCGATGCTTTCCACCGGGTCCTGGGAAATACAGCGCATATCCGTAACGATCCACTGTCCGCCACTCTTTCTCAGTTTCAAGCTGTATATACCGTTGGCAAAAGCCGGAATGGCGGGTACCTCATCTCCCTCCTCAGTTTCCACAGCATAATCGCCTTGCAGATTTTTCACCGAAACGTGAATCTTAACTGTTGCGGAAAAACCCCACGGCCATGCCCATACCCAATTGGTTTCATTGCTTTCTACAAAATTTGAAATCGAATACTGGTCATAGATGGTTTTTTGCTCATCCAGCTTGCCGCTATTGACAAGGGAATCTGAAAAATACTGTCCCAAGGTTTCCCTCGTGATGTCCTGGGTATCCTGCGATAAGGTATAGCTGATATACGTCGACATGGCCTCGTCGCCAAAAATCATTGCGCTGGTGATTTGCATAGCAGACAAAAACAAAACCACACCGATCAAAAGCACAATGCCACAAATGATCAAGCGTCGCTTAAAAAAATCTTTTATGGTAGTCGGATGATCCTTTTCCAATCCTTGCCACCTCCCATAGATTGTCTTATCATATCATAGCTTTGTTTGCCGCCGCAAGCAATGGTTTGCCCACTGCCTGCTTTCTAGGTCAGCGGCCAGTCCACATAGATTGTCAGCACACCCTGCCACAGCTTGGCAGATACCCGGCCGCCCATCTGCTGCACCAAATTGCGCACGATGGCCAACCCCAGGCCGGTATTGCGTCCGGTTCTCATCTTATCTGCGGTATAAAATCTGTCAAACAGATGCGCTACATCTTCTTCTGTCAACATTTCTGCACGGTTAGAAAACGTCGTATGGAGCCATGTTCCCTGGCAATAGGCCGTAATGACCAACTTTTCCGATGCATGTTTGAGTGCATTTTGGAACAGATTGGTATATACCCGAGCCACCGCTTCCTTGTCTGCTTGAATGGGCGGCATGTCTTGTAGCACGCCCTCTAGATCCGGTTCTATGCCCACTTCTTGAAAATCGTAATAAAAGGCTGCGGCCAATTCATACAAAAGGCTCTGCACCTGGATCGGCTCGCGCTGTAACACATAGCCGCCGGCTTCCAGCCTGGATAGATCATATAGCCCTGTGATGAGTGCCTGTAAGGCCCTCGCCCGGCTTTGCACAATATCCAGATAGCGCTGTCTTTCTTGTTCAGGCAGTTTATCATCCTGCATAAGCTGTAAATAGCCTAGCACGCTGGTCAGCGGGGTACGGAGGTCATGGGTGATGTTGGCAATCTCTTGCCTTAGCTCATTTTCCCTGCGCGCATGCTGTAAATCTCCTTCCCTTTTGGCGCTGATCAGGCCGTTGATCTCCTTAAACAACGCTTCTGTATCCTTTTGCGGCACAGATAAAAGCAGCTGCTGCGTCGTATTGGTCTGCACGATTTCGCGAATAGAGCGAGCCGCCTGCCGCATATTGCGTTTGATCAGGCAGACAATGCAAATGCTTACCGCCGTAATTATCCAGGATATCGTGATCCAGAGCCATGCCATGCCATTCCCTCCTTTTTTTCATCATATCATACCGTAGTATAAACAAAAAGCGGAACCAGAAGGTTCCGCCTTTCAACGCGCCTTATTTGATCTCTCTGCGCTGAAATAGCGCCAAGCCAACCACCGTGGCCACAATGGCATAGCCAAGGCCTACGATTAAGCATTTTCCAAGCACATCACCAAATACAATGGTATTTTTTACAATACTGTCGAACTGGGGCATCAAAAGCCAACTGCGAATGGTCAAGAATACCGGGCCCAGGAGCTGCGCCAGCCAGCTGCAGAACTGTGCGCCCAAGGTAAACATGATAAAGAATACCGAAATGCAAACCCCATTGCTTTTGATGGTAAAGGACAAAAAGTTTGCCACGCACAACGCCCCTACAAACAGCGGCAGGCATAGCACGACCCTTTGGAAAAAGATAGGAAGCGCCGCCTGCAAGACCATCTGGTCCCCCGGGCCCATCAAAATCAGCGTACTGAGGATCAGTACCGCCAGCAAAACGATGAGGCTGATGACTGCTACAATCAATTCCGCAATGAGCTTGCCAAAAAATAGGCTGGTTCTTGAGATGCCGAATGCCACCGTATTTTTCATCGTCTGGTTTTTATATTCGTCAGAAAATACCGCATCTACGATGAGTATTGTCATATAGACGCCCATGCTCAGCAGCGGAACGCATGCCAGTAAAACGTCCCCCAGCCCTATGTTTGCGTTGTTGACTCTATTTTGAAACGCCGTAACGGTGACAAAGAATAAGATAAATGCACTCAATATGCCGATTAAAATATAAGGATATTTACGGTGCCTTGTTTTATATAGTTCGCTGCGAATGATATTAAACATATCTGCTCCTCCTCTTACATTACTTGTCCTGGCCGATCAAGGAAAGGAAATATTCCTCCAGATTGGCCGTATGCGTATTGATGGAAAGCAAACCAACCCCGGCCATAGAAAGCGCCTGCGCCACCTTGCCCGGTGCGGACAAATATGCATACACCCGCATCTTATTATCCGGCAACACTTCGAACTCACGGCAGTTGAGCCTGCTCTCCAACGCAACGGCAGCTTTAGCCGTATCATCCACCGTCAGTTCGATAAACTCACGGCAACGCTGCTCGATCTCCTTGGCCGTAATCTCCTGGAGCATGCATCCATGGTCTATAAATCCATAATGCGTTGCCAGATTTGTCAGCTCGGATAGAATATGGCTGGAAATCAGAATCGTCGTATTCTGTTCTCGATTCAATTGTAAGAGGATTTCTCTGAATTGAATGATCCCCGTGGGATCCAGCCCGTTGATAGGCTCATCCAGCACCAAGAAATCCGGATGCCCCATCACGGCCAGCGCCAAGCCCAGCCGCTGTTTCATCCCCAAGGAAAAGTTTTTGAACTTTTTCTTGCGTGTATCCGTCAGGCCCACCATTTCCAGCGCTTCTTGGATGCAGCTTTTGCCTACGATGCCTCTCTGTATCCTGTAATACTCCAAATTCTGCTCCGCTGTCATGAACGGATAGAACGACGGCGTTTCTATCATTGCCCCGATGCGTGTCCTCATCCTGCGCACGCTATCCGGCTCTGTACGGCCAAAGAGCACGATTTCCCCGCTTGTAGGGTAGCTCTGCGCCGTAATCAGGCGCATCAGCGTTGTTTTGCCCGCTCCGTTTTTGCCGACCAGTCCATAAATTTGACCTTTTTCCAAATGCATATCCACATGATCCAGCGCCAAAGCATGGCCGTATTGCTTTGTAAGCTGTCTGGTTTGTAAAATGCTTTCTGCCATATTCCTGTCCTCTCTCTTTTTGGTTTACAAGTGTATTGTAAGAGGGCATTGCCAAGAAACCCTAAAGAAAATCTTAAGAAACTCTAAAGATTGGCGATAAAAAAAGGGCGTATTCGCCCTTTTGCCAAATGTCTAGTCATCACTCATTTTAAAGCCAACGCCCCAAACCGTCTTGATATATTCCCGGTCTGGGTCCTGCTGTGCGATTTTGCTACGAATATTGCTTATATGTACGTTGATGGTGTTGTCGTCGCCGTAATATGCTTCGCCCCATACGGTCTGAAAAAGGTTTTCCCGCGTAAACACCTTGCGCGGATACATCATCAACAGCTTTAAGATATCGAATTCATGGGAGGTAAAGGCCACACGCTTACCCTGGATCCGCACTTCCCTGGCATCTGTATCCAGGGTCATTTGCTTAAAGCGAAGCTTTCCCGCCTCCTGCTTATGAATGGAGAACTGCGTATACCTACGCAGCTGGGCTTGTACGCGCGCTATCACTTCCTCCACATCAAACGGCTTTGAGATAAAGTCATCTGCGCCCATACGCAGCACATTGAGCTTATCCTCCTGCCCTTTGGCGGATATGACAAGAATCGGCATGGTGTATTCGCTTCGGATCTGCTCTATCAATGTTTCTCCCGTGATCCCCGGCAGCATCAGATCCAACAGCACCAGCTGGTATGTTCCGTTCTGCAGGCAGAGCCCCGCCTCACTTCCGGAAAATGCAGAGGTAACCTCATATCCCTGTTTTTTGAGGATTGCAGTCAAAAGGCCATTGATATCTGCATCGTCCTCAACCACCAGGATCTTTGCTGTTTCCATGCTCCACACCTCCTTATGCCTTTTGTAGCATACCATCCCTAGAAGGATTGCGCAATGCACAGCATAGAAAAGTAAAGCGTGATTTAAGCATGTCTCTTTATCTATTTTTGGCTGCCTTCTGCCAGGTTCAGCATCTCAGAAAACCATGCCGGGTCCATCCTCTCCAAGAGAGCTACCAGCTGATCCATGCGTTCTTCTTTTCTCTCTGTCAGACGAAAGAGCTGCTCTATCACGGCATGGGTCTGGATAGGATAGGGATTCATTTCATCAAAAAATTCATATGGCGTTACGCGCAACAGTGCACAGATCTTAAAGAACATCTTCATCGAAGGCCCGCCATCTGGATTTTTTTGATCCAAGACCGCACCAATGTAATTGGGGCTCTTCCCCAGCATACCGGAAAGCTGACGTTCGGATATCCTGAGTTTCATTCGCAGTGCCGTAATTCTTTGTTTTACGTATTCAATTTCAGTCATCCGATCATTCGCTTTCTTCCTATTTATAAAAATTATAACAACCGCGTTCTAACTCTCCCTGGGTATTTCTCCTGGACAGCATGGAAACTGAACAGTATAATTATGTAAATTAGCAGATAATTTACGAATCTTCACAATATCAATGGGTAGTTAAATAGCCGGTCATCGTAAGGTTCGTCTATTCTGTATAGAAAGGAGGATTTACCAGTTTACTTCGCCGGACGTTACAACGGCAGATCCGGCCGACGCGGTTGATACATAGGCTTTGGCACGGTAGCGGTAGCCCTTGGTCGGCGAAACGTATTTCGTCATGGAAAGATAGTTGCCGTTTTTATTGGCGCTGAAGGATTGTACGTTTGTCCATCCAGAGCCATTCCACCGTTGCAACACTACATAAAAGTCTATGATATCCGCGCTATAGTTTGTCAGACAGGTAACATAAATTTTCATCTGTGTAGAGTTGTGACGTGTCAAGATACAGCCAGCTTCTGCTATGGCGCGTGTCTGTGCATCCTGTTCTGCTTGCTCTAAAACGATAGAGTCTGTATCCGCTGCCGCCAATGCTGGGGTGCCACCCAGCATCAGCAACGCGGCCATCATGATTCCCAAAAATTTCTTCATATCTGGTTCTCCTTTGCGTTTGGTTGTCGACCTACCTATGATGACCAGCCATATAGTAAGACGCTTGTTCGCAGCAAAATCGGACAACGAAAGGAGAAATTTATGGAAGAAAAATTTGAAACCCTGTGGTTAAGGTACAAAAGACCTATCTTTGGCTATCTATTGGCACATGCTTGTCAGCCTGCTGATGCAGAGGATCTGCTACAAATCGTGGCGTATAAAGCACTTAAGAATTTTTCTAGCCTGCGCAACCCGGCTAAATTTTATTCTTGGATTTTCGCCATCGCAAAGCATGTGGTTGCGGATTATCATCGTACCGCTGTTCCCGAGTCCGTCTCATTGACGGACAAGCCAAATCTTCTCATCACACCGGATATAGCGAACGATTCGTTGACAGATATCATCATCCTAGATTTTCTAATGACATTATCTGCTCAATGGGCGTCTGCAATGTATCTTCACCTGTATTATCACGAAAAGCCGAAGGATTTGGCGAAAAAACTACATATGCGTGTTCCTTCGGTATCCAAACACCTGTATCGATTGAAAAAGGAACTGGAGATTGTCTTGAAAGGGGATGAAAGCAAATGAGCATCAAGCGGGTCAAACAAATTCAAAAGGAAAACGATAAGAAATGCCGTCTAGGTCTGGTTGGGCCTGATGTTAGCGACGAGACTATGCTTTCAGCCTTGCGAAAAGCCGAAAAATCGCTGCAAGTAGAACAAACTGCTTCTAAGGCTCGTAGGCCTCGCCTCAGACGTTCTAAGTTGTTGCTATTTGCAATGGTCTGCCTTATGGCTTTTATTCCCGTTGGTACTTGGGGGGATCGTAGCTTTGTAGAACCGGCCCCCTCATCTTCGGCATCCGGGCAATCTCATTTTGATCTTCGTGGGGATGAATTCGTTACACGTACTTTCGTAGCCGACGACTCCTCTTTGATTCGTAGCATACAGTACCAGAGTTTTATCATCACCATGATCGAAGAGCACAACCAAATGGGTACGCAGTTCCTCTTCACTGATCAGGAATCTACACCGTCTGCCCACTCCGTCCCCTTTTACGGGCAAACCATGCAATATTATGTGGACCATGACGGTGTAATAGGGCATGTAGAGTTTCCGTCTCTGCATTGCTTGCTTCGGATCAGTATGCCCAATGCGTCTGAATCTGAATTTCTCTATGTAGTTTCGCACATACAAAAGCTAGAGTAGGAGGAATGTATTTTATGCAACCCAAGGCACCGGACCGCGTCTATATTCTTACCCACCCCCACCTTCGGGTAGATAGTACTGTAAGCGAACATACTGCACATGCTCTGCAAGAGCAAGGCTGGCATCTAATAGGGCTCCGCTCTGCTGCATACAGCGATGGATATATAGCGGGATATATGGATGCGCTCTGTGCCGTGCTGTCCTTGATGCAGCAAGATGGGGCTGCGGAGGTGCTGCCGTTGCTGGATACGCCCGTCCTCCGGGCCTGGCCGGCTAGCAAACGACATAAAGAAGAACAGCCGTAAAGGCTGTTCTTTTTTACCAGCATCCGCCTTCGCGATACAGATGCATAGGATAGGATAGGTACTGTACCTCTTCTAGCTTTTCTACCGTAATGTACCCTGCCGGAGCCGCTAAAAGGCTGGGGATGCGGTTGACAATCGTAGCGCAGGTATGCTCTACCGTAGCCGGCTTTTCCACATAAAACGAAACATCCGGCTCTCCTTTGATTTTCCAATCGCACATATCCCCATCATCCGGGCCGTATACCTTTCCGATACACTGCGTTTCAATGACGGGCCCTTGAAACGTCTCCGTTGTTACCACTGCGCTCATCCCTATACAGTTTCCCTTTGGAATGGTTTGTCCCAGCGTTTGGGAATATAGCTCCTTATCATAAAAATAGGGGACGCTTTTTTGGCTTTGGCATTTGATGGTCCATCCCATTTTATTGCACAGTGCCTCATTGGAATTCCATACATAGGCCGGCTCCAGGGTTTCCGGATGTGCAATTTGGTTTTCAAATTCCTCTGGCGTCAATCCAACACCGTGCGCCTTTGCTAAGGCCAGCCCATAGTCCTCTACGTTATAGCTGACGGCCCCTTCGATACGGTCAATGCGATGACTGCCCGCCGCGACCGTAGAAACCAGATGAATCCAAAAAATATCCTGCATGCCAGAGCCTGCAATGGTACAGCCCGTCTCCTTGGCGATACGGTCCAGTCGATTGGTGACACTGGGCGAGGTTGTCCACGGATAGATTGCTTCCTCACACGTCGTAATCACATTGATTCCCTTTTGGGCGCATAGCTCCAAATGGGGGGTCATATCCTCCATAAAGCTAAACAGCGTCATCACCACAACATCAGCATCACACTGCGATAGCACCTTATCGGCATCCTTGCAAATCTTAACGCCCAACGTGCGTCCCAGCCCTGCAAATTCCCCGACATCCATACCAAGTATGTTTGGATCTACGTCAATTGCCCCTACGATCTCTGCGCCCTTTTCATATAGGTACCGTAGCGTATACCTCGCCATCTTTCCACATCCGTATTGCACAACGCGGATCTTATCATAATTTTTCATAACGTTCCTCCCTTTGCCCCGATGCCTCTGGGTTTACTATCCGCGTGTACCGTCGCTTTTATGTATGGGAATTTTCGTATTTTGCAGCTTTCCGTCTGTTGTACAAAAAAGTGGAATACGCTAGTATTATGTATAAGAGCATTGTAAAAGGAGGACTGCGTTTTGCTACAGCAAACCAGCGACTTTTCCAAAGGAACTGTCTCAAAAAATATTCTGCAACTCGCTGTCCCAATGATTTTTGCCCAGCTTGTCAATGTGCTTTACAGCGTTGTGGATCGCATGTATATTGGGCATTTGCCAGAGGTTTCGGCCGCTGCGCTCACCGGGATTGGCCTTACCTTTCCCATCATCTCCATCGTTACGGCATTTGCCAACCTGTTTGGCACCGGTGGCGCACCTTTGTTTTCCATCGCGCGCGGCGAAGGCAACTCCAAGCGCGCCTCTCATGTCATGGCCAGTACATTTGTCCTATTGATCATAACAGGCATCCTGTTGATGGGAGTTGGCTTTTGGCTAAAGCGCCCAGCGCTCTATTTATTTGGCGCCAGCGACGCTACCTTTCCCTACGCCAATGATTATCTTACCATCTATTTGTGCGGCAGCGTTTTTGTCATGCTTAGTCTTGGCATGAACGGCTTCATCAATGCCCAGGGATTTGGCCGAAAAGGCATGCTTACCGTCGTCATCGGTGCCGTTATCAATATCGTGCTGGATCCCCTTTTTATTTTTGTCTTTGGCATGGGCGTTCAAGGCGCCGCCATCGCCACAGTGATCTCGCAATTTGTTTCCGCATTGTGGGCCATATCCTTTCTATCCGGCAAGCAGGCCCTCATTCAGCTTAAAAAAGAGGATATGCACCTCTCCTTCCCGCTTGTGCGCGAGATCGTAGCCCTGGGCCTATCTGGATTTATCATGAATGTCACCAACAGTGGCGTACAAATCGTATGCAACGCCACGCTAAAGCTCTTTGGGGGCGATGTATATGTCGGCTCTATGACCATCATCAATTCCCTTCGAGAGGTAGCCTTTGCGCCCATCAATGGCTTAACGGGTGCAGCGCAGCCCGTTCTGGGCTTCAATTACGGCGCAAAGGAATATGCGCGTGTGCGGCAGGGCATCAAGTTTATGTCTGTTTTATGTGTTTCCTATACCACCTTCATCTGGCTGTGTCTTTTGATATTCCCTCATCCTTTTATTGGAATTTTTACCAGCGATACTACTCTGCTTACCGTAACGGTGCCGGCCATGCACATCTATTTCTTTGGTTTCTTTATGATGGCATTGCAAATGTCCGGGCAGACTGCTGCTGTTGGCCTGGGGCGCTCCAAACAAGCGATCTTCTTCTCTCTGCTGCGCAAGGCGTTTATTGTCATTCCTTTAACCTTGATTTTGCCCAGGCTCTTTTCTTTGGGCGTCAACGGAGTCTTTTTGGCTGAACCCATCTCCAATTTCATTGGAGGAGGCGCTTGCTTTATCACCATGCTTTGTACGATCTGGAAAGAATTGGGGCAAAAAGAACGGCAATCCAAAACCTCTACCCCAGCAAAAGGAGAGTAAGCGCAATGGTCCTTAAAAAGGGCCTTTTCTTTCGCTTCTTTCTCTGTCCGCCCTTGCATATGGTGATAACGCAAAGGAGGCGCTCTATGTCTTTCCCTTGGATTGCCGATGCGCACACGGATTTTTTGTCCCGTGTTTGGCACAATGCATCTATCCTGCAGCCTAATTCTTCCGACCAGGGACAATTTAGCCTGGCCGGACTTCAGCAAGGAAAGATCGGTTTACAGATCTTTGCCCTGTTTATCGACAGCAGCCGGCCGGAACATCCCGTTTCGCAGTGCCTGCGCCAGCTATGCGCCTATGATCGCATGCTGAATGCATGGGGCCCGTATTTCATCCTCCCCGCAGAACTGGACACCCTGGCCTGCCCTTTTGGCTCTACGCGGGCCGTTCTATCCATAGAGGGCGGAGAAGCATGTGACGATAGCACCGAGCTATTGCAACTGTATGCCCGTCTCGGCGTTCGCGCCATGTCTCTTGTTTGGAATCATGCCAATACGCTTGCATATCCGGCTTTGGATGGCCAGCACACCCAAAACGGCCTTACCACGCAAGGAATGCGGTTTGTACGTTGCATGAACGAATACCGCGTAGCCATCGATGTTTCCCATCTGAATCCTGCTGGGTTTTGGGACTGTATCTCGTATTCACAGGCGCCTTTATTCGCCTCTCACAGCAACGCTTATGCGCTTTGTCCTCATCCCCGCAACCTTACAGATACACAAATCCGGGCTCTGATCGAGCAAGACGGTTATATCGGCTTAAACTTCAATGCAGCCTTTCTCTCCACTTCTCAAAGCAGCGTACAAGATATCGTTCGCCATGCCTTGCACATCCTAGATCTTGGTGGAGAAAACAGTTTGGGATTCGGTTCGGATTTTGACGGCGTGACGGCTCTCCCATACGGGCTCCATGGCACACAAGATTTTTCGTTGATCCTGCAAGCCTTTCAAAACGCCGGTATTCGAGGATCGCTGTTGGATAAGATCGCTCATCAAAACTTAGTACGCTATCTTTCACAATTTTACTGAATCCTGTCAAATCTCGGGGATAACCCGAGATTTGTTCTCATAAGGTTAGTCGTAAGGTTCTTACTTGCCATTTGACCCTATGAGAAAGGATGAGCACCATGCGAAAAGCGAAAAAGTTCTTGCTGAATGCTATCATTTTATCTGGTACTTCGTTATTGGTTCGCATGGTCAGCGTCTCTTTCGGCGTCTATGTTGCCAATCAAATTGGATCAGAAGGCATCGGTGTATTTCAGCTCATTACCTCTATTTATATGTTTGCCATCACCGTAGCTACCTCTGGGATTCACCTTACGACTACTCGACTTGTCACCGAGGAATTGGCCGTTCGCTCTCCCGGTACAGCCAAGGCCGCGCTGCACAAATGTTTGAAGTACAGCGCTTGCTTTAGTTTTGGCACGGCGTTTGCCCTATACTTTGCTGCGCCATGGATGACCAGTATTTGGCTACATAATAGAATCACAGTAAGACCTTTATCAGCCCTTGCGCTTAGTTTGCCGCCACTGGCGCTCTCCTCTGTCTTTACCGGATATTTTACCGCATTACGCAATGCAACCAAAAACGCCAGCGCACAAATTCTCAAACAGGGGATCAAAATCGTCATTACCCTTCTCCTTTTACGGCAATACCTCCCGCAGGGCATAGATGGCGCCTGCTTATCTCTGGTTCTAGGCGATGTAGCGGCAGAAGTCTTTTCCTTTTTATATTTGGGGTTGCTTCTAATCGTGGATCAGAGGAAAAAAGCACAAAAAACAAAAAAACATCCTCAACTCACAAAAAAAATGTTGGGGATCTGTCTACCCATCGCTTTCAGCTCATATGTACGCTCGGCGCTTGTCACAATAAAACAAGTTATGATTCCAAATGGACTAGAAAAGTCTGGTATCAGCTGTGATGAAGCCATGTCACAATACGGTCTAATCGGCGGTATGGTCATGCCTGTCATCATGTTTCCCTCTGTTTTACTTTCATCCGTCAGTACATTACTGATTCCAGAAATCTCGGAAAAAAATGTACAGCACAAAAATGGACAGATACTCCACGTTTTATCGCGCATTTTCAAAATCACTCTTTTATTTTCCATCTGCATCAGTGGTATTTTATTTGCGTTTGCAGACCAACTTAGCTTGGCGCTATATCATAGCTTACAAGCTGCTCCTTATATCAGAATTTTAGCGCCGCTGGTAACGCTTATGTATTTCGATGAAATCGTAGATGCCATCCTAAAGGGGCTAAATCAACAGGTCAGGGTGGTCGGCATCAATATATTGGATACTATCGTAGGGATCGGTCTTATTTACACCATTCTTCCCTGGTGGGGATTAGCCGGATACATTGCTGTTATCTTTATAACTGAAACCCTGAACGCTCTCCTCAGCATTCGAAGGCTGTGCAAGGTTACCAAGTTTCATATAGATTTTCAGGGCTGGATCCTATCACCTACCATTTGTATTGCAATTTCTGTACTGCTGCTTCGCATACTTTGCCTCTCTGGATTGACCATCGTTTGGTCCATTCTCTTATCGTTTGTTATCTATCTGGTTTTATTGCTCATCACAGGTACCCTCAAACGCAAAGATTTTAAGCTTTAAGACTTTATATAAACGTATCATGATATTTTGTATATGATTTGCATTAAATAAGAAACAACAAAAAAAGCCGAAGATAATCTTCGGCTTTTATGGCTCCTCCAGTAGGGCTTGAACCTACGACACCGCGGTTAACAGCCGCGTGCTCTGCCAACTGAGCTATGGAGGAATATAATAGAATCCGGCAGTGACCTATCTTCCCAGGCCGTTGCCAGCCAAGTATTGTGGACAGAAATGAGCTTAACTACCGTGTTCGGAATGGGAACGGGTGGACCCTCATCC
>OIWS01001099.1_pt1 | contig 29688 bp, 17 predicted proteins | sample 1587611 | NCBI WGS metagenome assembly OIWS01 (sample SAMEA3888919, study PRJEB22519) | human gut metagenome | biome: human gut; feature: human-associated habitat; material: faeces | place: Denmark | collected 2010 | reverse complement strand
TTTCGCGATTGGGTTGGTCGCACTTTCATGCTCCTTCCGCGTGCAGCTTTTGGGGCTTCGCCTAATCCCTTGTTTGCTCCCCCAACTTTCCGTGAAGAACCACAAAAAGGCGCTCCGAGCCATTTTCGCCCGAAGCGCCCAATTTCACGATTTGCTTTTCCTTCTCTCCGCCCACTGAAACAGTGCCGGATACAGCACAATCGCAAACAGCATCAGCCCGAACATCTCTGCAAAGCCCCGCCAGTGCGCATCCAGCAACAGATTACCCGCCGCCTTCAGCCCCTTCTGTACCGCCAGCAGCAGCGCCACACCGACCACGCCGCGAATCATGCGCGCCTTGCCCGCACCCTTTGCATCAAAACCGACAAAGTGCCTCTCCAGCACCCAGCCAAGGCAGAAGCCCATCATCGCCCCCGCCGCCTTGTAGCAGTCCGTCACCATGTCCCACGGGTCAACCAGCAGCGTTCCATCCGGCAGCATATCCATCGGATACGGCTTCACGCTGGTGTAAATCAGCATCGCGGCAGACAGGATGACGCCGATAGTCGCCAGCAGCCAGTCGCGGTTCTTGCCGCCGTCCGCCCAGTTCAGCAAGTATTTTGACAGCAGCAGCACGACCAGCGCGATCATCATCCCAACCAGCACGTCCTGCGGCGTGTGCGCGCCGAGCCAGTTGCGGGCAAACGCCGTCAGCAGCGTCAGCAGCACGCACGGCAGAATCCACCATTTGCTGTACTTTTTCAGGTATGCCGCGAGGTTTCCGTAAAAGGACGCTGCCAGTGTCGCATGTCCGCTGGGAAACGAGTAGCCTGTTGCCGTTGCCGCCGCTTCCGGAGCGATTTGCAGCCGCGCATCCTGCTTCCACGGGCGATAGACGCACGCGATATTCTTGATAAGCTGCGTCACCATCGTTGCACCCGCGAAGCACAGCCCCATCCGCTGCCCGGTGCGCTTGTCGATGCACCAGTAGAATACGACAATAATGACAACCGGCAGCGACCCGGCGGCAAATTCCGAAATGAAGAGCAGCAAGCTGTTGATGAAGTTCGGCGCTTCCGCCCGGAGGTTCTGCAAAAACAGCAGATATTCAAAATCCAACGCTATTGACTCCTTTGTTACTTAATGACGCTCATGTCCAGCGCCATCTTCGCCCATGCGTCCGAAGCGCCGCTTGCGCCCGTGACTTCCGTGCCGGGCTGGTAATCCGGCGTGGTGTACCAGCCGCAGAAGGTCATGTGCGGGTAGGTCGGGGCATCCGGCAAATCCGCCTGATGAATCGCGCTGCCGTTCACATGGTAGGTCGTCTGCGCCGTCGCCATGCCCTCTACGGTGATGCGGTAAGCGGTAATCTTCCCGTTCGTCGCGATGACATAACAATTTTGCAGCTGTGCAGGGTTATCAACGCCGTTTTTGCGCATTTCCGCCAGCAGGATTTCGCTCGTGAACCACGCGGTCTTCGTGCCGTCATCATTCTTCTGTATCTCCGCCGCATCCACCAGAATCCACCAGACACTCTTTTCCGCGCTGTCCAGCACGATTTTGGGCGTACCCGCGCCGGAATAGCGAATGCCAATGCGTGCGCCGTCCGCGAACCACTCCATTTTCGCTTCGAGCTGGATGTAGGAGGAATCCCATTCCTTCTGGCTCGTCAAGCCGTCGGCGTTCGCCCAGAGGATGCTCTCGTCCGCCTCCGCGCGCACTTCCGTCAGCGCACTGCCCCATGCCGTGCTGTTCTTGCCTTCCCACAGCGCGTCCAGCACCTGCGGGTACACCACGCTCGTCGCCTGACTGCGCAGCTTCGGATTCACCGCGCGGCGAATCCAGGCGTGGCACTCACCGCCGGATGTCTGATTGTTCCCATTATCCCAGATGACAATCGGCACGCCGTAGCGCTGGGCATTCTGCGCGACGCAGTACGCCCACTTCGCGCGCTCGTCGTGATTGCCATTCGTGTTCGTCGCACCCGTTTCGCCCATCACGACCGGAATCCCCCGGTCAAGGAAGGTTTCCTTGATGTTCTCGAACACGCGGTTGATTTTCGCGCCATCCTTCTCCGGGTCGAACGTCGTCTGCGTGTCCTGCAGGCAGAAGGTCTGCGGGTCGTACGAATGCACGGACACGATGATGTTTGCCGCCGCTTCGCCATCCACCGTCGGCAGGGCAATCGCCGCCGTGCCCGCCGGGGAGCTGGTCGCCGCGTAGCCTGGAATCATCAGGCAGCGCTCGGCGTTGCAGCCCTTGGCGTCCTTGCGGATGGTGTTCACGAACACTTGGTTGAGGTAGTTGACGGCAGCGTAGCACGCCGCGTTGCCGCTCCACTCATAGTTCGTACCCTGCGCGCGCGGCTCGTTCATGCCCTCGAAAATCACATGCTGGTCAAAGTCGGCGAAGGTGTCCGCAATCTGCCGCCACATGGCCGTCAGCTGCTCGCCGATTTTCTCCGCGTCCGCCGCGAAATTCGGCTCGTTAATCCACGCTTCGTGGTGCACATTGAGGATGACGAACAAGTCCGCCTCTCGCGCCCATTCGACCACTTCATGGACATGCTGGAGGAAGTCCTCGCGGATGGTGTACGTCCCATCGTCCGAGGTATAGCGGTACCAAGTCACGGGAATGCGGATGGTGTCAAAGCCCGCTTCCTTCACGCGCACCATCAGTTTCGGGGTGATTTTCGCGTTCCCCCACGACTGCTCCTGCGCGGTCACATCCGCGGTATTGCCGCCGGTTGCGTCCAGCGTATTGCCCAGATTCCACCCGAAACCCATCATCTCAACGATTTCCGTCGCTGTTTTGCCTGTCAGCATGGTTGATTCCTCCTCGGCGGCTGCCGGAAGCACCGGCAGCAGCATGGTCAAGAATAGCGCAATCCATTTTCGCATGTTTTGCATGAATTTTCCTCCTATTGCTTATAGGATTGGATTGTTACGCAGGGATTTCGCTCCTTCGGGAGCGACCAAAGGGCTTTCCGATCGCCCTTTGGAAACCTTCGGCGCCCCTTCGGATGTTACAGGTCTGTTATGTTAGTTTTTTAGTTTGTGTGCTTTTGGTTGTTGAGAAATTGCCTTACCCTTTCGCCGGCGGACGCATTGTCAGACTAATTCTGTTCGTTTTCGCATCCGCTTCCAGCACCCACACGGTCACGATGTCGCCGACTCGGACGACTTCGCTCGGATGATTCACGCGGCGCTGCGCCATCTGGCTGATATGCACCAAGCCGTCGCGGTGAACGCCGATATCCACAAACGCGCCGAAGTCGGTCACGTTGCGCACCGTGCCGCGAAGCTCCATGCCTGGCTGCAAGTCCTTCAAATCCATCACGTCGCTGCGCATCAGCACCTGCGGCAGCTCATCACGCGGGTCGCGGCCGGGGCGGGACAGCTCCGCCGCAATGTCGCGCAGGGTCGGTTCACCCACATTCAGCTGCTTCGCCAGCGCCGCGAACCCCTCCGCGTCCGCCAAGGTCAGCAGCTTGCCGACCGCCTCCGCCGGGGTGAGTGAAAAGTGCTTCAAAAGGGCGCGCGCCGCGTCGTAACTCTCCGGGTGAACGCCTGTGTTCTCCATCAAGTCCTTGCCGCCGGGAATGCGCAGGAAGCCTGCGCACTGTTCGAAGGCTTTGGGGCCAAGGCGCGGCACTTTCTTCAGCTGTGCGCGGGTCGTGAACGCGCCGTTTTCCTCGCGGTACGCCACGATGTTCTTCGCGACGGTCGTGTTGATGCCCGCGACGTAACTCAGCAGCGACACGCTCGCCGTATTCACATCCACACCGACGCTGTTCACACAGTCCTCGACCACGCCGCCCAGCGCCGCGTCCAGTTCAGCTGCTTTCAGGTCATGCTGATACTGTCCTACGCCAATCGCCTTCGGATCGATTTTGACCAGCTCCGCCAGCGGATCCTGCAGCCGCCGCGCAATCGACACCGCCGAACGCAGGCTGACATCAAACTGCGGGAACTCCTCCGCCGCCAGCTTCGACGCGGAATACACCGACGCGCCCGCCTCGCTGACGACCATGTATTTGAGCGCGTCGCCCAGCGCCAGCTCCTTCATCACCTCGACGAAGAACTGCTCTGTCTCGCGCCCCGCCGTGCCGTTGCCGATGGCGACGATGCCGACGCGGTGCTTCTGGATCATGCGCTTGACGGTTTCCTTCGCCTGCGCAACCTTGCCGTGGCTGGGCAGCGGGAAAATGACGCCCGTATCCAGCACGCGCCCGGTTTCGTCCACAACCGCGACCTTGCAGCCCGTGCGGATGCCGGGGTCAAGCCCCATCGCGACCTTCCCGCGCACCGGCGGCTGCATCAGCAGCGGGCGCAGATTCAGCGCGAACACGCGAATCGCCGCTGCACTCGCCTTGTCGGTCAATTCCGCGCGCAGTTCCGTGTCCAGCGACGGCGCAATCAGCCGCGTATACGCGTCGTCGCACGCCTGCGCGACGTACTTGCATGCCGGGCTGCCCGTCTGCTGCACAAAGCCATAGCGCACGAGCTGCTGCGCCTTCTCCTTGTCCACGTCCAGCGCGACTTTGAGGAAGCCCTCCTTCTCCCCGCGGTTCATCGCCAGCACCCGGTGCGACGGCATCAGGCGCAGCGGCTCACGGTGGTCGTAGTACATGCGGTAGGTGCTGTCCTCGTCTTTCGCCGCGACCGTCGCGACCATCGCCGTTTGATGGTAGTACGTTTTGAGCTTCGTGCGGACGGCGGCATCGTCGCTGACGATCTCGGCGATAATATCCATCGCGCCTTGCAGGGCATCCTCCGCCGTTTCGACGCCCTTCTCCGCGTTCACATAGCGCAGGGCGATGGTTTCCGGCGCCATCATGTTCCGCTGCTGGAGCATCAGCGCGTTCGCGAGCGGCTCCAGCCCCTTCTCCTTGGCAATCGACGCGCGGGTACGACGCTTCGGGCGGTACGGGCGATAAATATCCTCCAATTGCGCCAATGTCGCGGCAGCATCGAGGTCGCTTTGCAGCTTCTCCGTCCAGACATCTAACTTTTGCAGGCTTTCACTGATTTCCTGCCGACGCGCTTCGAGCGCCCGCAGCGCCGTCAGCCGTTCGCTGATTTCACGCAGCTTCTGGTCATCCAGCGACCCGTGCTGTTCCTTGCGGTAACGCGCGATAAACGGCAGTGTGCAGCCCTCGTCAAGCAGGCGAATGACGGCGTCGATTTGCCACGGGGCGGTTTGGAACTCCTGACAGAGCGTTTGTGTGATAGTCATGTCCTCACCTCAAATAATGATGCCTTCCAAATGATCCACCTCGTGCTGAATCACCTGCGCGGTGAAACCAGAGAACCGCTGCACATGCCGCTGCAGCTGCTCATCCTGATATTCCATCAAAATCTGCTGATACCGCAAACACGGGCGCTCGCCGTCCAGCGACAAGCACCCCTCCTGCGCTGCGAAGGGAATCTGGCGATCCGTGATGACCGGGTTGAGCATCACCAGCACGGTTTTCCCCGCCATCACCGCAATGATGCGCTTGCGGACGCCAATCATGTTCGCCGCCATGCCGACGCACTCGTGCGCATGGGCGCGCAGGGTATCCGCGAGGTCACGCGCAACGGGCAGATCCTCCGCCGTCGCCATCTGACTCTTGCAGGACAGGAACATCACATCTCTCACAATCGGCTGAATCATTGCTTCTTCACCACCACGCCGCCAGTTTTCCAGATGCTTCTTTCGGGCACTTCACCACGCACGCAGCTCAGCGGGTAGATTTGGCTCTCCCGCCCGATAACCGTGCCGGGGTTCAGCACGCTGTTGCAGCCGACTTCCACATAGTCGCCAAGCATTGCCCCCATTTTCTTCAAGCCGGTTGCCATGCTTGCGCCTGCGCCGCGAACCGTCACCAGCGTCTTGTCGCTCTTCACGTTGCTGGTAATCGACCCTGCCCCCATGTGGCTGCAATAACCGAGGATGCTGTCGCCGACGTAGTTGTAGTGCGGCGTCTGCACATGGTCGAAAAGAATCACGTTCTTCAGCTCCACAGAGTTGCCGACCACACAGTCTGCCCCCACCAGCGCACTGCCGCGGATGAACGCGCAATGCCGCACTTCCGTCCGCGCGCCGATGATGCAGGGCGCACCCAGATACGCCGTCGGCGCAACCGTCGCGGTCTTGTGCACCCAGACATGCTCGCTGACTTCGGTGTATTCCGCCGGGTCAAGTGCCGCGCCGATGCGCAGGATTTCCGCCTTGATGCCCACAAGCGCCTCCCACGGATAGGTAAACTGCCGCAGATAATCCGCCGCCAATGTGTGGTTAAGGTCGTAAAGCTGTTCGATTGTCAGCATAATTTGCCTCCTATTTATTATGTTGATTTCTTTTTCGCCCTGCGCCGCCGAATCAGCCAGAGCATGAACATCGCCAGCAGCAGCCCCGCCAACGCGCCCGATGAATCCAGCAGCACATCCTGCCACTTGCCCGTGCGCCCGGCAACGAAAAGCTGATGGATTTCGTCCGTCGCGGCATAGAGCGTACATCCCGCCCATGACAGCCAGTGCCAGCGGGCGCGGTAGCTGTCCAGCAGCAGCGTCAGCAGCATTCCCAAGAGCGTATACTCCAAGAAATGCGCCGTTTTCCGCACGGCAAAATCCACCTGTGCATACAGCTTCCAGTACGCCTGCCCCGTCAGTCCCTGCCGCTGCGCCAGAGAATCCGTAATTGGACGGGCAATTTTACCGCTGATGCTGCCGGACTGCACGCCTTCCTGCGCCGAGAAGCCGAACATCACCAGCAGCAGGGACAGCGTAATCAGCCAGAGGATAGCACGATAAAGGTGTATTTTCCAGTTCAAGTTTGCTTTCCCTTCCTGCGGCGAAAGTTACGCCGCGCTTGTTTATTTCGCGCTCCACACCGTCAATTCCTGCCGTGTTGCATGGATTTCACGAAAAAAGGGCTGCCCGTTGCAGACAGTCCTTTTGTTGGATTATTTCACGCGCTCGCAGTACACCGCCACGCGTTTTGTACCGCTGAGGGTGCAGGTCACAAGCGTCAGTTCATAGCCGGAATGGGCAATTTCGTTCGCATCGTTGGGGGAAATCGTGTTTTTCTCCCGCACAACGTAGCGGAAAACGTTATTCTCCATGTCCGTGAAGGTAACGGTTGCGTCCAGCGCCAAGCTGCTCAGCTTGCCAAAGTGGTAGGTGTGCGCAATAATGGCGAGGTTGTCCGCGTAGGCGCTGCCGGAATAGCGGCACGGCGAGACGCTCAGGTTCTCGTACGACCAGTTGCGCTGCACCGGCACTTTCAGCCCCAGCGACGGGATGGACAGCGTGCCGATATACTCATGCCCATTGACCTTCTCGCCCGGCATTTCGATTCCCGGCACGCGCTCGTAGAGCTTGCCCGTCGGCGCGGGCGTGGGTGTCGGCGTGGGTTCGGGGGACGGTGTCGGTTCAGGCGTTTCGGTCGGTTCGGGTGATTCCGTCGGCATGGGCGTTTCGGTGATTTCCGGCGTGCTCGTCGGATTTGATGTCTGCGCGGCATCCGGCGTGCTCGTCGGCTTCGGCGGATTCGTCGCAGTCCCTGCCGTCGGCGCGTTTGTCGGCTTCGGCGGATTCGTCGCAGTCCCTGCCGTTGGCGCGCTCGTCGGCTTCGGCGGGTTCGTCACATTCCCTGCCGTCGGCGCGCTCGTCGGCTTCGGCGGGTTCGTCGCAGGATTCGCCGTTGCGGGCGCATCCGTCGCAGGGGTGTTCGTGGCGGTTACGTCATCACGCGGAATGTCGGTCGTCAGTGCGTCAGTTACGGAGGGCGTGGATGCTGCCGGGGTATCCACTGCAGTGGCATCCGCCGTCGGCGCGTCGGTTATCGGCGCATCCGTCGCGGGTGTGTCTGTCGGCATCATCGTCGCGGTGACTACGGGCGGTGCAACGGTTTGCTGCGATTCCATCTGCCGCTGAATGCGAATCTGCTCCAGCGCCATCAGCGCATCATCCGACTCCTGCTGCGCGCGGCTGGCATCCCACTGGTTGTAGCCCACCAGCGCCAGTGCCGCCAAAATCAGCACCAGCCCCAGCGTCATCAGCAAATTGCCCTTACGGTTCTTCATGCTCTTGGCTCCATTTCCGGTGCAGAATCCAGCCAATGACGAACAGAATCATGCCCGCGCCCGCCAGAATCGGCACCGGCCACCACAGCTGCCCCGTTTCGGGAATCGGGGCGGTCGGGGTCGGCGTAACCGTGCGGCGGTTGGTAATCACATACACGCCGTTTTCGATGGAATATTCCGGCTCATAGTACACATCAGCCCCCAGAACCTCATTGAGGGTGTACACATGGTCAGCCGGCAAATCCTTGAAGATATGATGCCAGTTGTTTTCGCTGTTCAGAATCACCGTGTCGATATGCTGACCGTCCTGCATCAGATGAATTTCAATCTGCACAGGGCGATATGTGCCGCGGTTGTCGTCGTCCCACACCTTGACGCACTCAAGGTCAATCAGCGCGGGTGAACGTTCCAGCTTGATGGTGGAGAGGACATCGTACTGCCACTCGTCGTCCACATTGCGCGTCGGCACAGAGGTCAGGAAGGACTGGAAGCTGTACGCCCAGCCGCCGATGATGACCGGCGTGCCGGAAACAAGGTACAGACCGGGGTTGAGTCCCGCGAAGGCAACTCGACCGTTTTCGTCCGTCGTGCCGGTGAAATCAGGCGTTTCGGACGCGGTGAGGGCTTTCATCGCTTCGGACGCGGCTGCCCAGTCCGCCGCATTCTTCAGCGCGTTAATGTCGATATTCAGGGTACTGTACGGGCTGCGCAGAGCGAACCGAGCGTCCGCGTCCATGTCCGCCACCTGATACAGCTGGAAGGTCACGCCGGGCAGGTGCGCATCATCCTCGTTGTCATCCGCCTGAATGGCGAACGTCAAGGGGTGCGTCAAATCCACCCGTTCAAAGGCAAGCGCGCAGGGCGCAAACAGAAGGCAGCACAATGCTGTCAGCAGGACAAGCGCCAGCAGGCGCGAGGGTTTGCGGCTCATCACGACCGCTCAGCTCCTTTCCGCTTCTTGTGTTTCGGGCTGGTCGTTACCAGCATGAGAATGAGGAGAATCAGCAGCATCGGCGCGGCGACAATCGGCGCGACGATGTAGGGGTCAATCACGAGTGCGTCCGCGGAGATGCGCACGGATAGCTGCGCAAGCGACGTTTCGACCCGGTGTCCGCGGACAAGCAGCCGGTGCGAGTTAATGCCGTAGGGCGTGCAGGTGACGAGCGTGCACAAATCCATGCCGTCATAGATTTGCAGTGCGCTGACGTCATGCGGCTCGACAATGAGAATCTGGTCGATTTCATAGGTCAGCACCTTGTCCAGCACGCGGAGGGTAAAGGTATCGCCGTAGGTGAGCTGGTCAAGGTTGGTAAAGAGCTTGGCGGAGGGCAGCCCTCGATGCGCCGAGAAGGCGGAATGCGTCCCCGGTTCGCCGGTCGGCAGGCTTGTGCCCTCAATGTGACCGACGGCGACCTGAAGCACGTTGGCGTTCGTCGAGTGATACAGCGGCAGCGTCACGGCAATCTGCGGGATCTCAATCACCCCGATGATGCCCGAACCGCCGACATTCATCACCGCGTCGTACTCCTCGCGCTCCTCGTCGGTCATGATCAAGCGATCAACGGTGGACTGTGCGCGGAGTTTTTCGTTATAAGCGTTTGCCGCCGCCCAATCCGCCTCGTAATCCTTCTTGGACTCCTGCTCCACCACCGTGTTGTAGGTGGCTACGGCACGCGACTGGTGGAAGGAATTGTAGAAATCCGACACGGACGGGTACAGAAGGAGCGCCAGACCCACAAACAGCACCACAAACAGCAAAATGGTTGTCATATTGCGCTTCATGAGCCGCCTCCTTTCTGCAAACATGCTTCATTTTCCCATTTGGGAATGCCGGGCGGCGGCATTGCGCGCACCGCCCGGCAGGGGTTTCATCAGAACATGGGGATGTTCAACGAATTGCGGGAGAGAAATTAGATTTCGTCCGCTTCGGCCTTGCGGCGAACGATGAGGATGAGCGCCGCGCCCACGAACATCATGCCGCCCAGCACGTAGAAGATGGTCGTGCCGATGCCGCCGGTCTCAGGCAGGGTCGCGCCGGACTTGTTGACGAGCTTGTTGTTCATCGTAGAAGCCGCCGTGAGTTCCATGGTTGCACTTGCACCACCAGCAGCTTCCTTGTGGTCTGCCGAAATCGTGATGGTGACAGGATCCAGCGGATTATAGGTAGCAGGAACCGTGGTTTCCTTCAGCGTGTACGTGCCGTGATCCAGACCGATGATGTTGAACGTACCATTGGCTTCCGTAATCATTTCATTGTTTGCGACATCCGTATAGGTATCATTCGGCTTCGTGGTGCCTGCGACAATGTAATTGCCAGCGGCATCCTTCCACAGCGGAACAACACGATCATTTTGGTCATAAAGCGTGAAGCCAGCGCCAGGCAGTTCGTTGCCTGCTTCAGCCGTGTTCGCATACTTCGTGTTGTTCACAACATAGGTGAAGAGCCAGACATGGTCTTCCGGCGTTTTGCCCATGCCATCAGCATTGGGGTTGTTGGAGTATTCCAAATCGACGCTGTTCTTGTTGTCCGTGCTGGTTGCGCTCGCGTTGAATACCTGCGCTTCTTCGTTCAGATACGCCGTGTAAACAACCTCAACCGTAATCTTGTCCGTAACAAGGATGCTGGTGTTTTCTCTCATCACCTTCTTCAGGTCTTCGATTGTGAGCGTCCAAGACGGCTTATCCTGATTTTCGCCAACCTTGCCTGCGCCCTTCTGACCAGGCGTTGCAGTGCAAACATAATCGGTACCGTTCAGTGCGATGCCGTTCACCTTCACAGAATCAATCTGAACAAAGGTAATGCCCTTGGACATGGTGTCGTTGAAGACCAGCTTGTACGTCGGATAGTCATTATAATCCGCATTGACCGGAATAGTCGCGACCAGACGGAACTTGAAGTTTTCAAACAGCGCGTGGTCGGCACTCTCGCCCCAGCCTTCCGGATTCACTTCTCCGCCGTTCTTTTCGGCATCAGCAACTTCGTCCTGTACCTGCTTGTCCACAGAGGGCTTTTCAGACTTTGCAGTCGCAACGATGTCCTTATCCAGCACCTTTACAATCAGCAGCGTGGCAGCGCCGTCCTTGCCTTCCAGCTTTGCCTGATTGTCCCGCACAAGGTAATAGCCAGGGGTCAGTTTCTGGCTCTTGCCGGGGGCTGCTTTGGTGGAAGAGAACTTATCAACCGGAGTGGAGTCAGCATTCCAATACTTCGTGATTTCAGCCAGCTTTTCCTGATTCGTTCCCGAAACAGTTTTCAGAGCCTCCAGAACAGCGTCCGGCACAGGATCACCAGTCGTGACCGTAGCAGTGTCGTTCTTGGCGTTTGCGCCCCACTTGACGCTCGTCAGCACTTTCGCACCAGATTCATCTGTTACAACATCAGCAGTGAAAATCTGGTACACCTGGTATTCGTGATCCACATCGTCCTTCGGATTTACCTGAATCGTAAAGCCGGTAGTAGTCGTCGTATCGCCTTCCGTCACTTCAGAAGCGCTCGCGACAGTGACCATGCTCAGCACGAGCATCATGGCCAGCAGAATTGCCCAAAACTTTTTCATGGTTCTTCTCCTTTTCGTTGTCGTTTTTCATTCATTGGGAAACGTTTTTCGGGGATTACCGGGGTTGCTTACGTCGGGAGGTCTCCTGACGTATAGCTGCTATGCTTTTTTCATTCCTCCTCCCGTCGTTTTTTTCCCCATGTTTATACAAGGGCTTTCGCCCGCGTATACGGATTGAGAATCCCCCGGAAGGGGGGGCTGCCGACTGCTCAGCAGCCTTCCCTCCGGCGTTTGATTTCCTGCCCCAGCAGCAATGCCGCCGCTGCCATCAGCAGCAGACCGCCCGCCGTGTACGGCAGTGTGCCGATGCCGCCCGTCTCGGGCAGCGTGTAGGTAATGGGTGTGTTCGTAATCTGGAAGACGCGATTTTCGCTGTTCGCGGGAATCGGCGCGGTGTTCGTGGCGTTCGTGTCGTCCGTCACCAGCTGCCAGCCGCTGCCTACCGGGGTCTTCTCGACGACGTAGTAGCGGTAGATGTTGCCACTCGCGTCATACGCCGGGAGATTGTACCACTTGTAGCCCCACCAGATGTTCTTGCTGCCTTCCGGCGCGGTGTATTCAACCACTTCGCCAAACTGCCAGCCATCCAGATTCTTCGTGACGACCTTCCCCGCTTCCGCGTCCCAGCCAAGGGTAACGGTCGCGATGGTCTTGTCGCCGTCCGCCGCCGCTTCCGCGGTGGTCTGCTTGAGCGTCAGCGTGATATCCGGGAGGTTCGCGGGATTCAGCGTGAACTGATTGTCCAGCGACGTCCAGACCTTGCGGGCGCTGACGTCAGTCAGGGTGTTGGTGACGGTGAGTGTCTTGACGTTCAAGTTGATTTCCGGCCGTTCGCCGTTCGTCGGGTCAGAAGCCGAATGGACTTCGTTGCCTTCTGCGTCCACTTCCTTGACGTAGTAGTACCATTCGCCGCTTGCGCCTGTATCCTTGTCGAACCAGTAGCGCGGCAGGCGTGTCAGCGTCAGCGTTGCGGCGTCGGTCGGCGTATTCGTGCCGACCGTCAGCTTCACGGTGCCATCCGGCAAGAGCGTCGCGTCCATGTTCGCTTCCAGCGCGCCCAGCAAGGGCGTGTAGCGTTCCGGGGATAGGGTAAGACCAGCGCCGTCACGCTTTTCGCGCCAGATTTGCAGGTACACGACGGTATTGCGGACATTCAGCGGCAGTTCGCTTTCGCTGCCTGCGGGGAAATACGCCTGCTTGAACTGCTTGGCGATTTTCAGCTTCGTCGGCGTGTTGGTAATTGTGCCGATTTCGTTGAAGCCCAGCTCCAGCTTGCCGTCCGGCAGGTTGTTCAGGTAGCCCGCCAGCTCCACTTCGCGGATGATGAAGGACGCACTGTTGTAGCCCGGCAGATTCCGGATGGTCACGCGCCACGGTTCATCCGCCTTCGCCAGCCCCGACACATGCAGGTAGGGCGCGCCGTTAATCTGCACCAGCTCCGCCGTGAGCGAACTCGGCGTGCAGATAACGTTCTCCAGGCTGAAGTAGCTCTTTTCCAGCAGGTTTTCCGTTTTCCACTGCGTGGAGTAGACTTCCTGATACTTCATCATGACTTCAAGGTAGATGTCCTGCATCATGCCCTCTTCGCCGAACGTGTCCGCGTCCGCCCATTGCTTGACAATGCTGATGCTCTTGGGCACGTTGGTGATGGTCACGTTGTTTTCCGTCGTATCCTTGAAGGTGATGTAGAGAATCGAGCCGACGAGTTCGCTTTCATCCGCCGTCATCACCGGCGTGTAGCGGTCCAGCGTGTCGTTGCCGACGCTCGTGTTTTCGAAGATGTAATAGCGGTACTTGCGCAGGCTGCCGTCGGGATTGAGGGGCGTGTCGTACAACGGCAGGTTGTCGATGGTCAGCTTCCAGCCGTTTTCCGCCGACAGGACGTAATTCTGCTGGAACGGGTCGTGGCACCAGTTGTAGTGCACCACGCCGTCCGAATCCGTCCAGTTTTCGCCCCAGACGTTGCGTAAGAGCGAAATCGACACCTGCTTGATGTCCAGCGGGTTCTGTGCGCCGTCGTACTCCACTTCTTCCGCCCACTGCTTCACAATGTTGAGCTTGCCGGTCTGCACGTTGGTGATGGTCGCGCTTGCGTCCGCGATGGTGACTAAGAAGCTTCCTTCCATTTGTGACGAAGAGGCTTTGAACGCATCCTTTGCCTTGATTGGCTCGCCAGCCGAATTGAGTTCAAGGACGTCGCCCACTTCTTTCGGCCAGTTCTCCGAGAAGCTGTAAACAGGCATCGTACCGTTCACAGGGGCTTCCGTCAGCTCATAGGTGTAAACATACGCCGTGTGAATAGAGCCGTCCGGATTATACTGAACAGAGTACGCTTCCAGCGGTTGCGTTGTCGTCCAGTTTCCATTCGCATCCGGCATTATTTCAACGGTATCCGAATTGGGGTCGTAAGTTATCCACCCTGCCTCTTTTGTCCATGAATGCGTTGTCTCAGTCAAGTTGAGCGTAACCTTTTCCGGCTTCTTGGTGACATTGACCCATTCTTTCGTCAAATTGAGGTTGAGATTTCCCATTTCATACCCCGGCAGGTTCCTCGCGTGGATGTTCGCCGTTCCGCCGTCTGCAGGCTGGTTCACCGCACCGGTTGTTTTCTTGACAAGCGTAGCGTCGCCTGTGTAGCTCACCTGATACAGATACGGGTTTAGCGCACCATTAATCGTTTCGTACCCCTCTACGATGTAATAGTAGTACGGCTTCTTCTGCGCTTCGCCGTTCTCATTCACCGTAAAGTAGTACTTCGGCAGGTTGTTGAACTCCCAAACCGGTTCTTCGCCGCCCTCCGTCCAGTTTTTCGTGACGTAGGTGTACTGCTGATCAGCCGTCTTGATGGGCTTGTCATTTCTGTCAAAGGTGAGCCGCCTCTTCGCCTGAATCAAGCAGAACGTCAGCTCATCCCTGTCGCGGAAGCGCGCCCAAGTCTTGTCCACCTTGACGTTGAACCGCTCGACGTAGTAGTTCTTTTCGGTCACTTCCGGCAGCGTGTCCGTCAGCGGCTGACGGTAAACCTCCTTGATATCGGTCAGTGCCGCGTCTGTGAAGTAGTCGCTCGGCTGCTGCGGGAAGTCCGCAGGCAGATGCTGCGTGCCGAAGTAGCCGTCAATCGCCGCTTCCGACACCTCGTAGGTGTACGCCCACGCGGATTTCACCGTGCCGTCGGCGTTGTATTGCGCATAAACCGACTGCGTTTCGTTCCATTCTGCCCAAAGCGCCGTATACGTTGCCGTGGTGTCCAGCTCGATCGTCTTTGCGGTGGGCGTTTGCGCTGTCCAGCCCGTATCAGGGGCATAGACATGGCGGGTGCGCGTCACGGTAATCCTCGCCTTCGTGCCTTCCGGCGTGGGCTTGTCCGCGGGATTGCCGGAGGCGTCCAGCCACTGCTTCGCCACGTTGAAGCGGTACAGACCTTCCTTCTCGCTCGTCAGCTTGTTGTTCGTCACGGTGACGGTGGTGCTGGTGTTCGCATCGCCCTCCGTCGTCACGAAACCGTCCGCCGGGCTATAGCTGACGCTGAACGGGAGGGTGGCTTCGTTTTGGTACTTGACCTCCTCCACCTTGTAGCGGTAGCTTTGCCTGATGGGCTGATTCTGCTCGTCGAAGCCCGTCACAGCGTACTTCGGGAAAGTGCCGAACACGACCTTGCTTGTGTTCAGGCTGCTGATGCTCATGACCCTCGTGACCGCTTGGAAGCTGTCGTCCGCGACCCACGCGCCGTTCTCCTGCTTTTCGCGGGTCAGGCGGAAGGTCAGCGTATCCTGCATGTTTTCAGGCTTCGCGCCTTCACCCCAGCGCTTCTCGGCTTCGATGGTCAGCTTCGCGATCTCGTAGTTCCGCAGCGTCGCCGTGCCGCGTGCGTTCTGCGTGTCCGCCTTCGGATTGGCGGGATTCCCGTCCGTGAAGTACTCGCTCGGGTGCTGCGGGAGACCGCTGTATGCCAGCTGGCAGTAGAAGCCGCTCGGCACGTTCAGTTCCCGGAGGCTGTAGGTGTAGGCGCGGGCGTTTTGGACAACGCCGTTTTCCATGGCGACCGTGTAGGTTTCCAGCCCCTCGAACTTGGCGCTCCATTTGTTCGCTTCTGCCAGCGTGACCGTGTCGCGGCGTTCCGTGCTGCCCTTCGTCCACGCGCCGTTGACGTAATCCCAGCGCGTCTTGTAGAGCGCGACCTGTACGCCGCCAAATTCCTCGGTAATCGTGTGCTTTGTGCCATCCGGCGCGTACCATTCCTTGGACAAGTCGATGCTGATTTCGCCGTACTTGTCCTCCGGGCGGTAGACGTTGGTCAGCGTCGCCGTGACCGTGCCGGTGGTTTTGCTGGCGTTCGGGTCGATGGTGTAGGTGATGCCGGATGTGGTGTAGCTCGGCACTTTGCCCTCGACGATGTAGTAAATGTAGTAGAGCTTGTTGCCGTTCGCGTCCGCGCCGGTGGATTCCAGCTGCGACCACTGGGTGTGCCAGCCGTTCGCTGCCGTCAGCATAGCCTCGCGACCGCCGTAAGCGTCGTCCGGGTGCTGGCGAATTTTTGCCCACTGCGCGTCGGTGAACTGCGTGACCTGCGTCGGCACTTCGTCAACCGGCGTACCTTCCGGGGTCATCGTGATGCTCACGTTGTTATAGTAGCGACCGTCCTGCCATTTCCCTTCCCAGTTTTTCCACTGCAAGCAGAAAATTACTTTTTTCTGATGCGTCATCTTGGTGGTGTAAACGAACTGTTTTCTCGACGTATCTTGCGGTTCCAAGACCACTTCTTTTCCGTCTACGCGAGCCACAATACGCGCAGCGTTGTCAAGTGCGCCATCAAGCAGGTTCAGCGTTACCGTAACGTCCTGATTCTCCGGGAACTGCTGCGCAACCTTCGTGCTATTGTTGACCATTTCCGCAGACAGGATGCGTTGCGGATTCTGCGTTGCATCCGTGTTCAGCACGTCGGTATACTGTTCCTGCGTCAGCGCATAGCGGCGAAGCATCACGAGTACGCTGGCAGGGCGCGCATTCTCATGGGCGTCGTCGCCAGCCCAGTTCTTCTGCACCTCCATGTCGTGGCGGTCCTTGCTGTTCTTCACCTGAATGTTGATGCTCGCAGAGCCGTTGACGGTGTGCGGTCCATCCACCACGCCTTTGATGCCGGAAGCAGTCATGAGCTCCTGCAGCCGACTCTTTGAAATCGTGCCGAAGTTGCCATTGTTGAGACCGTCCGGGTATCTCTCCGGATGTGCTTCGGTATCGTCCGCTCTCGGAACGATATGGAAGACGACCAGCGGGCGATCCTCCAGCACGAGGTGGTACGGCTCGACTGCCTTCGTTTCCACCAGCATGTACGCGACGTTCGGGTCGAGCGGACGCTCGTTCAGCTTCTCCGAATTGTATTGGTAAGTAATCATACCGCTTTGATCCGTGTAGACCTTACCATTTTCGCCGCCAACCGCCTCGAACTTGTTGGTTTCCGTGTTCCATGCGTAGAGGGTGAACTCCGTCCCCGGCAGCAGCAGCGAGGTGTTCGCGCTGTCCACCTTGCGGATGACCAGATTGTTGTGGATGTAGCCGCCGCCCTGACTGAAGTAGTCGTTATTGCTGTTGTTCAGTTCGGTACTTGAGCCGTCTTTTCCTTCAAGGTTTGCGTGGTTTCTCAACGCCGGACTGATGCCCTTGTGGTTCACGTCGTTGAAGTTGTACTCGTTCGTCACCTCAGGCGGTAGCAGAATGTTCTCCTGCGCCGTGTATTCCAGAATCAGCGCCTTGCCGTCCGGAACGGTGACGGTTATGTTCAGGTAACGTTGAGCGGGAACCGTTCCTTTTACCTTCTCATTGTAATTGTAGTTGGAATTACTGTTGATGTTTTCCGTTTCCGTGAACTCCATCTTCCAGAGATACTTCTCTATCTCTGCGCCGCGCAGCAGATGCCCCTTGCCGCTTTCATCAACGTCCAGAATCGGATTGCCGTTTTCATCCTTCAACGCCTCATAGAGCCTGAAGGAACCTTCATCCAACGTCACATTGCGCAGATAAGGATACACGCCAGCCCATCCAAGAACGTCATAGGTCAGCGTATCCGTCAGCCTGAGCGTGCTGGATGCCGGATTCAGCTTCGCGCCTGCCTGGTTGATGTCGATGGTGTAAGTGATTCGCGCCTGCTGGTCGCCGCCCTTGACGCTGTAGCCCTTCTGGACGTTCACCGCCTCGACCGTCTCTTCCTCGTAGGTCAGCTCGGTCTTCTGCTCCTTGTGATAGAGCGCCGCGTCGTATCTCACGTCCAGCTGGTTGTTCAGCACGCCCAGCGCCAGAGTGCCGTTCACCGCGGTTGCCAGGAAGTCGTCGGCAATCTTGCAGTGAACCTTGACGGTCATATCCGCCTTGCCGTTGAGAATCGTTTCCGAACCGCCGGTATTCTCATTCGGCTTCATGGAGATGTTGATTGTCTGCTGCCGGTTCTCGCCTTCACCCACCGCCGCCAAATCAGCCTTGATGGAAATGCGCTGCTCGCTCCACTCGTTGCTGACCTCATAGCCATCCGGAATCGTACCGGCATTGTCCAGCTTCTTATTGACAACGGTCATCTTCGTGCTGTCCGTTTCGCTAAGAATCAGCCTCGAGCCGCCGTATTCGATGTACTCCACCACAATGTGCGGCGGGAGCGTTTCGGTCAGGGTGATTTCGTCGTGCGCCACGCCATCATTGCGCAGGAGGATCGTCCAGTACAACTCGTTCTCATGGATGATCTGCCCGTTCAAATCGCCAACGCCATGGTTGCCGAATTTCTTCTCCACCAGGTCGTTCGGGGCGGCCTTGTACCACGCGTCTCCGTTTTTGCCCGCGTTAACAGCCGTGTTCTTGAAGTCAACCCCGCTCGTGCGGGACTTTTCCAAATAGATGGTCGTCTGATACGGGAGCGTAACGCTTGTCGTCGCGTTCACATCCGTATTGGCGTCGTTCAGCACAACGCCTTCGCCCGTCGTTTCAAACCGGAAACCATAGTAGTAGCCTTCCGTCAGCGTCGTTTCCGCAGACACCACCATCGTGCCTTCATTTTTGCCCTGACTGTCGCAGGTCAGCAGCGTAATGGTGTACGGCACATTCTGCGCATCATGCTTTTTCACAACATCGAGGTCTTTGATGGCGTTGAGCAATGTCTGCGCCTGAGCCGCCGTCATGTAGTGCTGCATGATTTCTATTCCGTTTTTCCATTCCACCTTCTTGTCAAGCGTATCGCCGAAGTTCAGCTTATACTGAACATCTTTCGTCGCCGGGAAGGTGTACGTCGCGTTCCACGCTACCGGATACAGACCATCGGTGTATTCGCCGTTCTTCGTCGGATCCGCCGGCATACTCGCGTCAACCGACTTCACCACATTGTAACGCTTGTCCTGCCCTACATGCGCGGTGCTTGTCTTTTGCTCGCCGTCGAATTCCGCCGTGTTTGTAATCTGTTGATCCTGCGCGGTTGCTTCCACCGGCGTTTTGTATTGGATTACGATCTTAGCGGTGGTGTCCTTGAATTTCAGCTGCGGTTTGCCATCCGCGCCGGTTTCCACGGTGAAGTAATCCGTGTAGTTTTCAGCGGTGATAGGCGTGTTATTCGCCGTGATTTGCGACACATAGCCCTTGCCGTCCGTCTTCGAAAACAGCAGACTGCCGTTTTCGTCCACAAGCTGGTCGAACATCGTGTCCGTCAGCGTCTTGTCCTTGATGTTGAAACGGTTTTCGTTGACGGTGAGCGTCCACTGAATGCAACCCTCATTGCTGTTGTACCCGCTGCTCTTTTGCAGCTTTTTAATCTGAACGTCAGTAGGGTTGCTGTTAGAGGAATCCTGGGAATGATCCCACTTTCCGCCACTCTGCGCAGTGAAAGTATTTGTCAGCTGATCGTATTCACCGGTCATTCCGTCCTTGTCGAACGTGTATTCATACTTAATTTCGTATGTTTCATTTGCCGAAAGCGGCGGCAGCACATAGTCCGTCGTCATGGTATAGACCTTGCCGCTTTCGTCCGTCGTGTTCGCATAAACGTAGTGAATGTGCGTTCCCGTCGTACCGCAGGCGCATGTACCGTCCGTCTTGATTTCTGTCGAAGCAGAGTCAACAGCCGGCACCTGACTCCAGTTAGAGTGTACTTTAACCTCCGTGACGGTCATGTTTGTCAGGGCCATTTGCTTATTCACAGCCGTCATGACGTCTTTAGCAGTCGCGTTCTTGCCGTTCGTGCCCTTTGTGGATTCAATTTTGACGGTATACTCAATCGTTCCTTTTTCCCAGTTGACATTAGCCCCGCTTTTCCAAGTTCTCAAATCGCTGAGGAGGGAGTTGTTGCCCCTGTCGATGTCCTCCCACTTCACGGTAGTCGATGCGCCACCGAACTTGATGGTCAGGTCGTCGTTGCCCAGATTCTCAACATCGTCCTTGCGGATTTCGGCGCTCATCTTCATGGTGCCGGTGCGGTCGTCATGGCTGGGGTTGTTCCGGACAAAGTCCATATACTCGTCGGTGAACCACATTTCAACTTGTTTCGTTGCGGGATTATACTGGAACTTAAACGCCGGCTTTTCATTGCTGAATTTGGCGTCCGTGCCCGACCAGACAGAAGTACTGTCCGTTTTGATATGCGTATTCTCTGCCGGAATAATAATCTTGTTGCCTTCGCCATGGCGCAGAATAGCTTCATCCGAAATCTTGAAGTCCGCCGCGAAGCTATAGTTGTACGCATTGGCATTTTCCGGAAGTATGATGTTCGATACCGTAATATTGGTAATCTGCATGCCGCTCTCGCTGACGGCAGGCGGTTCGTTCGCCATCATCAGGAAGCCCGGGTCGAGTCCAAGCGACGGCATCATCATGTCGTCCGGCTTCGCGGCATCAGCGTCCATCGACGGAATCACCGTAAGCGCAGGTGTCGGGGACGGCTCGTCCATCGGGGCAGCAGTTTCGGCGGCGTTTTCCGTAGGCGCTGGCGTTACAGACGGCGCAAGCGTCGGTTCTTCCGTAGGCGCAGGCGTTGCTGTGGGCGCTTCCGTGGGCGTTGACGTTGCTTCGGGGGCTGCCGTCGGCTCATCCGTCACTTCGGGGGCTGCCGTCGGCTCAGCTGTCGCTTCAGGGGCTGCCGTCGCATCGGGGTTCGGGGTCGGGTCATAGTAGCAATCCGCCGTGTGCGTGTGCTCTTCTTTGCCGCAGATATAGTGGCGTTCGTAGCAGTCCGCCGTGTGATGATGGCCGGAATCCTCCGCCGTCACCGTCACAATGCACTCATTTGTATGCTGATGCCGCAGCACCTGAATGTAGCCGCAGGTGTAGTAGCCGGTTTTCGCATCGACGCAGGACGCGGAATGCGTGTGCACTTTCGCCGGGTCGGGATAGAGCTTGCATTTCAGGTCGCCGCGCACCATCTCGTAGCAGGAATCATCATGCGTGTGTGCGCCTTCGCCCTCAAACAGACCGCAAGTCGGTTCTTCCGTCGTCGGATAGCAGGCATCCGTATGGTGATGCGCGCCCTCGCCTTCCGTCAGGCCGCAGATGTACGTCCGGGTCACTTCATAGCAGCTGTCATCATGGACATGCGGCATGTCGGAGTTCGTCGCAACGTCCTCGGTGCAAATCAGCGTGCGCGTTTCCGTCACGCAATCCGCCGTGTGCTGGTGCCCTTCGCTCTCAAACAGACCGCAAGTCGGTTCTTTCGCCCGATAGCACGCATCCGTGTGGATGTGCCTCTCTCTTTCCGTCAGCGTGCAGGTCAGCTGCTTCTCCCAGTTGTAGCAGGCATCCGTGTGCTTGTGCATCGGATGCTCCTCCAGCGTGCAGATAAGAACGCCGTTGCTGTCGTAGCACTTCTCGTCATGCTCGTGGATGTAGCCATCCCAGTAGCCGCAGCTGAGTTCGCCCTGCGCATTGTAGCAATCGGAGGAATGGCGGTGCGGCTCAAAGCTGCAGCGCATAATATCGGTAAAGACTGTCTCCGCCTCGCGCTCGGAAATCAGGCAGGTCAGCTCGTCCACATAGCAGTCCGCCGTGTGGGTATGCTCCTCCAGCCCGCAGTACGTTTCCGCCGCCATCGTCAGACCCGGCATCATCAGCACATAAGACGTGCAGATGGCGACAACGAGTGCCAGCGCCGTGACCGTCTTGAGCAGACGCATCCGGCGCTTCCGCTGCGCAACGTATTTTTCTGCTAATTCCATGAGTTTGCGGTTCATGTCAGCATCCTCCGATTCTGGAACCTGTGTTCCTCTTCTTGCTGTATTGTACTTACGTTATTGCAGGAATCCAATGCGGTTCAGCGGCCAAATGCGGAGCGTTACGCGCCCCATAATCTGCTCTTCGGACACTGGGCCGACCAGTGTGCTTCGGCTGTCGCGCGAGGTGGAGCGGTGATCACCCAGAACAAAATACCGCCCGTCCGGCACTTGGTACGGCAGCGTGATGGAGCAGTCGCCCAGCGCGCGGTCGGTGATGTACGGCTCATCAAGCAGTTCGCCATTGATGTAGACGTTGCCGCTTCCGTCGATGTTGACCCACTCGCCCGGCAGGCCGATAACGCGCTTAATCAGCACCTTATTGTTGTAGTAAAAAGCGATAATATCGCCGCGCTGCGGATTTGACCCGCGCACGACCATTGTGATTTCGCCCTGCCCGACCACCGGCGTCATTGACGTGCCGGTGATTTGCAGGATGGGCATGACCATGGTTGCAATCAGCACCGCGACCGCCGCCACCACCAGCAGCGTATAGAGCGTGCTGCGCAGGGCGCGGTTGTAGCTGTGCTTGCGTTTCTCATGCTTCAGTTCCGTTTCCAATTGTGCGGATGTGGGGTTCATTTCCCGCAGCAGGTGGGCGCGTTCCGCCGCTTCCTGCGTGTCGTTAAGCAATTGTTTGCCCGTTTTCTGCTGATTCTTGTCTTCTGACACCTGCGCGCCCTCCCTTCTGCCATGTTTCTTTACTGCTGATTGGCGGCTTTCTTTGCGCGCGCGAGAATTTCCTGCGCTTGGCTTTCTGCCGCGCTGATTTTCTCCTGGCAAAGCCGCTCGACGTTCTGCTGATACTGTTCCGCGGCCTTCTGCGCCGCCTCAAACACGCCGTTTAGCTTCAGCGACGCTTCCGCAATCGAGCCGCACGTTTCCAGCTGCAGTTGCTGACTTTGCAGCGCCGCTTCTGCCGCATTCAGCCGCTGCTCCAGTGCTTCAAATTCCCGTGCCTGTTCCAGCAGCAGTTCCAGCAGCTCCGCGCGTCCCAGCTTCCGCAGTTCCTTCTCTGTCACAGTTCACGTCTCCTTCGCATGTAACGCATTTATCGTTTCTCGATATGTAATTCGCCAGATTTCCGGCAAATCACAGTTCGAGTTTTTACATGGTTTATTATACCATCAAATCTTCAACTGTCAAGACGGAAAAATAACATTTATTATGCTCATTTGGTGCATTTTTGTGTGTTTTGCCATACTTTCGTGTGGTAATTTTGTCATTTTCACCTGTTAACGGCTTGTTAGTTTCCTGAGTATTGTTATTTGCATGTTAAAACTATCGTAATAGGAATATTCTTTTGTCTGTTGCTTTCCTCGATTTTTCGGAATTTTCGTTCAGCGCGTGCAAATTTTCGACCGCTTTTTTCTTTCTTTCCGCGCCATTCGTTCGTCTTTTTCAATGTAACATTCCAGACTTAGCAAACAAAAAAACAGCATAATATTGTTGATTCGCAAAAAAAGCAGGAGCAACCCGCAAATTGTGCTGCTCCTGCCAAATATTCTGTTACCCATTCGGGTTTGCGCTGTCGTCATCCTGGCGATACTGATCTGTACGGCGACGATGGCGCGGCGTTTCCTCTGCCGATTTCGCCACCGGGCGCGCATACGGATTCTCCATCGTCGTCGTGCTCTTCGGCGCGGCAGTGGACGGTGTCTCCTGCGGCTTCGTCAGGGGCTGAATCGGCGTACGATAACCGACTTGCGGTCGGTTTTGCATGTCCTGCGTCTGCGGAACGGGTGTCGCCGGGCGCACCTGCACAGGCGAAACGCCATTGCTCGTCTGCGGACGCTGCTGCGGGGTCGTGTACGCGCCTGTGCGCATCTGCTGCGGCTGACCCGCCTGACGCGCAACCGGACGATCCGCATTGCGCGCTGCCTGTGCGCGGCGCTGTGCCGCCTTCATCGCAACCTCACGCTGTTTCTTCTGGTATTGCATGAAGGCGAATCCGCCGCCGCCCAGCAGCAGCACGACCGCAATCACGATGAAGATAACCAGCCCGCTGTTGCCGCTCTCGTTCACCACAGGGTACGTCGCGGCTGCGGTGGGCAGCGGTTCGAGCGTCGGTGTGGACGAAGCGGAAGGCGTCGGCGTGGCGGTTTCCTGCGCGGTGACAGTTGTGGGCGAAGTCAGCGGGCCGGGCGTTGAAAAGCCCTGCCACGGCACATAGCTGACCGTTGCGCCGCTGCCCTTCCAGTCGTTGATGGTCTTGTCTTCTTCCGGAATCAGACCGCTGGTCGGTTTTGCAGTGGCATTCCCCGTCGTGTTGTTCTGGATGCCCTGAATGTACTCGCTGCTTTGCAGGAACTCTTCCAGCTCCTCCACCGTCATCCAATGGAAGTATCTTCCGTTGACGTAACCTTCTTGGTCATTGTAGCGGATGTGATACCACGTTTCGCCGTCCGTTCCGGTCGTTGTGCCGAGGACAAAGCAGAACGCGTAGTTGTACAGCTTTCTGATACGGCTCGCGTTCATGCTGGGCTGCTGGCGGAAGTTGACCGAGGTCGTCGTGGTCACATAGCCGTAGCTGGAGTAGTTCGTCGGGTCGTAGGGCTGAGGCGTGGTAACAAGCGTGGGTGCGGGCGTGGCGTTCAGGTTGTTCAGGTACGCCTCGATTTCCGCCTGCGTCATGAAGCGGAGCATGTCATAGCGCACATAGCCCCACTGCCCATTATACTGCACGCGGTGCCACGGCATACTGCCCAGATAATCCTGCCCGGAGACGTAGACAACTTCGCCCTGCATCAGGTACGCCTCAATCGCGCTGAAGTCGCCCGCCATCTGCCGCAGCGGCACGTTGTTGCCCACGGCGTAGGCGTAGCCCATCTCCTGTGCGGGAACAGGCGTCAGGTACGGCGTGGGGCTGGGCGTGGGCGTGCTGCGGGACTGATTCCACTGCTGAATGTACACCTGCGCCTGCGCGTCGGTGACGTAGCGGAGGTTCGCGTCCGGCACATAACCGGACGTCCCTTCCAGCGTGGTCACAATGTCCCACATTTCGCCTGCCGTGTTCAGCTGGCTATTCACATACACCAGCACATTCGCCTGCAGCGTCGCCATAACGTAGTTGCCCGTGCCGATGCCGGTGCGCATTTCGGTTTCGCGCGTAGTGACGGCATATCCCTCATACGGCACAGCGGTCGGCGTCGGGGTCGGAGCCTCGGTCGGGGTCTGCGTCGGCGCGGCGGTCGCCACCTGACGATACCAGAAGGCAATATCCGCCGCATCCATGCTCAGCGTGCCGTCTTGGAAAACAGTCAGGGTGATTTGCTCGCTGCCGGGAATCAGCTCATAGCCATCCCGCAAATTCGTCGGCATCGGGCGCAGGGTGTATGTGCCGGGGGCGAGCGTCATCGACTGCGCATTCGCCACCGGGCTGCCGTAGCTGTCCAGATACTGGATGATGATGTTCGCGTTCTGCGGCGCGGCAGTCGGGGTTGCCGTCGGCACTTCCGTTGGCATTTCGGTCGGAATCGCCGTCGGGGTCTCGGTCGGAATCGGCGTTGCCGTCGGCACAGGCGTTGCGCCGGTGGATGCGGCATACGCGTCGCTTTCCGCCTGCGTCATGATGGTCAGGAATTCGCTCTTGATGTAGCCGCTCTGTCCATCCACCATGACGACGCTCCACCGTTCGCCCTTGTCGTTCAGCATTTCGTTGACGACGTAGACGTTCGAGCCATTCGCCAAGCGCTTGATGACCGTGTTGCTCTTGCTGGTCGAAGCCTCGCTGCGGAACGCCACTCGATTGCCGTTGATGGTCGCGTAGCGGTTGACCGGCTGCCCGACGGGAATCGGCGCTTCAGTGGGCGCAGTAGTCGGCGTTTCGGTCGGAATCGGCGTATTCGTGGGTGCTTCGGTCACGGGAACATCCGTCGCAGCGCTTTGAATCGGGCGATAGTAGAACGCCAGCTCTTCCTCCAGCGCTTCCGCGCCTTCAATCAGCAGACGACCATCTTCCGTTACGGTCAGGTCGAACTGCGTCCAGCTGCTTTCCAGCTCGTAGCCAGGGATGGAATCATACGCGGGGGTAACGTGGTACATCCCCGGCACAAGTTCTTTCACCGTCGGGTCGGCAATTTCCACACCCTCGGTGTTGTAGTAGCGGATGGTGACGGTCACGAACTGCTGCGCGGGCGCGGGAGTATCGGTCGGCGCTTCGGTCGCCGGAACATCCGTTGCAGGCACGTCCGTCGCGGGCGCAGGCGTGTCCGTCGGCGCTTCCGTCGCGGGAACATCCGTCGGGTTCTGCACCGGATGATAGTAGAATCCGACCGCATCCGCCGGAATTTCTTCGCCGTCCATGTACAGCGTGCCGTTCGCATCCACCGTCAGGTCAAACTGCGTCAGGGTACTGTCCAGCTCGTAACCGGGGATTTCGCGCTCCGGAATCATCGGATACGTCCCCGGCAGCAGTTCCTTCACCACCGGGTCGGCAATTTCCACGCCGCTCATGTCGAAGTAGTGAATCGCCACCGGCATCGTCTGCGGAGCGGGCGTGTCCGTCGGCGCGGGGGTATCGGTCGGCGCTTCGGTTGCGGGTGCTTCCGTCGTGGGAATATAATAGTAGAAATACACCTCGCTCGGCGTCGCGATACCGCCGGAAACGTTCACTTCCACCGTGCTTTCCGTGCCGGGCATCGGCACATAGCCGTCCGCCATGCCCTGCGGATTCGCCGTCACAAGGTGCGTCCCCTCGCCCAGCGTCAGCGTGTCGTCCATCGCAACAGGCTCGCCCTCGGAGTTGAGGTAATGCACGGGCACGTTCACTTCGGTCGGCTGCGGGTCGGCATAGAAGAAGGACACACTCGCCAAGTCGGTCGTACCGTCAGGACGTAGCGTGACCGTCTGCGGATTTTCGCTGATGAGGTCGTACCCGCCCACGCGGTCGCTGGCGGTATAGATGTAGTTCACGCCCTCGGTCAGCGTCTGCGACTGCTGATCCAGCAGCGTGCCGTTCTCGTGATAGTAGAACACGTCGATGTTGGATGTTACCGGCTGCGGCGTGGCATAGTGGAACACAACGGGATTCACACTCGCCGTGCCGCCGTTGTCCACCCACACATGCACCGTGTCCTCGCCGACAAGCTGATACCCAGCAGTCATCGCGCTATTGGCGGTGACATAGTTGTCGCCCTGATTCAGCGTCACATACTGCGTGTCCAGAATCGTGCCGTTGTCATCCAGCTGATACAGCACGGTCACTTCCGCCTGAATAACGGGCGGCTCGGTCGGGGCTTCGGTGGGCACTTCCGTCGGCGCTTCGGTCGGCTGCTCCGGCACGGCGTAGATAAAGCGCACCTCGCTCGGCGACGCGTTGCCCATGCTGTCCACAAACACATCCACCACGCCGGACGCAGGTTTGACAAGCAGATAATCCCACGGCACAACACTGGAATTGGCGTACACTTGGGTAGTCGCGTTCGTCAGGCAGCTTGCGTACTGGAAATCCAGCTGCTGGCCATCCTCCGTCACATAGTACACCGGCACGTTGACGCTCTCCTGCGCGGGCGTTTCGGGCATTCCTTGCGACGAGAGGTACAACGGGAACATCCCTTCATAGACGCTGTTGCAGTAATAATCCACTTCATACGAATACATCGGGTCAAGGGCAGTCGCATCCTGCGTCCACATGATTTCCGACGCATAATCTTTCAAGTAGAAAGTATACGCCGGGTCAGACGATACAACCTGCACCTGAACCGTGCTGAAAAGGGCGGACGCATCCAGCGTCGCCCAATACGCATGTTCCGCGCTGTCAGGCACGGGGAACGCCTGCGTTGTCTGCTGCTGACCCTGCGAATCCGTCCAAATGACGGACACGACGACGTCCTCCCAGCGATCCAGCGCCAGCGCCGGAACCATCGCGGTTGTCATCAGCAGCGCCGCCACCATCAGCACAGACAGCAGACGGCCAAGACCTTTGACGCCGGATTTTCTCATGTTGGGTTTCCTCCTTGCTCCTGCCCTTTGCGGGCCTGATGCCATTCTATTATACCGCAGCGGCGCGGTTTGTCAATCTTCCGCACCCTGCCGCATTTTTCCTTGCGATTCGCAGGATTTTTTGCGTCTCTTGTCGAATCACTATGGCGAAAATCATCCTATTATTAAGGAGGACATTGACCATGATGGACGACAAGCAGCTGACGGAAGAGTATTTGGATGGGAAAGTCGTTTTTCCCGGCAAGATTATCCGCGTTGAGCATTGGCATGTGCGCCTGCCCAACGGCGAAACTGCCCTGCGCGAGGTGGCGTGCCATCCGGGCGCGGCGGGCATTGTCGCGCTGGATGATGACGGGAACGTGATTCTCGTCCGCCAGCATCGCATCGCCGTTGGCCGCTTGACGCTGGAAATTCCGGCGGGCAAGCTCGATGGGGTGGATGAAGACCCGTTCGTCTGCGCCCAGCGTGAGCTGAGCGAGGAAACCGGGCTGACCGCCGACCACTGGCGCAAGCTGACCGTGCTGGAGACGACCCCCGGCTTCTGCAACGAGCGCATCCACCTCTACTTGGCGACAGGGCTGCACGCTGGAAAGACGCATCCGGATGAGGATGAGTTCGTCTGCACACTGCGGATGCCGCTTTCCGACGCGGTACAGAAGGTGATGGACGGCACGTTCCGCGACGGCAAGACCGCGCTGGCGCTCCTGATGGTACAGCAGCTGCTGTCCGCACCCTGCAAACAATAAACGTGCGAAACGCGCGTTCTGTTCCATCCACGCTTATTGTAACAAATATTTCATCAAAATGCAATCGTGTGGACGGATTTTTGCGCGTTTTTTCGGAAAATTTCGCTGACGGAGGTGCTTTATGGCTGGAAAAAAGCAGCGTCATCCCCTGTATGTTCTCTTTCTGCTGCTGATGCTGCTCATGCTGGCGCTGGGTGTGTATCTGCTTGTCGTCGGCTGTCAGCAAGGGAATCCCCCTGTGCCGCTTGCGCCGTTTTCGCCGCAAATCATCGGAGGTTTCTTCCGCCATGTATGAAAAGCTGGGGCAATGGCTCTCCCACCGCAATCCGCCGAATGAGCCGATTCCCGCAGCGGATTACTTCGCGTCCCTGCCGCGCCTGACGACCGACCGGCTGCTCCTGCGTCCGCTGACGATGCGCGATGCGGCGGATATGTTCGCTTACTCCCGCGACCCCGAAGTCGCTCGGCATGTTCTCTGGGATGCGCACAAGTCGATGGCGGATACGCGCGGCTGCCTGCGCTACATCATCAGCCAGTACCACAGCGGCGCGCCGTCCAGCTGGGGCATCGTGCTGCGCGAAACGAACCGCGTCGTCGGCACGATTGGCTTCATGAGTTACAGCGACGCGGACAGCGTGGTGGAACTCGGCTATTCACTCGCCCGCTCCTGCTGGAACGGCGGACTGATGACCGAAGCGCTGGCAGCGGTGCTGCGCGAATGCTTCACCGTTCTGCGCCTCCACCGCGTCGAGGCGATGCACGAGTGCGACAACCCCGCCAGCGGGCGCGTGATGGAAAAATGCGGTATGCGCCACGAAGGGACACTGCGCGGCAAGGTGTTCAACAAGGGCAATTTCCACGATGTGGAGCTGTGGGCGATGCTGCGGGAGGACTGGGACTCGCGCCATTGAGCGAGTTTCTTCCTATTTATATGCTGGAGGATACGCTAATGCAGTTTGACATGATTTCTGGGCTGCGGTGGATTCACTCGTCTCGTCCGACGAAGCGGCGGCGCACGGAATAAGCGCATCAAAAAAGAGGGCTTCCGCCCCCTTTGAATTGGATTTATACTAATTCGATTCTAAAACATGACATCGAGCATAGCAGTTTTTTCGTTCCGGCAAAGCTGAGTGAAGCGAGGCGTACTGGAGGTACGCGCGAGC
>OIWS01001092.1_pt1 | contig 29823 bp, 22 predicted proteins | sample 1587611 | NCBI WGS metagenome assembly OIWS01 (sample SAMEA3888919, study PRJEB22519) | human gut metagenome | biome: human gut; feature: human-associated habitat; material: faeces | place: Denmark | collected 2010 | reverse complement strand
GCTGGCGCTTGTGCGCCAGCCGGGCTGGTCATGTTACCGGGGAAAACGCTGGTTCCGGATCTTACTTCATGAAGGTGTCGGCCTTCATCTGTTCGATGTAGCCGAGGTACTTTTCCTGCACGTCGGCCGGGACCAGATCGCTCAGCGCGCCCGCGGACAGCGTGCCGTTCTGCAGTGTGCCGTAGAGCGTCTCGCCGCCGAAGGTACCGGCTTCCACAGCCTCCATGGAGGCGACGACCATGGCAGAGTTGTCGGTCACCTGCGAGCAGATGATGCACTCGTTCTGGCCGAGGATGTCTGCCGGCTGGCCGATGTCGTAGATCTTGATCTCGCCTGCAGCGGCGTTGGCGGCATCGATGGCCTCGCGCGCGCCGGAGTCAACGGCGGAAGCGTCGCCGAAGAAGACGTCAGCGCCCTGGGAGATCAGCTCGGTGGCAAATTCCTTGCCCTTCGGGGCGTCGGAGAAGGAGTTGGCGTACGGCACGTTGAGCAGCTCGACGGTCTTGCCTTCCTGCTCGGCGACGTACTTCGCGGCTTCTTCAAAGCCCGCGATCTTGCCCTTGGTGGTGTCGAGCTCCATGCCGCCGATGAAGCCGAGCTTGCCGGTCTCGGTCATCAGGCCCGCCAGCGCGCCGGCGATCCAGCCGATCTGCTGTGCGTTCGGGAGCAGGGAGGAGACGTTCTTGTTGACAGCCTTTTCCGGGGTGTCGACTGCGCCGTTCAGCAGGGCGAAGGCGACGTCGGGATATTCCTCAGCTGCCTGCAGGACAGCGTCGGTGTACTGATTGCCGGGGGCGTAGATCATGTCATAGCCCAGCGCGCAGTAGGCGACGATGGAGTCATAGTAGGAGTCCTGCGAGATGGAGTCGGTGACCTCGGTCTGCCAGCCCTTCTTCTCGGCTGCGGCGACCATGGCGTTGTAGCAGGCTGCGCCCCAGCCGCCGTCGTTGATGCTGGAGTCGCAGATCATGGCGACTTTGTAGGTCTTGCCGTCGGTCTTGGTGTCGGCTGCGGGAGCGGTGTCGGTGGTGTCGGTCGTTTCGGCCGGGGCGGCGGTGTCCGCAGCAGCCGGGGCGTCGGTCTTGCCGGAGCTGGCGCAGGCCGCCAGCGAGAGGAGCATGACAAGAGCCAGAAGCATTGCGATGATCTTTTTCATAGTTTTTCCTCCGTAGATTTGGATTTTGCGCCGGCAGCCCGCGCCGCCGGCATCATTTATATAATAACACAGGGCGTGTTATTACTGAACGGGTGCGCCAGCGTTTACCGCTGCTCGCGGCGGTAGGGCTTGCCGTTGGCCTTGGGACCCGCCTGCCGCGTGCCGATGAGGCTCAGGACGACGACTGTCGCCACGTAGGGGATCATCTGGAAGAACTGATAGGGGATGGCGATGCCGGACACCTGCAGACGGATCTGCAGCGCGTCGCAGAAGCCGAAGAACAGGCAGGCAAGCAGAATGCCGCCTGCGTTCCAGCGGCCGAAGATGACGGCGGCCAGCGCGATGAAGCCGCGCCCGGCGACGATGCCGTCGGTGTAGGTGCTGGAGTAGCAGGTCGTGAGGTACGCGCCGCCGATGCCGGCCAGCGCGCCGCAGATCACGCACGCGAGATACTTGACGCCGATGACGTTGATGCCCAGCGTTGCCGCGGCCTGCGGATGCTCGCCGACGGATTTGTAGCTCAGGCCCGCGCGGGTCTTGCCGAAGAAGACGGCCGTCACGATCACGAGCACGAACGTCAGATACACCATCGGGCTCTGGTCAAACAGCAGCGGCCCGATCACCGGGATATCCTTCAGCCCCGGGATGGCGATGGAGGCCATCGTGGTGATCTGCTTGAGGTCGGAGCCGGTGCCGAAATAGACCCGGTAGATGAACGACGCCAGCGCCGGCGCGAAGATGTTCACCGCCATGCCGTAGACCGTATGGTCCGCACAGAGCGTGACCGTGGAGAACGCGTAGATCATATTGACCAGAATACCGGCCAGCGCGCCGCACAGCAGCCCCAGCCAGTTTGACCCCGTCACATAGCAGACCAGAAAGCCCACCAGCGCGCCGATGGACGCCAGACCCTCCAGACCGATGTTGACCATACCGGCCCGCTGGCCGTAGAGCTCCGCGAGGGAGATCAGCAGCACGGGAATGGCCAGACGGACCGTTGCCAGCAGTAAGCTCAAGATCCAATCCATTACACAGCACCTGCCTTTCTCTTGCCGAACACGCGGCTCTTCCAGCTCTGGAACTCCGGCAGCTTCGTCAGCGCCATACCGGCGACGGAGAAGACGATGACAAGCGCCTGGATGATATCGGATACGCTGGTCGGCACGCCCGTGGCGGCCTGCATCGTGGTCGAGCCCACGCGCAGGACGGCGAAGAACAGCGCCACGACCATCGTCGCGATCGGATGCAGCTGGCCGATCAGCGCCATGGCCACGCCGTCAAAGCCGTAGCCCGCGCCGAAGCCGTTGATGAGGCGGAACTGCGTGCCGAGCAGCTCGGCGCCGCCGCCAAGCCCGGCAATCGCGCCGGAAATGATGAAGCTCACCAACATATAGCGCTTGACCGGGATACCGTTGAAGCGGCTGGCCGTCATGTTGCAGCCGACCGCACGCAGGCGGAAGCCGGCGCTGGTCCAGAACAGGGCATAATAGAGCAGAAGGCCGACCACGACCGCAATCACAAAGCCCCAGGTGACGCGCATCCCGGTGAAGATGCGCGGCAGGTGCACCTCGTCGGCAATGGCGGGCGTCTGCGGGACGGAGGCGTCTCGAATCCAGCTGGTATAGATGACGCCCATGAAGAGCGTGGCGACATAGTTGAGCATGATAGAAATGATCATCTCGTTCTGTCCGCGGGCGATCTTCAAAACGCCGGGGAGCATGCCCCAGAAGCCGCCGGCAAGCGCGCCGGCCAGCAGTGCAAGCAGCACGCCGGCAAACCCGGTCAGGCCGGTGAAGTAGCAGGTCAGGAAGGCCGCAATGGAGCCCATCAGGAACTGGCCCTCGCCGCCGAGGTTGAACACGCCGCACTTATAGGCAAAGCAGGCGCACAGCGCCGTGAAGATCAGGGGCGTAGCCTTGGTCAGCGTGGTGCCGATGCCGGCTTTGGAGCCGAACGCGCCCTGGAACAGGAACTTCACGGCAAGGAAGGGATCGGCCCCGAGCGCCGCCATGATGATGCCGCCGATCAGGAAGGCAAGCAGGATGGACAGCAGCGGGACGAGAAATGCACTGAAGGATCTTCTGAATTTTCCCATATCGCAGCCCCCTCACTTGCCGGTCATCGCAAGGCTGATCTCGTCGATCGGCGGCTTGCTGCCGGAGAATTCTCCCATGATGCGTCCTTCGAAACAGACGATGATCCGGTCGGACATTTCCAGGATCTCGTCAAAGTCTGCGCTGATGAGCAGGATGCCGACGCCGCGGGCACGGGCGGCGATCATCTGATCGTGCACGAAGCTGCTCGCGCCGATGTCGAGGCCGCGCGTAGGATGCGCCATGACGAGAACGGCCGGGCCGCTCTCGAGCTCGCGGGCAATGATGACCTTCTGCTGATTGCCGCCGGAGAGCTCACGCACGCTCTGCCCCACAGAGGTTGCGCGGATGTCATACTTTTCCATCATGGACTGCGCGTAGGCGTGGATGCCGCGCTTATTCAGGCACAGGCCATGTCCGCGGCTGAAACGCGGATCGTCGGTGTCCTTGAGGACAAGATTTTCCGCGATGGACATGTCGCCGATCAGCCCCTGCAGATTACGGTCCTCCGGGACGTGGCTGACGCCGTTTTCAATGAAGCCGTTCGGATCGAAAACGGCCACACGGCTGCCTTTGAGGCGGAGTTCGCCGCTCTGCGGGGAGATGACACCGGTGATGAGCTGCGCCAGCTGCGTCTGCCCGTTGCCGTCGACGCCTGCGATGCCGACGATCTCGCCGCTATGAATCCGCAGGGAGACATCGTTCAGGCCGCTGTGCTTGCTGTCTTTGTTATAGTCGACATGGTCGAGCTCGGCGACAACCTCATTTCCGGAGGCATCGGTCTTTTCATAATGCGGCGCGGTCAGCTCCTTGCCGATCATCATACCGGCGAGCTTTTGCCCGTCGGTCTCGGCACGGTCGACCGTACCGACCACGCGCCCCAGACGCAGGACGGTAATCCGGTCGGAAATATGGAGAACCTCACGCATCTTGTGGCTGATGAAGATGATGCTTTTGCCCTCGCCAACCAACTTTTTCATGATGGCGAACAAGCCCTCGACCTCAATATCGGTCAAAGCGGCGGAGGGTTCGTCGAGGATGAGCAGCTCTGCGCCATGATAGAGCGCCTTGAGGATCTCGGTACGCTGCTGTTCGCCGACAGAAATCTCGGTGATGAGCTTGTCCAGCTGGACATCCAGGCCGTATTTTTCCGAGAGGGCCTCGATCTCCTTCCTGCGGGCCGCACGGTCGATAAACAAACCTTTGGCATGCTTGTCGCCGAGGATGATGTTGTCAAAGACGGTCATCGCCTCGACCAGCATGAAGTGCTGGTGCACCATGCCGATGCCGAGCTTGACCGCCTGACTCGGCGATTCGATGCGGACTTCCCGGCCTTCGAGGAATATCTTCCCCTCCGTCGGCTGGTAGAGCCCGATGAGAATATTCATGAGCGTCGATTTTCCGGCGCCATTCTCTCCAAGCAGTGTTAATACCTCACCGCGATCGACCCGCAGGCTGATGTCCTGATTGGCGTAGAAATTGCCGAACCGCTTGCTGATATGCTCCATGCGCAGCAATTCACTCAATCCCGAACCCCTCCTTTTCCTTTTTCTTAATGTTTTGAGTATAGCATGCGACGGAGCGGTTGAAAAGAAATTTTGCCTGACTTTTCCCTTTTTCTCCATTTTGCCGAAAATGAGCCCCAAAATTTTACCACTTTTTCGAATTCCATAAAGTCAAAAGCGGCCACTGATTTTCTGGATTTGCTTGTGAAAAACGTGTGTTATGCTAGTTATTATGTGCGCTGTTGATACAGCCGTTGTCAGAAGGCGAAGGACGCCGGCGCAAAGGAAGCGCTGCTTTTTGCGGCGAATCCGCTTCGTACCGGCAGCACCGCTGGCACCTACACCGAGCTGTGCCTGAGATCGCGTTATCCCGAGATTCAGACCTGCACGCAGGTTCCCTCTTTATTACAGAAACCCGCGGCCATTCCGAACGGAATGGCCGCGGGTTTTTCAGATGCCGGTGCGGACGTAATTTGCTTCCTTTTTCTCCTCGATCTTTTCCTCAATGGCGGAGACGGTCTTGTCCTTTGCTTCAGTGATGAGGCGCCGGAGCGTTTTAATCAGCAGCACGACCACAAAGATCACGGGCGTAATGGCAAAGAGCACCATCAGCAGCAGAAAGAGGGCCGCATAGTCCTCGGTAAGGCGCGCAGCGTTCTCCCAATAGGGATAGATCACCGCATGGGTGTTCATCGAACGTTCGCCGTAGGCCAGCGCAACCTTCGCGAGGCTGAGCGCGCTGTAGCGGTTCGAATTCTCAACGGCAACGCCGTCCCCTAGCGGAAATTTGTCCTTGATCACACTCAGCGCGTAGCCGGAGATGGGATCGGGCATGACGATCTCATAGGTGTCGAACTTCGTCTCCTGGATGGCATTGAGCGTATCAAAATTCATAAACATCAGCGCTGGAGCGGTCAGGGCCTTCTTCGTGGCCTTGTCATCCTCCAGCCGCACAACGCCCGCAACCGGATAATTCCGCTCGCCGATTGTAACCTCCATACCGGCCACATCGCTGCTTCCGAACAGCTGCCAGGCGAGGTTTTCATCGAGCACCACACGATCCGGTGCAAAGTCGCTTCCGGAGATGTAGGAGCCGGAGAGCAGCGTGTAGGGATGGAACAGGAAAAAGTCGCCGCCGACGCCATAGGTCTTGACGTTCGATTTGCCCGCCGGGCCGGAGACGGCGACAGAATTCGCCGTGCCAGACCAGGCGTCCTGCCAAAGGCTCCCGCCCTCGGGCGCCTCGAGCGAGGCGTCGATCATGGCCTGATCGAGCGTCTGGTGGAAGGTTCGGATGGCGGCGGCGTCCTGCGTCTCGTTGACAGGCAGGAATACGGAAACCTGCGCAAAGCGCTCCTCACTCTGACCGCGCCAGCGGTCTGCCGCCGTCTGCGTGCGGAGCAGATTCCGGTATTCCGTCAGGCGCGCGGCGCAGAGCACCGAGAGGGCCGCGAGCGTGATATTCAAAATTAGAAGCAGCAGCGTCTTCCAGCCGGGTCTGCCGAGCTTTTTCCGGGGCTTTTTCTCGCGCGGAGGCTTCGGCGGCCTGGCCTTCCGCGCCGTTTCAAACCGGCCGCTCATCCGTTATCCGCGAGCTTCACCTGCGTGCCCGCTTCGATCGGCTTGGTGGAAGTCGTGATGACGAACTCTCCCGCGCCGATGCCCGAGATGGCAGACATCGTATCGTCCTGCGCCAAAACCTGCACAGGGACGCGCGTAGCCGTATAGCGCGTAGAAAGCGGCGTGCTCTTCGACGTCAGGGCCAGGACGAACGAACCGTTGTTGTCGGTGCGGACAGCGGAATTCGGCACAAGGGCGTCGTAGTTCGCGCTCTTCTGGCCGATAGAGAGGGTGAGGTTCGTGTTCGGGTCGACGTCGCCGGTCAGTTTGAAGACGAGGAGGCTGTTGCCGCTGGTGTTCGGGTCACGCGCGATGTTTTCGAGCACGGCCTCGACATTGCCGCCCCAATAGTTGACGACGTCGGCCTTGTCGCCGACCTTGACGCGCTTGGCCTGCTCGGCGGTGACGGAAATCTTGATGGTGTAGCCGCGGTCGGCCACGTTCAGCTTGGCCAGCGGAGTATCCGGGCCAATGGAATTGCCGGCTGTGACCTCGATCGAGGCGACCACACCGCCGACCTTCGCTTTGACCTCGAGTTCATCGGCGTTGGCCGTCAGCTTGGCCAGCGCCTCTTTTTTCTTTTCGATGTTCTCCTTCGCGGCCTGCATGTCGAGATAACTCGAGTCGCCGAGCTGCTGCGTGAAGAGCAGCTCTTCCAGAGCCGATTTTGTGGACTTGACCGTTTCGGCGGCAGTGGCCGCGCTTTGCAGCTTGGTCACAGCCTCCTGCGCCGCCGTCAGAGTACTCTTGGCCTGATCGACGGAAGCCTTCAGCGCCTTGAGGTTGTTGTCGTACTGGTTGACGATGTTCTGGGCATTGCCCAACGCAGACTGTGCCTGCATAAGCGCCTGATTGGTCGTATTGAGCTTGTTTTGATACTCTTGAATCGTCTGTGCCGTTGTTGTATATTCCTGCGCAAGCTTCAGTTCGTCCTGCAAAGTTGCAATATTCGCTTCTGCCTTTGCTTTTCCCTTGTAGTAGGCGTTGAGCTTATCATATGCTGTCTTCACATTTTCAGCATCTTCCGTCGTCGCCTTTCCACCGAGCGCTGCGGCTAACTCCTCCGGACTCATCGCGCAGTAAGCCTGCATCACTTCATCGCGGCCACCGGCCAACTCCGATAACTTCGTATAATACGATTCATACTTTGCAATGTTTTCTGCGTTGCTTTTCAGCAAATCATTCAGATTGTCATTCTCTGTTCTGATATCTGCATTGATCTGATCGACAGACCGCACAGGCGCACCCATCTGCAATTCGCGGAGCTTCTGCGTATATTCGTCGATGCTGGCCTGCAAGCTTTTGACATTGGCCGTCTGTTCGGTAACGGCGGCCTGCGCATCCGTATACGTCTTATCGCTGGACGCCGTGGTGTACTGCTCCTGAAGCGAATCATAATTGGCCTGTGCAGCCTTCTGGGCGGCATCGGCCTTGGCCTGCTCCGAGGCCAGGCGCGTGGCGTCCATGGTGCTGTACTGATGGTAGATGGCGAGGGCCTCGTTATAGGCATCGCGGGCCTTCTGCACCTCGTGGTTCTCCTTGGCCGAGGTATTGCCCGCCTCGATGAGGGACTTTTCATAGCTCAGCTCCAGCTGATCCAGCTCGTCCTGCGCGGCCTTCACCTCGTCGGACTCCTGCGATTCCAGCAAAAAGAGCGTGTCGCCCGCGTTCACCGTCTGGCCGACCTTGACCAGCACGCTCGCAATCTTGCGCGTCTGGTTGATGGTCACGTCATACGTCTCGTTCGCGCCGACCGTGCCGGAGCCGCGGATCTTGGCGTTGATCGTGCCGCCCTCGATCTGCTGCGCGGCCACCTCGGGCAGCGTCGCGTTCATGATCGTGTTGGAGAAGAAGGTGAGCACCAGCAGGATCGCCAGAAAAATGATCGCAGCGGTCTTGACCCATTCCCGTTTGCTGACTTTTGTTTCTTCCATAGTGATAAACCTCTCTTGTGACTCTTAGCCCTTGACGGAGCCGGAATAGGCAATGCCCTCGACGAGATATGCCTCGCCGTGCAAAAACAGCAGCAATCCCGGAATCATATACACGACGGCGGCAGCAAAGGCGATGCCGATCTCGCCGGCGTTGATCTGCGACAGATAGACGGACAGCGGTTGCTGCGAGGCGTCCTGCAGAAGGATGAGCGGCTGTTCGACCATGTTCCAGTAGTCAATGAAAACCAGAATGGCGATGGAGTAGAGCGCCGCGCGGCACTGCGGCATGCAGATGCGCCAGAAGATCTGCCATTCTCCCGCGCCGTCCAGCTTGGCCGACTCAATGAGCGACGCCGGGATGCGCCGCATGAATTTTGTCAGCAAAAACACCGAAAACGGCGCAAACGCGCCGGGCAGCAAAATGGCCCACTTGGTGTGCAGGATGCCGAGCCAGTCGGAGACCAGATAGTTCGGCACGAGCGTGACCTGATAGGGCATGAGCATCAGGATCACATAGAAAAAGAAGATGGAATCGCGCACCTTGCCGCGCCAGCGCGTAAAGCCGTAGGCCGCGATGGACGCGACCATGAGCTGCGCGAAGACGATCGGCACAGTCAGAATGATAGAGTTCCAGAGCTTATAGATGTAATCCGGGCTTTTGAGCAGGACTGTCCAATACTGACTGAACGAGACCTTGTCCGGTATGAATTTCAGGTTGATGGTTTTGGAGATATAGCTTTTCCCGTCCTTGGCGTTATCGAAGACCTGGCCGTAGTTGGCCGTGATCTCGCTCTGGGTCATAAACGAGTTCGTGATGGTCAGCAGCGTCGGCATGACGAAGAGAAACGCGAACAAAATGGCCAGAATGGTGATCACCGTGCGGGAAAAGTAGCGCTTTTGATGCCGTCTCATCCTTCCACGTCCTTTCCGAAGTAGTTTTCGATCAGGAACAGGAGCGCCACAAGGATCACGATCACGATGGCCAAAAAGACCGCCGCCGCAGACAGGCGCTGATAGTCGATATGCTTGAACATGTTGTTCATAAAGTGCTGGAGCATATAAAGTCCATCGTATGGGTAATCTCCCGTGAGCAGATAGATCTCACGGAAAATTTTAAACGAGTTGATGATGGAGAGGATCGTCACAAACAAAACCGTCGGCGAGAGGTAGCGCAGCTTGATGTGGAAGAACACATAGCTGGCCGACGCGCCGTCGAGCTCTGCCGCCTCGACCAGCTCCTTGGGGATGTTGTTGAGCGCGGCCATAAACAAAATCATGTTATAGCCGAGGTTTTTCCAGAGGAACAGGCTGACAATGACGACCATGCAGTAGTCCGACTTCAACCAGTTGATCTTATCGGCGCCGAATACCATCAAAAATTCATTGATGACGCCGTTGGAGTGAAAGAGCACCTGCCAGATCAGGATGATGGACGCAATCGGCACCATCATCGGGCTTAAAAAGCACGTCCGGAACTGGCTTTTGCCGGGGATTCTGGCCTCCAGCATCAGCGCCAGAACGAGCGAGAGCACCACCGCCAGCGGCACGGCGAGACCGGAAAAGACGGCCGTGTTTTTGGCGGCGATGCGGAAGGCGCTGTTGTTGAACACAGCGATATAGTTTTTGAGCCCCACAAAGCTGTTGTCGATCGCACCGGCGATGAACGAATAATAGATCACCACGCCAAAGGGGACCACATAGAAAATCAGCATGCCGAGAAAGCTTGGCCCCGAAAAGCACATGGAATTCAGAAAATCCCGAACCTTGAGATTCATATTTTTCCAGAGCGTTTTCGCGCCCCGGCCGGAGCTGTGGGGAATTGGTAGTTTGATCATGGCGATCCTTTCCTGCTTGGGGTAAATGTCTTAGGTGTTGAGGGCGGACAGTCTTGCACTGCACCTTGTAGGGACCGATGCCCGTATCGGCCCAGCGGGCAACCAATCGTCGCCCGCAAAGCCTCCCCTGATCAGGGGAGGTGGCATTTGCGAAGCAAATGACGGAGAGGTTTTCAAAATCGTTACGTTCAAACCTCTCAGTCTGGCCTGCGGCCAGCCAGCTCCCCTTTTATAAGGGGAGCCTTTGCCGCTGCGGCGGGGATTTCTCCCCCCTGATCGCCTTTCGGCGATCTTCCCCCCTCTATGAAGAGGGGGGCTTTTTATCTGCTTGAAACTTTAGCTCTGCTCCGCGACGTAGAGCTGCACGCGGCTCTGGATGGCGGCTGCCGTCTCCTCGGCGGTCGCCTGACCGGCGAAGAAGGGCGCGGCCTCATCGGTGACGATGTTCATGATGGACTCGTCATAGCTGATGACACGGGTGGTCTTGGAGATGACGTCCAGAATCATGTCCGCCTGCTCCTGGCTGAGCGCGTAGATATCCACGCGGCCGCCGTGCGGAGACACCGTATCGGCGGTTCTTGCCTCGGCAGTATAGTAGCTGGTCTTCGGCAGCTTGATGGGGTCTCCGTTCTCGTCGAGGATCTGGTCGCCGTTCTCGTCGGTCTGGTATTGCTCGGTCATGGCCTGCTCCATCTTTTCGTCAAAAGCAGCCTTGTTCACCGGGAAGTTCCAGATGTTATATCCGGTCTGCCAGTCCTTGCGGACAAGCTCGCTCAGGAATGTCCACGCGACGTCCTTGGCCTGGCAGGTCGCGGAGATGGCGAAGGGGGTGTCGACCGAGAAGAGGTGGTTGCTGGTGCCGTCCTCCGAGGGATAGCCGACAAAAGTGATGGGCGTATCGCCGATCTGAGAAATCGTATAGAGGAAGTCTTCAAAGCCGGACATGTAAACCTGCGCGAGGAGCTTCTGTCCGTTTTTCATCAGGGTCGCATCGTCGTAATATTCGCCGCTGTGCTCGTTGTTATAGGTATCCCAGTCGAATTCCGCCGGGAAGGTCTTCACGAAGTTCAGCAGCGCAATGAAGCCCTCGCTGTCAAACGAACACTGCCCCGTCTGCCAGTTGACAAAGGCGGAAAGGTTGCGGGCGATGCAGGTGCTCATCATGTCAGACTGCGTGTTGTAGAAATCGAAGGCATAGGCGCCTTCCTGCAGCTTGCTGAGCGCATCCTGCAGCGCCGCGACGTTCCAAACGTCATAGCCGTCAACAACCTTGGAAAGGCCGTAGGCCGTCTGCACCATGAAGCTCACGGGCATCCTATAGAGCTTGCCGTCGGTTTCGCAGGCCTTGAGCACCTCGGGGACAAAGCTGTCGCGGGTGAGCTCGGAGTCGCTGTCAATGAGCGCATAGAGATCGGTCAGAATGCCCTTGGCGGCATAGCGGTCGATGGGCATATTGTCGGTCAGGAACATGTCGGGGATGACACCGGACATGATCTCGGTGTTGAGCTTGGTGATGCCGGCGGTATAGTCCTCGTCGGTATTGTATTCGGAGTAATCCTTGACCACGATACGGTAGCTGTCGCTGTTTTTGTTGAACTCCACGATCCGTCCGCGCATCTGATAGTCGAGATAGAAGCAGGCGAGCGTCAAAACGGTCTTTTCCGGCAGTGTCGAAGCATCCACACGGGTCATGAGAACCAGTTCATTGCTGTTTTCCTGCGTTTCATCGTCCCAATTGCTCAGGGAGGCAATCACCCGTCCGTCATCGAGCACGGAATAGGAATTCATGTTGTTCGGGTTGATGTCGCTGTCCATCCAGTCAAGGATCTTTTCGGAGGTATCGCTGGAGGCGATGTAGCCGAAGATCTTGCTGTCGTTGTCGTAGAGAAGGTCATATTCGCCCACGCCGGGATAGATGTTCCAGGCGGAGTTCGGCAGCTCGACCTTCCCCTCCTTGTCGAAGGCCTTTGTCTCGGCGTTGATCGGGACAAAATAGTTCGTGCTGGTCTCGGTTTCCTGATCGTAGACGTAGGTATTCATGCCGACGGTGTTCGCGTCGTAGCGCATGAGGTTGCCGCTGTACTCGTTGGCCTCGATCGTGGCGGTGCAGGCCCCGGTCCCGTCGAAGAGATAGACGTTCTGCCAGTCATAGCCGTAGATCGTCCCGTCTTCGCCAACCACGACGGAGGAGATATTGGACTGATAGGCGGCTTCATACTGGGCAATGCCGAAGTTATCATCTACGCCGCCGGAGGCATCGTCGGAGGCATCGTCGGAGGCCGGCGGAACCAGGTCAAAGCGGGTCAGTTCCTTGCCCGTGCCGTCGAGATGCACCATGGTGGTGCGGTTCTCATTGATCTGATACTGCCATTCGTCGTCCGTCTCGGGGTCAAAATCGTCGGGCAGCTCGGTCTTATACTGATTGACAATGCAGAAAATCCAGATGCTGCCGTCGCTCATGATCTGGAAGTTGTTGACATAGCTGTTGCCCTCCCAGCCCTCTGCGACTGCCGGAAGCGTCAGGTCAGGCACGGCCTGGCAAACCTGGCTCTCCAGGTCGAGCGAGTAGAGCACCGTCTTATAGGTATCATAGGTATAGGTTTCGGTCTGCTCTTCGCCGTTTTCATCCGTGTATGTATAGGTCTCGGTCTGCTCCCCGTCTTTGACGTTGGCCGCAAACCAGACGGTATTGCCGCTGGCCGAGACCCCGCTGATGCTGTCCACCTCGGCGGGCACAGTCAGATACGTCGGCTTGTAGGCGTATTTCGAGGTTACCTGCGACTGGTCGTTCTTCGTCGGCGTCACGACGGTATTGCTGCCGTTTGTGCCGTCGGAATTCGTATCGTTTTTCTTGCCGCAGCCGGAAAGAATCCCGAGCAGCAGAACGAGCGCCAGAAACAGGGCGAATATACGATGTTTCATAATCACATTCCTTTCTGCGGAGTATCCGCGCTTTGTACCCCCTATCATAGCAGGAAATTACAAACCAGAAAAGGGGCATGTGCTTTTTTTAAGAATATTTAAGGTTGTTGGTTCCATCTTCCTCTTCCCGTACGGTGGGAAGAACTGCCTCGGCGGTAAATTTTCCATCCTGCTCATGACGGAGAAAACGTCCGCCCATCTGCGTGAGGATTTTCTCCGCCGTGCGCAGTCCGATCTTGTTGCTCTCCACCTGCCCCGGGTTGTCCCGTACGGTGTTGCAGATGCAGATATGCAGGGTTTCTTCCTCGGGCAAAACCGCAATGGAGACAGGCTGTGCCGGATCCGCGTATTTGCGGACATTGGCAAACAGATTGTCGAGGACGCGCTTGAAATACGGCACGTCAACGCAGATCTTACAGAACGTATCCGGCAGAAGCAGCCGCGTTGCAAAGCCGGCGGACTCCAGCTCGGCCTGCGCCTCACCAAGCAGCTGTTCCAGCAGCACATAGGCATCATAGGCCTCGAGGTGCATGGGCAGCTCGTCGTTGGAGAAGAGCAGGCTGTAGCGGAAGAGCTCGTCGGTGAGCTGCTTGATGCGCCCTGCGCGCTCTTCGCAGGCCGTCAGATACCCCACCACATCCGGCGGAAGCTGCGCGGACTGCGCCTGGATGATGTCCAGATAGCCCAGCAGCGCCGTGAGCGGATTCCGGATGTCGTGGGAGAGGGCGGTGATGAGGTCGGAGTTTTGCTTCAGGGCCTTCTGCTCCTCCTCGGTTTTGTGCAGGAGTGACTGGCGCATCTGCTCGACGCTCTCGGTGAGCCTGCCCAGTTCATCATAACCGCGTGGCTTTTCAAGCCGCGCGGTCAGATCGCCGCGGCCGATCTGCTCGACCTTCGCCGAAACGGCTGCGATCCGGCGGCTGATGCCGCTGTTATAGCTGAGCATAAAAAGCGTGAGCACAAGCGCGCCGAGCACCACGCTGATGATCGTAGTCAGCGTATAAAACCGGCTCTCAGAAAAATCATAGACCACCGCCTGCATGGGCCCGTCGGTGAAGTAAACCGGGTAGACCCCGGCTGTGTTGGAGATGAGGGATGTCGCGTCGGTCTCATCCACATCATCCACGCCCCACCAGCCGGCCTCGAAGGCGAGGCGCTGATTTTTATAGAGCATGATATAGGTATCGCTCCTGCGCATCGACCAGCGGGCCACGGCGTCGGTGTCACGGGAGGCGAGGTGGTTTTCCTGCACATAGGCCTGCAGCTCGCTCACCACAGCCCGTTCGCGCTTCTGCACGGCCTTCTCATTCAGATAGAGCCGCTCAATGAGCGTCTGCCCCACCCACTCGGAAAGGAAATACATCGCCACGGCGCAAAGGATGGAGCACAGCAGCATCAAAAGCAGCTTCATGCGCAGTGAGCGAAAGATTTGCTGCTTAGTCAATCTGATACCCCTTTCCCCAGATGGTCCGGATCAGGCGCGGCTCAGACGGGTTGCGCTCGAGTTTTTTGCGAAGGTTCACAATATGAACCATGACGGTATTGTTGGAGGCCGGCATGTATTTTTCGTGCCAGACGTTTTCATAGATCTCGTTGACGGAGACAACCTTGCCCTTCTGTGCGGCCAGATACTGCAAAATGGCGAACTCCGTCTCCGTCAGCTCCACGGCCGCACCGTCGCGCAGGACGCGGCGGTTTTCCTCGTCGAGGACGATGTCCTGCCGCAGAATTTTGCCGTTGATCTTGCCCTTATAGACGCGGTAGCGCCGCAGGAGCGACTCCACACGCATCAAAAGCTCCGCGCTTGAAAAGGGCTTCACGAGATAGTCGTCGCCGCCGGACTGGTAGGCCTGGAGCATGTCGCGCTCCTGGCTCTTGGCCGTCAGAAAGAGGATCGGTGCGGAAGAAATCGCCCGGATCTCCCGGCTGGCTTCCACACCGCCGAGCTCCGCCATCATAATGTCCATCAAAATGAGATCGGTGTCCGGATTTTCCCGGACAAAGTCCACCGCCTGCCGGCCGTTGGCGGCCTCTTGCACCTGATAGCCCTGGTGCTCGAGCATAATATGTAAAATTCTGCGGATATCAGGCTCGTCATCGACGACGAGAATATGGATGGTCTGTTCCATAGATCCACGCTCCTGCTTGTTTTTCATCCACATTGTAGCATATTTTCTTTGAATTCCAAGGGGATTTAAGAATTTTTAAGACTTGCTGCGATCCGGACTGGAAAGGGGTGAAAAGTATGCTATAATAAAGGCAACACCGCACAATTGCGTCCGCACGTTTCAAACCTTGACTTGACGAAAAATCTCTCGCCGAATCTGCTTGCCGAATTGTGCGGTGCTTAAAATAAATTGCTGTTTCGGATGGAGCCTGACATGCACATACTCTATGAAGACAATCGGATCGTGGTCTGCCTGAAGCCGTCCGGCGTGCGCTCGACAGACGAGCCCGGCGGAATGCCGGAGCTCCTGCGCGAGGCGCTGCATACCCCCTGCATCCGCACGGTGCACCGGCTGGATCAGGTGGTCGGCGGCGTGATGGTGTTTGCGCGCAGCCGGATGGCGGCATCCATCCTCTCCGGCCAGATCCAATCCCGCCGCTTTCAAAAGGACTACCTGGCTGTTGTCCACGGCACCCTGCCCGCCGAAGGCCGCTTTTGTGACTGGCTGCTGCGGGAGGCATATGATGGAATGACGCGCTGCGTGCCGGAGGGGACGCCGGGAGCAAAGGAGGCGCGGCTCCGTTTCTGCGCGCTTGCCTGGAAAGACGACAAAACGCTGCTCCGCGTTGCACTGGAAACCGGCCGGACGCACCAAATCCGCACACAATTTTCCGCACACGGCCATCCCCTGCTCGGCGACCGGAAATATGGCCGCGGCGAGGCCGGCGGCATCGCCCTCTGGTCCGAGCGCATCGGCTTTTTCCACCCGGAGCGCGGCGATTGGATGGAATTTTCGCACGCCCCCCTGGAAATGCCGCAATTTGCAGATTTTATGGATTGCATTTCCGATCAAAGCATCGTATGATACAGGAACCTGCGGCAAAGGAGAGGAGAGCATGGCAAATCCCAAGTCTACGGAACTGAATATGATCGACGGGCCGATTCTGCCCCGAATTTTGCAGTTTGCCCTGCCGCTGGCGGCAACGGGTATGCTGCAGCTGCTGTTCAACGCGGCGGACGTCATTGTGGTCGGCAAATTTTCCGGCAGCGTGGCGCTGGCTGCAGTCGGGGCAACGTCAAGTCTGGTCAACCTGATCGTCAATACCTTCATCGGCATCTCGGTCGGCGTGAACATTCTCATCGCGCGGCGCGTGGGCTGCCGGGATGATGAGGGCGTCCGGCGCGCGAGCCACTGCGCCATCGCGCTGAGCATCGCGCTGGGGCTGCTTGTGATGCTGATCGGCCTCGTGTTCAGCCGTCCACTGCTGGAATGGATGGCAACGCCGGATGATATCCTGGAAAAATCCGCGCTCTATCTGAAGATCTACTTTCTCGGCGTGCCGTTCACGCTGATCTACAACTTCGGCGCGGCCATTTTGCGCGCCTACGGCGACACAAAGCGCCCGATGGTCTTTTTGACCGTTTCCGGCGTGATCAACGCGCTGCTGAACCTGTTTTTCGTGATCGTCTGCAAAATTGACGTGGCAGGCGTGGCCATCGCAACGGTCATCTCGCAGGTCATCTCGGTGATTCTGGTGCTGCGCTGCCTCCTCCGGTTCAACGGCCCGGCGCGGATCGTGCTGCGGGAGCTCAGGATCTACAAGGATGAGGCCGTGCGGATGCTGCAGATCGGCCTTCCGGCGGGCCTGCAGACCATGCTCTTCAACATTTCCAACGTCATGGTGCAAAGCGCGGTCAACGGCTTCGGCGCTGACGTCGTCGCCGCAAACACCGCCTCGGCCAACATCGCCTCTTTCACCTATACGGCCATGGACTCGGTCTACCACGCTGCCATCACCTTCACCAGCCAAAATCTCGGTGCGCAGCGCTACGACCGGATCAGGAAAATCTTCTGGTCGAGCAATGCGGCGGTTTTGATCATCGGACTGCCGCTGTGCGCAATCAGCACCGTGTTCGGCCCGCAGCTGCTCAGCATCTACATCTCCGCAACTGATCCGGCCTATGACATCATCATCCAGGCCGGCATGGTGCGCACCTATTATACAACAACGGTCTATTTCCTGTGCGGCATCATGGACGCCTGCTGCGGCATGGTGCGTGGGCTGGGGGCTGCCTGGCTGCCAATGATCGTGAGTCTGACCGGTGCCTGCCTGCTGCGGATCGTGTGGATCAAGACGATTTTCGTCTGGGTGCACACGCTGGAGATACTCTATGTCTCCTACCCAATCAGCTGGTTTATCACCGCGGCGGTACACTGTATCTGCTTCGCCGTGCTCTGGCGGAAGATGCAGACGCGCCTGAAGGAACGCGTGGCCAAGAGCGCCACAGAATAAAAGGAGGAACCGTCGATGCGTGTCATTGACCTGGAGGATATCATTCTCGCCATGCGCAACCAGACGCAGTTTGTGCTGCGCTGTGAAGAAGTGTTTCATGATAAAATCAGCGCGGCCGCCGCGTCCATTCTCTCCGCGCAGCCGAAAAAACCGTTCGTGTGCCTGACAGGCCCGTCCGGCTCCGGCAAAACGACCACGGCCATGCGCCTGAAGGCCTACCTGGAAAACCTGGGCGTGAAGGTCTGCCTGCTCAGCATGGATAACTTCTTTCTCTCCCTGGATGAGCGCCCACCGGAGGCGGACGACTGGGAATCGCCCTGCTGCGTCAACTGGGATCGGCTGCTCGATTGTATCGACGCCCTGGCCGCCGGGAAGACCGTGGAGGTGCCCTGGTACGACTTCAAAGCCGGAAAAACCGGCGGCTATACCCCCATGACCGGCAGCGAGGACGCCATTGTAATCGCAGAGGGCATCCACATGCTCAATCCCATCGTGTTCGACCGGGTGCGCAGCCGGGCGACGGGCATCTATGTCGCGCCGCGCACCCGCATCATCACGCCGGACGACCAGATCGTGCGGCCGGAGCAGGTTCGCGTGGCGCGGCGGATGATCCGCGACTATCAGGGCCGCGGCTACAGCCTGCGCGATACCGTCGAGCGTGCGCAGAGCGTCAACGCCGGCGAGCAGAAATATATTCAGCCGAACAAGCCGAACGCCAGCATCCACATCGACTCCTTCCACGACTATGAGCTCTGCATCCTGGCCAAATACCTGCGGGAGCTGCCGCAGTTTACCGAGGATCTGGACGACCGCTTCATCGCGGAAAAGGGCCTGACGGTCCTGATGGACGTGGTGCGGCAGCTGCCGTCGCTCGAGGTGCCCTATGTGCCGCACGATTCCATTGTGCGGGAATTCGTCGGTGGGAGTGTATTCCAATATTAAAACCAGCGCGGCGCCCCGATCTCAGGGCGCCGCACTCGATATCCAATCTCCGATCTTCGTTTCGCGCCTCCGTCCCAGCCCGCAATGCGGGCCGGACGGAGCGCGTTTTTTTGTTTCAAACTCTCCTCAGGACTGCTCTGCCATGTAGAGCTGCACGCGGTTCTGGATGAGCCGTGCCGTCTCCTCGGCGGTCTTTTCCCCGGCGAAGAACGCGCCGGTCTCGTCGCTGATGATCTCCATCAGGCTCTGGTCGTAGCGCATGATGCGGTTCGTGTTCTCAATGAGACCGTTGACCGTGTCATACTGCTCCTGCGTCATGGCGTAGATCTCGATCGTCGGGCCGTTGCCATAGCTGAAGCCGCCCTTGCTGGCCTCGACCGGTTCGCCGTTTTCATCGAGCAGGATGTCGCCGTTCTCGTCGTATTCGTAGTACTTCTCCATCGCCTTCTCCGCTGCCTTCTCAAATGCAGCCTTCGTGATGGGGAAGTAGTACTGGTCGCCCTGATACTCGTCGGTGAGCGCGGAGGCGATAAAGCTCCACGCGCCGTCCTTGTCGCGGCACTTCGTCGTCATGGCGATCGGTGCGGAGACGGAGAAGCTGTTCCCATCGTGGCCGGACGTGCTCGGGAAGCCAATGTAGCAGAGGTCGCCGCCCAGCTCGGCAAAGTTCTCGCTGATGCTTTCAAAGCCGTAGATCGTGCCATACATCGAGAGCAGCTGATCGCCGTTGCGCATACGGACGGAGTCCGACTGATAATCGTTCCAATCGAACGTGTTGTAATCGAACTCCGTCGGGAATTGAGCCGCGAAGTTCAGATAGTCGATGAATTCGGGGCTGTCGAAGCTGGCCGTGCCCGTCTCCCAGTCGACGAACGTATCGGCGTTCATGTACAGGCAGTAGGAGAGGACGTTGGCGCGCGTCGCGTCGACGTTGAAGATCGTCGCGTCCGGATTCAGCTTCGAGCGCGCATCCTCCAGATCCGCCAGCGTCCAGGTATCATAGCCGCCGACGACGCTTGCCAGCCCCGTCGCCGTCACGACGGAGAAGCTCAGCGGCAGCTCATAGAGCTTGCCGTCCTCACTGTCCGCGTCCAGCACCGGCGTGATCAGCGCGTCGCGGCCCATATCGGCATCGATGTAGGGATAGAGGTCTTCGAGCAGCCCCTTGGCCGCATACTGCCGCACGGGCAGGCCGTCGGTCAGGATCATATCGGGGACGTTGCCGGACATGATCTCCGTGTTCAGCTTCGTCAGGCCGTCGCCGCTCTCGGTGACCATGGTGCCGTTGCTGCCGGCGGATTCATAGGTCATGCTGCTGTATTCCGAGTAATCCTTGACCACGATGCGGTATTTGTCGCTCGCGCGGTTGAACTTGACGATCTGCCCGCGCAGGTTCCAGTCGAGGTTCATGCAGGCGAGCGTCAGCTCGGTCTTTTCCACAACGGCCGAGGCGTCCACCGGTGTGAGCAGGATCAGTTCGCAGGTCTGCTCGTAGGTCGAGCGGTTGTAGTCCGCGCCGACGGCAAAGACGCGCCCGTCGGGCAGGACGGTATAGCTGTTGAGATTGTTGGAATCCACGTCGCAGGCCAGCCAGTCGACAACCTTTTCGCTCTCGTCCGTCTCGGCCTTCCAGCCGTAGAGGTTGCCGTTGTAGTCGTAGTAGAGGTCATAGTCGCCGCTGCCGGGGTAGATGTTCCAGGCGTTGTTCGGCAGGGGCAGCTCCTCGCCCCAGGCCTTCTTCTCGGGGTCGAGCACCTTGAAGACGGACTGGGCCGTGCCGTCGCTCGCGGCGCTGTAGGTGATGGCGCCGATCTTGTCCGCGCTGTATTGCGAGAGGCTGCCGCCGTTCTCGTCTGAGAACGCGCAGACGGTCTTTCCCTCGCTGTCCAGCACCATCAGGATCTGATAGTCGGAGGTGTAGAGATAGCCCTTGCTGTCGGCGTAGAGCGTGCCGAGATAGGGCTGTTCGTCGCCGCCGGCCTCGGTGAAGGCCGAGAGATCGAGCGGGGCTTCAAACGTCTGCTTGCCGTCCGCATCGAAGCGGAGCAGACGATAGCTGACCTGGCTCTCATAGGGGGTGTAGCCGTAGTCGTCGGCACTGTTCTCAATCGCTTCCGCAGCGGTTTCGTCGTCCGCAGAGGCCTCCGGAGCCGCGTATGTATATGTCTGCTCCAGCAGCCAGACGCCGCCGTCCTGCGCGGCGCAGAGCGCCATGACGTTCGTGCTCGAGTTCTCGCCCTCGCTCCCGGAGTAGTCCGTCTCGCCGACGGTCTGTGTGTCGAGGTCATAGGTCAACAGCTTGCCGACGGTGGGGGTGTAGTCCGGCATGTCGCCGCGCGCCGCGGCGTAGCTCTCATCCTGTACCTGCGCGTAGAAAAAGAGTGTATTGCCGCTGACGGCGCTTTTGTCAATGTAGTTCGTCTTCACCGGCAGTTCCAGATACTCCGCCTGATAGACATATTTCGCGCTCAGCGCGGTGGCGTCGCTCTGCGTCTCCGTGCCGGCCGTTTTGGTGTCGGTCGTTCCGTCTGTCTCCTGTTTTTTTCCGCAGCCCGCAAGCACGCCGAGCAGCAATACGCCGCACAGCAGCAGCGCCAAAATCCGTTTCAACATTCCGGTTCCTCCTTGTAAGTTTGCGGCCATTCTAACACAAATTTCCGACAGTGGAAGACCTTTCAACCAGAATTAAGAAAAATTAAGAAGCTCCGCCCGCAGCGAACCTGTAAAAACCGAAACGAATCACCCCTCCGCCCGCACACCCTCCCGAATCCGCGCAAACGTCCCTTCGTCACCCGCGCCGGGAGGCCCTTTTTGCGAGATTTATACTGATATTCAATTAAAAACTTTCATTCATGGAATGAAAGTTTTTAATATGAAGATCATTATGAGACGAGATTCCGTGATTTTATCAAAATCACGGAATCGGTTACGCCAAAGGCGGAACCTTTCTGATGAAAGAATTGAATCAGAAAATAGTATTACAGCCTCGCCCCGTGCTCCTTCCGCTGGAATATCAGTAGAAACACTGCTTCCGGCCATCAAGGGCATCCCCGGATCTCCAGATTCAAAAAGCCCCCTCCTTCCGGAGGGGGCTGTCGTTTGATTTATCCCGCCGCGTCCTCATGGACGGGCTCTGTCGTCTCCACACGGCGGATTTGCGCGCCGAGGGCGGAGAATTTGCCGATGATATCTTCATAGCCGCGCTCAATATAGTGCGCGTCTTCAATCGTGGTCGTGCCTTCGGCGCAGAGAGCCGCAATGACCATCGCCGCGCCCGCGCGCAGATCGCACGCACGCACCTCGCAGCCGTGCAGCCGCGCCACGCCATCGATCACCGCCGTCTTGCTCTCGACCTGGATGGCCGCGCCCATGCGGTTGAGCTCACCGGTGTAGCGGAAGCGGTTGTCATAGATCCCCTCGGTGACGAGGCTCGTCCCCTCGGCCAGCGCCATACATACCGCGATCTGCGGCTGCATATCGGTCGGGAAGCCAGGATAGGGGAGCGTCTTGACATTCGCCCGGCGGAGCCGTTTTCCAGACTCCACACGGATGGAATCGTCATATTCCGTAACGCGCGCGCCCATTTCGCGCAGCTTCGCGGTAATACAATCCAAATGCTTGGGGATAATATTTTCAATGAGGACATTGCCGCCCACGGCCGCAGCCGCGGCCATGTAAGTGCCGGCCTCGATCTGATCGGGGATGATGGTATAGCTGCCGCCGCCAAGCCGCTTCACGCCGCGCACCTTGATGACGTCGGTGCCTGCACCGGAAACCTTCGCGCCCATCGCGTTCAGGAAGTTCGCCAGGTCGACAATATGCGGCTCCTTCGCGCAGTTTTCAATGACGGTCATCCCGCCGCACAGCACTGCCGCCAGCAGAATGTTCATTGTCGCACCGACAGAGACAATGTCGAGATAGACATGCCCGCCGCCGAGCCCTTCCGCCGGTGCATCCGCGCAGACATAGCCGCCCTCCTGCTCGACACTCGCGCCCATCGCCTCAAAGCCCTTGATGTGCTGGTCGATCGGGCGGACGCCGAAGTTGCATCCGCCGGGCATCGCAACGCGCGCGTGGCCGAAGCGGCCAAGCTCCGCGCCGATGAGATAATAGGATGCACGAATGCGGCGCACAAGCTCGATGGGGGCCGTGGCGTTGCGGGCGTGGGAACAGTCAATCTCGAGCACATTGCGCCCGAGGCGGCGGATCTTCGCGCCCATGTTATTCAAAATTTCAAGGAGCAGGCGGACGTCGGAGATGTCCGGCACGTTTTCGATCCGGCACACACCATCCACCAGCAGCGTGGCCGGAAGAATGGCCACGGCGGCGTTTTTTGCGCCCGAAATCGCGACAGCGCCTTCCAGCCGCTGGCCGCCCTGTACGACATATTTCACCAAATTTAAAGCCCTCTTTGGTAAGTTCTAAAGTCAGTATCTGCAAAAGCGCGCGTTTGAGCCCTGCCAATGCAGACCAATGCGGTCAGTTTCAGCCGCTACTATATAGCATACCACACCACGGCGGTAAAGTAAAGAAAAAATGACAAATCAGCAACAAGTTCCCAGGATGTATTCTTCCAACTGGCGATGTAACCGGCAGCGAGGAATTTTTGTGCTGAGCAAGACATTTTTTCGCAGGAATCCTGTCGTATTTCAAGGAAAAACGACGCAGCTCAGCGTGAAAAGGCCCGCTGTCCGGGTGCGTTGGCAGTTGGAAGAATACCCCCTAAGAATCTCATTGAGATTTGACGATGCCGAACGCTTCGTCTCTCCGCTCGGCCTGCCGTACCTCGCGCGTGATGCCGTTGACGTAAAAGACCACCGTGTCGGTCTCCACGCGCCAGACAGGCGTAAAGCGCAGGGCGGCAGTGGCTGTTTCGGCATGGAGATACCCCTGGCGAACGGCAGTAATCTGGCTGCCGACCCAGCCGGTCGCATCGCGGCTGGCGAGAATCTGCAGCAGCGCATCCGCGCAGGAGATGCAGCTCTCCTCAGAGACGCGGGTGGGGTTTTCGGTCTCGGGATAGAACAATCCGTCCACCGCGACGAGCTGGCTGTCCCGATAGGAAAAGGTCAGCTGCGCGCCAAACAGCGGCTGCCCGAGAAGGGCCTGCGTGACGGTGAGCGCATAGACGCCGTCCTCCTGCCGGACGGCCGGGAGCGTCTGCCAGACGGCATAGCCCATGCCGCGCAGACGGCGCTGGAGATCCCGCTCATAGGACTTGCCGGAAATCGGCACGCAGAGCTCCGCATGCAAAACGCCGCTGCGGCTGAACAAAACCGTGCCGGTGGACGCGGAATAGAGCAGCTCATAGCGCGTCGACTGCGCATCCAGCGCTCCCTCCGTGCCAAGCAGCGCCGCCGCCACGCCCGCCGCGTCCGCCCCCCCGAGCTCCACGGTATAGAGAATCTCGCTCTGTCCGAGCGCCTCGGGGTCGAGGGTGACACCGTAGGCAGCGAGCAGCTCGGTCAGCTGTTCATGGATGGCCGTCTCCTCATGACTGGCTGAGAGCTTGCCGGGCACCACCGCCAGCAGCAAAAAGCAGACGGCGAGCGCCAGAATCAACAAAATGAGGTTTTTGATCCGGGCACCGGACATGGCCGCCGCCTCCTTTTCGTGGGATTCAGCCCTTCCAGGCCACGGTGAGGTCGCCCTCGGCGCGCTCGACATAGCAAAGCGTCAGCGCCTGCCCGCGCTGCAAAATCACCGCCGCCTGGGCTGCGGGCAGCAGTGCCGCGCGGGCCGCCGTCGGCTGGATGGTACGGAGCGTCGCCGTGGCGCGGGTAATCTGCATACCGTCGAAGACAACCTCCGCCGGCTCAACGGACGAGACGCGGACGCCGGCCAGGTAATAGGCAAAGGTGCAGACGGTCTGCGTGCTGTTTTCCGTCACGCCGGTCAGATAGAGCCGCGCCTCGCCGGTCGTGCCGCCGGTCATGGTAGCCAAAAGCTCCCGCGCAGCCTCGATGCGGCTCTCAAGGGTATCCGCCGCGCTGGAAAAGCGCTCCAGCGGCTCAGAAACCCGGAGCTGGACGCGCCCGGCCGCCGTAACGGAGAGCGCGTGGGTGGTCTCGGTAAAAGACGTTGCACCGGAGGGGTCAACATATTTGGCATCGCCATAGGGGTTAAACCCCAGGCTGGAGGCCAGCGAGGAGATAAACCGGGCCTCGCAGGGATTGACCGCGACGGCATCCGTCAAAGATGCGCCCGGTGTAATCAGACTCAGCGGCGCCGCGCGGGAATAGGCCTCGTCTTCAAAGGCAAAGAAGCTGCCGTCCGGCTGATATTCCTCCAGCGCAGCGGCGAGCGCGGCCGGCGCGAGCGCCGTCTGGCAGCGGTAACATTCGTCCCCGGCCAGATAGAGCGTCACGCCGCCGTTCTCAACGGCCAGAATGAACCACCGTGCCTCCGGCAGCATGGGCGCAGAGGCATTCAGCCAGGCCGCCACTACGGCAGGTGAGAGCAGCGCGGGATAGCCGAAGGCGACGCTGGGGCCTGCCAGCGCACGCAAAAGCTCCTGCCGGGAGACCGTGCTCCCGCCCTGCGCGCCGTCGAGCGCCTGGGCCAGATAGCCGCCGAGCTGTTCAAAAGCGGTGTCGAGCGCGGCAAAATCATATTGCGCGCTCATGCGCCCGGCCTCACTGCAGACGGAGATGGCAATGGGCTGCGCCGCGCCATGCAGCTCATCGGGCACAACCTCGCCCGTGTAGGTCAGCTCAGACTGCGAAAGGCCAAAAAGCGGTGCAACCGGGCGCAGAATGGCCGCAAGCCATGGCGTCGAGGTAATGGTCTTGGTTGGAAGGGCCAGCAGCGTCAAAACCACGATGGCCAGCGCCAATATCACGATCAAAACATCTTTGCCGATCTCCAATATCTTCCTGGCCATTGTGGTTCACTTCCTTTCGTTTTTTGAGGTTTGGATGCTCGTTCACCGTCCAGGGTGTATTCTTCCAACTCATGATGTGACCGGCAGCGAGGAATTTTCGCGCTGCGCAAGACATTTTTTCGCAGGAATCCTGTCGTATTTCAAGGAAAAATGACGCAGCTCAGTGCAAAAAGAACCGCTGTCCGGGTGCGTTGGCAGTTTCAGATACACCCTGGATACAAAAAAGCGGCGCAGCCTTCGCTGCGCCGCCAAAAAATCAAAGCACCTTGGACAAAAATGCCTGCGTCCTGGGGTTTTGCGGATGGTCGAACAGCTCGTTCGGCGTATTCTCCTCCAAAATCGCGCCGCCATCCATAAAAATGACCCGGCTGGCCACTTCGCGGGCAAAGCCCATCTCATGTGTCACCACGGCCATCGTCATCCCGTCCTCCGCCAAAGAGCGCATCAGATCGAGCACCTCGCCGACCATCTCCGGGTCGAGTGCGGACGTTGGCTCGTCAAAGAGCATGACCTCGGGCTGCATCATCAGCGCCCGCACGATGGCGATGCGCTGCTTCTGTCCGCCGGAGAGCATCGCGGGGTAAGCATTGGCTTTATCGGGCAGGCCGATGCGCGCGAGCATCCCGCGGGCCTTCCCCTCGGCCTCGCTTTTTCCCATGAGCTTGAGATGGACAGGTGCAAGCGTCAGGTTTTTCAGGACGGTCATGTTCGGAAACAGATTGAAGTGCTGGAACACCATGCCCATCTTTCGCCGGTGCAGATCGAGATTGATCTTCCGGTCCGTGATGTCCACACCGTCGAACCAGACGGAGCCCGACGTCGGTGTCTCCAGCAGATTGAGGCAGCGCAGCAGCGTCGATTTTCCGGAGCCGGACGGCCCGATGATTGCCACGACCTCGCCCTTGCGGATGGTCAGGCTGCAGTCGTTGAGCGCCTTCACGGCCCCGCCGTCAAAGTCCTTGACCACATGTTCCACGCGGATCAGTTCAGTGCTTGTCGCCACGGCGCATCCTCCTTTCCACGGCTTCAATGCCCTTGCTGGCCGGATAATTGATGCAGAAATAAATGAGTGCGGCCAGCGTATAGGGAGCCAGCGAGACATACGTCGCGCTTGCCACAGCCTTTGCGCCGAACATCAGCTCCTCCATGCCGAGCATCGAGCAGATGGACGATTCCTTCACCATCGTCACGACTTCGTTGGCCAGCGCCGGCAGCACGTTTTTAATCGCCTGCGGCAGCACAACAAACCGCATGGATGCCGCGCCGGACAGGCCCAGCGACCGCGCCGCTTCCGTCTGCCCCTGGTCGACGGCCAGAATGCCCGCCCGGAAAATTTCCGCCACATAAGCCGAGCTGTTCAGCGCCAGCGCCACAACGCCCGGAATAAACCGTGAAATATCCACAAAGCCGAGGATCGTCACACGCGGGATCGAGATGGCTCCGAACAGGCCGAAATAGATGATTGACAGCTGCACCAGCAGCGGCGTCGACCGAAACACGGCGATATATGCGCCCGAGACGCTCCGCACGACGCGATTGCGGCTCAGCCGCATCAGGGCCAGCAGCAGCGCCGGGATCACGGCCAGCAGCACGGACACCACGGCCAACAGCAGCGTGTATTCCAACCCGCGCACAAACGAAGTGGCATATTTGGGCAGGAAGGAGAAATTGAAGAAGTTCGCCTTATTCATATCGACGAACAGGTTGCTCCACCACATGGGCAAAATTCCTTTCTATCTGTGTTTGGGGGAAAGACGCACACAAAGTGCAAGGCCGCAGTGGCCCTGCACTTCGCGCAGGAAAATGGAATGACAATGGAATTGGAGACACGCGATCCAGCCCTCAGGCAATGGATCCGGGAGCGCCGTTTAACCCTCGGCAGGCGTGTCGGCGGACACTTCCTCGGCCACGCCGCTCAGAGAATCGGCCAGGGCGATGAACTCCTCAATCTTGTTCTCCTCGTTGATCTTGGCGATGGCCTCGTTGATGCCGGGCAGCAGCCCCTTCGGGTCGCCCTTCTGCACGGCGACGCAGTAAGGTTCCGCCGCGCCAAGCTCGCTGGAAGCTTCAGCGATGACAAAATCGTCGTTCTCAGCCACATACTGGTTGGCAACGCTGCCGTCGACAACCACGGCGTCAACCTTGTCATACATGAGCTGGTTGATGAGGTCGGTCACAAGCTGAAGGGCTACCAGGTTCGCGCCGGGCATGTCGTTCGTGACGATGTCGGCCTTGGTCGTGCCGGTCTGCGCGCCGACGGACTTGCCTTCAAAGTCGGCCAGAGTCTTATAGCTGTCCGCGTTTTCCTTCTTGACGAGGATCATAGGCGGATAGTCGGTGTAGTAGGGATCGGAGAAGTCGGCGGCTTCCTTGCGCTCATCGGTGGCTTCCATGGCAGCGATGACAATGTCGAAATCACCCTTCTGGAGGGAGGCCAGCAGGTAGTCAAAGGCCATGTTCTCGGTCTGGAGGGTCTTGCCGGTGTAGTCGGCAATGTACTCGGCGACGGACACGTCGATACCGCCGTAGACCATGTCGCCATTGTCGTCCGGATACATAAACTCAAACGGAGCATAGTCGGCGGACGTGCCGAAGATCAGCGTCTCGGCGGGGGCGTCGGCCTGCTCAGTGGACTCGGAGGAAGCGTCGGCTTCGGTGGAGGCGTCGGCCTGTTCCGTGGTCTGGGAATCAGCAGGCGCGGAGGTGTCAGCGGGGGTGGAATCGGTGTTGGACGCGCAGGCCACCATGCCGAATACCATCAGCGCGGCCAGCGTCAGTGCAAGCAGCTTTTTCATAATTGGAATCTCCTTTTCAAATTCACCATATTTTGTGATGCGTTGCATGTTTTCGTGATGCTGACAGTATACAACGTTTATTCATGCAAAGTCAAGCAAAAATATTCATATTTTATACAGCTTCTTCGCGCCCCTTTTTGTGCGAACTGCCAAAGCGGGAAAAAAGAGCTTGCAACCGCGCCTTTTCCCCTCTATAATAAAGAAAAAATAGATCGCAGCCGCGGAAACCCGGCGGCCATGACCCTCCCTGCGGGATGGCATGGCCGTCTCTGTCTGCGGCATGCAAACAGGAATGAATATATGCAAATGAATAAACAGATGAATATTATGAATAATTCCGTCCTGGAAACGGATCTGGCGCGCCTGCGGCGCAACGCGGCGGCCATTGTGCGCGCGCTTCCCGCCGGAACAAAGCTGCTCCCCGTGCTCAAATGCGACGCCTACGGCCTCGGCGCGGCGGAGATCGCCCGCACGCTCAGCGGCCTGGACGCGGTTGCGGGCTTTGCGGTGGCACATGTCTCTGAGGGCCTGGCGCTCCGCGCCGCCGGGATCCGCGACGGCATCCTCGTCATGAGCTGCGCCCTGCCGTGGCAGCTGCCTGCCGCCGTGGACGCGGGCCTGACGCTCACCTGCGGCCGCCCCGGCTTTGCCGCGGAGCTGGAACAAGCCGCCTGTGCCCTCGGCAAAACGGCCAATCTCCATCTGAAGATCGATACCGGCCTGCACCGCATCGGCTTCGCCCCGGAGGCGCTGGGCGCCTTGCTGGACGAGCTGCAAAACGCGCCTTCGCTGCGCGTCACCGGCACATTTTCGCACTTTTCCGATACGGCGGACGCCGCGCTCTGCGCACGGGAGTTCGAGCTCTATCGGGCCGCGCTCGATACGCTGTCGGCTGCAGGGATCGAACCGGGCCTGTGCCATATGGCCTGCTCCGCCGCCAGTGAGCGCTATCCGCAGTATTGCCTCGACGCCGTCCGCGCCGGACGCCGCCTGTTTATGGACAGTCCCACCGCTCCCACCGGTGCGATTGCGGAGGTTTCCACCTGGCGGAGCTATGTGACGATGGTTGCCGCGCGCCGGGCGGGGGATCGTCTCGGCTACGGCGGCGCCGTGACGCTGGAGCAGGACGCCCGGATTGCAACCGTCGGCGTCGGCTATGGCGACGGGCTGAACCAGGCCCTTGCCGCCGTGAAGGCCCCGGTGCTCATCGGCGGCAAACGCTGCCGGCTGCTTGCCTGCTGCATGGACCAGTGCCTGGTCGACGTCACCGGCGCCGACTGCCGCCCCGGCGACGAAGCCGTCTTCTTCGGCTATGACCGTTTCGGCAACTGCCTGCCCTCGCAGGAGGTTGCGCTGCTCATCGGCGGCGACGAGGGCTGCGGGCTGACCGCGGCACTCTCTCCGCGTGTGGTGCGCACCTACCTCCACCCCTGAGAGCTGCACGCTATGTCCCTGTGAAACCGCTGTATTCCCATCCTGGCTCCCCGGCGTCTCCGTCCGCTGACGTCAGATGGAAAAAGCGCGAGCAGACCAAAGCTCCCCCATCCGGAGGAGCTTTTTTATGGCAGCACCACACAATTGCGTCCGCGCGCTTCGATGGATCTTTTCCGTCAATCCTGCGATTTTCAAATCTTGACTTGACGAAAAATCTCTCGTCGAATCGACTTGCCGAATTGT
>OIWS01001091.1_pt1 | contig 29830 bp, 32 predicted proteins | sample 1587611 | NCBI WGS metagenome assembly OIWS01 (sample SAMEA3888919, study PRJEB22519) | human gut metagenome | biome: human gut; feature: human-associated habitat; material: faeces | place: Denmark | collected 2010 | reverse complement strand
GATTTGTTTGCAAAGTTGGATTCCTTACGAAATATTGGGTTGTGTAAATGCTTATCGATATTTTCGTGAGGAATTTGAATGTTCAATATGACCAAAATCAGGGCAACGAATGGAGCGGGAAAATCGTTCTATGCGAACCATCTTGCCGCCAATGATTATTATTCGGAATCAGAGAAAGTCGTTGGCTGCTGGAAAGGGTTTCTGACATATAATTTCGGCTTATTGGGGGAAAAAGTCGATCTGAATACGTTTTCTCTGTTTCAAAAAGGGATCAATCCGCTAAGTGGCGGGAAATTGACTCAACGCCGTGTAAGCGGTGGGCCGAGATTCTTTGATTTTCAGGTGGCGGCACCGAAGTCCGTATCGATTATGAGTCTTTTTGATGCTCGTCTGATAGAAGCACATCGCGAGGCGGTGGATGAGGCAATGCGGGAATTGGAAAGTCTTGCGGCAGTACGTTTACGAACCGGAGATCATGTATTCACGAATAATTATGAAATAACCGGGCAGATCATTTATGCTCAGTTTCATCATGATGCCAGCCGTGCTTTGGATCCTCAACTGCATACTCATAATGTGGTCGTGAATGTGACGCAGGATTCCAACGGGAAATACAAGGCTTTGGAGAGTCTGGAGATGTGCCGTGCGATTCGATACGCGGGAAAGGTTTACCACAATAAACTGTCGGAACTTTGCCGGCAACTTGGTTATGAACTTGAAAATCACTATGATGAAAAAGGACGGATTCTGTGGAAGGACATCAAGGGGATTCCACCGGAAGTTATGGATCTGTATTCCAAACGGCGCCATGAGATTGAAAAGTTGGAGGAAGCGTTCATAGCGGAACATGGCCGGAAACCGACGTTGACGGAAAACAATCAATTGTCGATGTCAAGCCGGGCGTCGAAAATGAAAACTGCGACAAGCGCAGAGGTTCGCGAGTACCAATTGTCGCAATTGACGGCCGAGCAGAAACGGCTGCTGTTTCGGAAAGCGGATCAAGTAAAATGGAACCGGCCGGAAAAGGAGTGGATTGATCCGGAGTTGGTGCAAAAAGCCCTTCAGGAAGCAGTACATCTGATATTCGAACGGGAAAGCGTTGTAAAATTGGACAAAGTTCTGGCAGAAGCGATGAATCAGAATCTTGGGGCTTATCCTCTGGAAATGTTGAAAGAAGAAGCCGGGAAACTGCCGGAGCTAAAAGAGTTGGGAGGCCTGGACGTAAATCCGTGGGTAGCACCTCAGGAAATCATAGATCGGGAACTTTATGCAATCGAAGCGGTGGAAAATCAACGTGGAGTATTTGAAGCGATCGCACCGGAATTTACAGCGTTTGCAGGGGAAGAGTCCCGGGCAAGCCAGGCAGAGCTGATTCACGGCTTGCTGAATTCCCGGGATCGTTTCAACTTGTTCCGGGGCGTGGCGGGTGCCGGGAAGACCTCTACATTGCAGGAGTTCTGCCGGGGCTTGCGTTCAGGCGGAGTGGCAGGCATCCATCTGATCGCGCCGACCAATTCGGCGGTAGACGTATTGAAACAGGAGGGTTTTGAACAATCGCAAACTGCCGCAAGTTTTCTGCAACGTTCGGAGAAACCGCCTTCAGGAAGCTATGTCATTATCGACGAGAGCGGCCTGAATTCGCTGTGCGAGGGTGCGGAGATCATCCGGACCGCGCGGGAAAACAATTATCGGGTTCTGTTTGTCGGCGATGCACGACAACACACGGCAGTGGAGTCCGGCGATTTCTTCCGGCTTTTAGAGGAACATTCGGAAATCCGGCAGTTTACGCTGACGGATATTCATCGCCAGCAGCATGAAGAATACCGCCGGGGAATCATGGAATGCGCTCTGGGGCAGTTTGAACAGGCTTTCGATCGCTTTGACAGAAACCATTTCATCCACGAGGGGAAAGCGAAGTATTTGGAAGACGCGGCGCAAAGTTACATGGACTACACGAACAATGGGCAGCGGATTGATCGGGCGATTCTGGTGGCGCCGACCCATGACGAGGGAGACCGGCTGACCGATGCCGTGAGGCGAAAACTGAAGGATCACGGAATCGTGGCGAAAGAGGGGCGGACAACAGTGGTGTTTCGTTCCTGGAATTGGGAAAAGACACGTCTGAAGGAAGAAAAACATTATTCTCCGGGATATGCTATTTCGTTTGTCCGAACTATGAAAGGGGTTGCAAAGGCCGGAGAAACAGCCTGTGTGAAATGTGTGAAAGATGGAATGCTTCATCTGGATAACGGCAAATTTCTTCATCTCAAAACTGCGGTGGATTTCATCGAAGTCGGTGAGTTGCGCGAGCTCGAACTATGTGCGGGCGATCTGATTCAATTCAATGTAAATTTGCGGGAGCGAAAAATCTATAACGGCAGCCTTGCCCGGGCCACGGATGATCCGGAAAAAGTGATGCTCCTATATTCCGATGGAAGAGAACGGGAACTGGTGGAGATGCCCAAAGGATATGCGGCATTTAAATACGGCTGGGTAACGACTTCCCACAAATCCCAGGGGCGAACGGCGGAGAATGTGGTGGTTGCGGCGCAGAGTCTCGATTGCAAAGCATTTTATGTGTCATTGAGCCGGGGACGGAAACATATGGCGCTGCATTGTCCGGAGAAGGCCTTTTTGAAAGAACAGCTGAGTTTCCGCCATGGGAATCGTCGGAGCATCCATGATCTGGTCCGTGACCGTGAAGTGCCGGCGGGAAGAATTTTGGCACTGTCAAAGGAAGCTCAGGCGGCGAAAGAGCGGACACTTCCGGATACCCGGTATAAATCCATTAAAGGGCGTTTCGGCAAGCTGGCGAATACGCTGAAGAAATTGGCACAGAATATACGGCATTTCGGAGCTAAAGTCGCTACCCGGCGCGGACGAAATGCCAGGTACGGACTGGAAATCATCACCGAGGACAGTGCATTTGAAATCAAGCGGAATGCCGCAATAGACACAGAAAAGATTATGGAGCGAAAACGACAGGAAGAGGAACGCCGGCAAACCGGCGGAGATTCTTCAGGATGGAATCTGTTTAATGAGTTGCAGGCATTCCTGAATACAGCTCAGGATACAGACAATAACCGGGAGGAAATTCATGATTTTGCAGAGCGGGAACATGCGATCTTTGTTCTCGATTCACTGTTTACCGGAAAGAAAACGCAGAGGAAAGCTTCGCCCAAAGCTCCGAAGCCGGTTCGTTTGCCAGCAGTGCCGAAGGTCGCATCTCTTCCCGAAGTTCCCCGGACGGAAGATGAACGTTTGCTGGCTGAAGCCCGCAAATGGTTGGAAGAACAAATAAACACTCCTGTTCTGCAGACAGGAGTACGGGAGAGCGAGAGTCTGCCACCAAATGAAAACCTGTTGGAATGGATATCGAAAGCTGTCGAAGAACAGGAATCGAAATCAATTGAAAAGAAAGCGGATGTACAGGAAAACGTCTGGAAATTGAAGGTGAAAACGGCGTTGAAGAAGATTCAAAAATCGGAAGCGGCTGTTTTACTGCACCCCGGGGATTCTCCAAGTTTGAGGGATGAGGTTGCCCGCCAGATTTCGGAGCAGAAAAAACATGAAAAAGTCTCTCCGGCAGAGGCAATTCATTCCGCTGAGTATAAGGCAGAACGGCAAAAGCAAGCAGCTCCCGATTTGCAACGGCTTTATCGCGAGAAGATCACTCCGGAACGGAAGTTGCCGAATCAGAAACAGTCACGCGGTATGGAGCGCTGACAAAACGGAAATTGAGGTGAAGTTATGAATGAGAAACCGTGGTATGAAATGAGAAACGGACGTGCGCCGCGTCTGTGGCTCGCGTTGCCGGAAGGAAATTTACTGATCAGTTGGGAGACAATCCGGAAAATTCGGGCAACACCGGACTTCCTGAACCTTGTTTTTGAATGTGAATACGGGATCGTTACGATATGTTCCGCAGAGCCATTGCGGGAATTGTATGAAATGATGCAAATGGAAATGGTTCGTAAAATAGATGGCATTCGCCTGACTGTGAAACTGGCGGAAATTCCAGCGTCCTGATTCGCTGAACTGCCGTATAATCAATATAAACGGCATCGCAGTTTTGTGGGAAGTATCACGAGATAATTGTAAATATAGACACGAAATGATATATTCCATTTTGGGGCTACCAAATTATGCCGCAGTGAAAACGGTCGGTCAAACATGCCGGAACCAATCTGACTGCAGGATTTGTCAAACTTTTCTTTTGAGGAGGAGTTTTATGGGAAAAAAGAATAAAGCGGCCAAGCGTTTGGCCAGATATCGTGCGGAGGCGCGACAGGAAGTTCTGAACCGGGAAATCGTATCAAAGCAGATTGCCGAAGCTCTCTACAAATTGTGTCTGCCGATTCTGCCGGAATATATCGATGACAGTCAGGAATGTGATTTGGTTGGGCGGGAGATTGTTTTCAAAATGGGCATTACGGCTTGGAACCTTGCCGTAACCGGTCGGCAGTTGCGGATTGATTCCGTGTTCCAGCAGGCCCGGTTGTCACCGGATGAACAGCGGATGATTCGCCAGGAGATTATCGAACTTGTTGATCGGAAAAACCAGCAATATCCTGAACTGCGGTTTACCATTGAAGATTTTCAATTAATGCCGGAAGCAGGTTCAGTCAATCTGACCGTGCGGTTGGGGCAGGAAATGCCGCCGCCGGCAGTTCCGGGCATGTTTTTGCTGACTTCGGAGCCGGAGATTGTTCCACCTGCATCAACGCCGGGAGTCCCGGAAAACTTCCGTAATCGTCGGAAAGCAAAAGGTTTGTCTCAGATCAAACTTGCTGAAGTCCTCGGTGTTTCCGTCAAAAAAATCTCGGCTTGGGAGCATGGGAGATCAGTTCCGACTGCCGAAGAACAGAAGAAACTTGACGCTTTCATTTAGAAAGTTATGGCGGTGTCATCTGTTTTTGCCTCGCTCAGAAAATATGTTATCTGAATGGCAATATTTTGCTTACCGGTTATAGCTGATCGCCTTATAGATTTCTGTAACCTGATCGACGTTGTGCAGGATCAGAGCGGCGCGATGCGTTGCGGAGGTACTGACCATGATGTTGCCGCAGCCGAGAAGCTGCTGGACCAGGGTCTGTGTGTAACTCACGCTTTGAATCTGATTCCGACGGAGGGTGTGGTTGAAGCGGATCAGCACCCCGCCTTCGCTGGTTATGCTTTGGGTACTGATCGTGTAAAACTGATTCTTCCGAAGCAAGATGATGTGGAGGATTCTGACAGTGACCGTCAACGGAATCAAGACTATTCCGACATAAATGACCGGCAGATTCAGTTTGTTGTCATTGCAGAGAAAACCGAGAATACCGCTGAGCAACAGAGTTCCGAGGCCGATGCTCAGCGTGGTTCCAATGCTGAACCAGATGATATTCCAGACTGCTTGGGCGACAAAAAGAAAACGGTTGCTTTTGACGCGGTAGAGGATTTTTTCATTTTTGTTGTTCATCTGAATTTCCCTTTGTTCTCTTCTGTTTCGTGCCAGTCGTGTCCACACGACCAGCAGATACAGCGGTTTTCATATTCGCGGGTTTCCTCGTTCAAAACCCGGTCGATGACCTGAATTTCATTACCGCCGCATTCCGGGCAGTGCTCCGTCAGAGTGTAAATTTGCCCCATGCTATGCTTCCCATTGCCGAGTGGTTTCTTCTGAAATCTGTGTCCCGCCGGCGTCACAGATATGAACGACGATTCCAGCCTTCAGAGGGCCGTCCGGCTTGCCGATGGAATCCAGTCCATACCAATATCCGAACCGGTCCCGCAAATATTGAAGCTTGGGATTGCATCGACTCCGATAGTATCTGAATCCGAAATCCGGTACTTCGGATTCCTGCGTTACGAAAAGATGGTGACGGGCCGGCTCTGATTGGCCGGAGAAACATATCCCGGCATAGAACCATTTTTCTCCCTGCCGCTTCAACGTGGCAAAGACCGGACGGTATTTCCGGTCTTGATCCCGGAAGTGATCGTGCGGTTCTCCAAGCTGAATCAAGTCGGTGGTCATGGTTTTCGGCGGGACTGCATTGATGAAGTAGTCGGCCATCTCCTGATCGACCTCGTCACCCGGTTTGAGGAAAGAAGTCAATGACATGGCCGTTGCTGTCCAGTTTCGGAAAGTTTTCATGCGGCTTTCTCCTGCGTTTGAACGGGCTTGAGAATGTAATCCACCGCTTTCTGAGCCTTCTGGGCGGCCTGCAGCACCAGCTTTTTATCGTTGCGCAGGTGTTCCAGCCAGTTCTGGATGTAGGCGGCGGAGTTTTGGATTGTGGCGTGTTCGATTCCGGTCTGCGTGCAGAGGAATGCGGCGCCCATTTCGGCGATCAGCTCCTCTTTGGAGTAGACTTCGCTGCCGAAACTGATGTGTTCCATTCCGGGGCGGTTCAGCCGGGATTTGTGTCCGGTCGAATGTGTGGCCTCATGAAACAGGGTGCTGTAGTATTCCTCCTCATTCTCGAACTGGACGCGGTTGGGCATTCTGATCCGGTCCAGTGACGGGCTGTAGCCGGCGCTGTTGCCGCCGTGGATGATCGGCGGGCAGTCCTCATATCCTGCGATGATCTCCTCGGCGGCTTCAATCGGGTTGAATTCGATGGCCGCCCGTGGCGGAAGCTGCGGAATGTGCTTTGCCGGAATACCATACGTCTGTTCGAGATTGTAAACGGTATAGAACCGCAATACCGGCAATACGATGTCCTCATCTTTTTCAAACAGTTTCCAGAATACGACAGCCGTGCCCGCTTCATTCGGACGCAGTTCGCCACCGAGTTTCCGAAGCTGCCGCATGGTAAGCCAGAACGGCGAGGCATACAGGCTCATCGCCAGCAGAATCGCATTGATTCCGCGATAGGGCTTCCCACTGATCAGATTGCGGTGACGCCACTCAATCGGGCGCCACGGACAATGCCACGGAATCTTGCCCTTTTCGAGTTCGGCAATCATCCGGTCGGTGATTTCCTGATAGATGTCCTGCATGATCTCACCTCACGCCGCGTCGTCCGGATAGTCGTCGTCCTCATCCGCCAGCTCCGGATCGTGTTCCAGAACGAACTGATAGGCTTTCAGTTCGCGCGAGCTGTTCCAGTGGAAATACATTTCGCCCTTCGCTTTGCGCATCGGGAAGCCGAGCTCTACCGCGCGGTTCACGATCTCCGTCATGGTCATCTCATTGATTTTCGTACCCATTCTACACCTCCTGTAGTTGGTTGTTGATTTCACCTTTCACTGACGAAACGCCCGCCCGTCCGCCCTTTCGGCGGCGGAGCGGCGTTTCCAAGGTGAAATCAACACCGGATTCGATCTTCAGGCCGCTTTGGGCATGGGCTGTTTCGCCTCGGCTCTGGCCAGCGCCTCCCAGGCTTTCGGATCGGGCAACAGGACGGTCGCTTCTTCGAGCGCCTTGGCCAGATCGAACTGTACCAGTCCCGCAATCAGCTCCGCTTCCTGCCAGCGCGGTTCTTCCGGCCCGTTCTGTCCATATGTGAGTTCGGAAAAGATATTTTCGCAGACCCGGTTCCAGAGCAGATCGTCGAGCTGTCCGGAGACGGTCAGTTCCCGCGCATCGAGGGAGCAGTAGCTTTGAATTTTGTCCGGCAGGCCGGCTGCATTGACGTGCTTTTTCGTTTTGTAGTCGAATTGGCTGCCGCAGGCCGGTTTGGTCCCTTTGCAGGCGATCAGCAGATAAATTGCGGTCCGGGAGGGCGTCGCGGTTTTACCATCCTTGATTGCGGTCATCAGCATGTCGATGGCCTTGCGTTTGCGCTGGCGCATCTTCGCTTCCTTGCGCTCGGCCAGCGTTTTGCTCTTTTTCGGAACGGCTTCCTCGGAGGCTTTCGGGCGCTGGATCGTGATTTTCGTTCCCGCGCGCGGCCCGTCCGCGATGATCGCCGGAACTCCGTCCTCCGGTTTGTCGGTTTCCCTCCAGTCACCGGGACCGAGAACCGGATTTCCCGCCAATGGATCTTCATCATCTTTTTTGTCATCCTCTTCTTGGGTGTGGTACTTCTGCGAAACAAGAATCGTCTCCGGCTCCTGTGCGGCAAGTCCGGCCACGTATTCCTTGCGCTTCTTTTCCAGATATTCCCGGTTCATGCAGCGCGGTTCGGGAAGCAGATTGGCGAACAGGAAGCCGGAATCCCGGCGTTCCCGGCAGGCCGGGCATTCGCCGCACCCTTCTTCCGGCCACGGCAGGCTCGACAGCAGCGTGGCGAACTGCTCATACAGCGTTTCGCTGAATTTGCGCACACTCATGGTTTTCAACTCCCGGCCTTCGATGCCGCGGACGTAATCGAAGATCGTATCCTGAATCTCCGGCGGAAACGTCGCGATCGTTTCGTAATGCGAAACCGTCATATAACCGAAGGTCTTGCCTTCCATCGCCTTCTTCCAGAGTTCGGAAAGATTCAGTAGATTGAGCCGGCGCGCCACCCAGCTCGGGGAGTGGCCGATCTCCGCGGCAAGGCCGTCCAGCGTCGGGAATTTTTCCCGCATGGAATAGAGTTTGGCGATCTCTTCCGCCAGCGAGAGGTTCGTATGCTGGTTCGCAAGGTAGGCGTTGATCTCCGAATCACCGTCGATCAGGATCGCATCCTGACCGAGTTCGAGTTCCGTGAATTTGAAGTCGAGCAGCGCCAGAAAACGGCGGCGGCCGTCGTCCACCGCATAGTCGTAATCGAGATTGTTTTCCAGCTTCTTCAGTGCGACTGGCTGCAGCAGAGGTTTCAAGCCTTTGTCCAGCCGGCTTTTGATGCTCGCACGCAGGTGCATGTCATCCGCTTTGTTGTAGATACGGTCCGGTTCACACTGAATTCGACTGACGGGGAGTTTCGTGTTCATGTTCTGCTTTCCTTTCGCGTTGAGGATATTCCGTCGGGAATTTCCCGGCTCATCTCGCAGGGCCGGGAAATTCCTCGCTTCGCAGATCAATCATCCGGCGCTTTGCGCCGGAGGGATGATAGTATAGATAAAGGGTTGTATCTTATGCTTACGAAATCGTTTTGGTCTTTATTAGGGAGCTTATTGATGAAATAGACGGCTATAAAATACCGGAAAACCATTTTTGTAAATCGGCAACAAGCCGTTACCGATTTACTCTTCAGCTCTGAAAACATAACATTGAGAATACTTCAACACACGATTTATCGATGTTGAAGAGATTAACTTTGAGAAGAACATTTTCTTGATTTTTCATCAATAAAGTGTATAGTTGTCATGTACACTTGGGAGGTATGCAATGGAAGCAAGTATCCTTGATCTGAGAAAAAATATGAAGAAAGTCATGTCGGCGCTCGAACGCAATGAGCGTGTGACGCTGACTCGCCGCCGCCGCAAGATGGCGGTTATCGTACCTGCCGGCGAAAAACAGGCCAGGAAGATAAAAGCTGCCGACCTTGCGGCATTCGGCATGTGGGCCGACCGTGAAGATATGCAGGACGTTTCCGCGTATGTTCGCGAACTTCGTAAGCCGAGGAGTTTCTGATGCTTTTCGATACGGATGTGCTGATCTGGGCCTTGCGCGGTAATGTAAAGGCGGCGGCTGTGATTGACGGTGCGGAAGACCGTTTCATTTCCGCCGTCACTTACATGGAGCTGATTCAGGGAGCAAGAAATAAGGCCGAGCAAAAGCTGATCAAAGATTTTCTGTCTTCGCTGGGATTTCAAACTGTGCCGATTGATGAAAACATCTCGCTTCGGGCAACCGTTTTCATGGAAGAGTTCTGTTTGAAATCCGGCATGGGACTCGCTGATGCTTTGATTTTTGCGACAGCCTGTGAGCATACGATGACTCTTTGCAGTGCCAATAAAAAACATTATAAGGAAATCGCCTCATTGACGGCGAAAGAATTTCGACCGTAATCATGCACTTTCCTCCTCGGCCACGTCCTCCTCGCCGCCGTCGATGATTTCGACTTTGCCGAGTTTTTTGACTTTACCGAGCATGGGGAAGTAGTCCGAGAGTAACGGCTCTTCCTCGGATTCATATCGTTTGCGCATTCCTTCGCTGGTTTTGTTGAGTTCGTAGATGATTTGTTCGAGCTCCAGCGACAGGGCGCTGCGTTCGCCGGTCGCGTCGAATTCTTCGGGCGGAGTTGACTGGAGCTTGGCGAGCCGGGCAATCTTCGCCGCCAGCTCCTGACGGCTTTTTTCCAGTTCCCGGACTTTGTTCACGACGAGATTACGGATGCCACTGAGCAGTTTTTCGGCATCATCCGCTTCTTTCTGCAGTTGCACCGGGAGATGAGGCAACTCCAGGTCGGCGAACTGATACTGCACGCATGACTGCTTGGTGTCATAATCGAGCCACCCCCTGCACCCCTTGGCGACCAGTTGGAACTTGAGCGTACCGATGGTCAGCGGCTTCATGATCTGCATCCCCTCCGGATCTGCAAACGAACTGTTCCTCGCGGCAGCTCTGAAGGCGTCGCGCAGGATGTTGTCCAACACTTCCATTTTGTTTTTCAGCGTCCCGGTCAGCTCCCGGTCACCGTAGTAGATCGGGAGGCTTCCGAGCGGAAGTTCGGGATAGGCTTGAATGAATTTTTCCAGCTCCGGGATCTCTTTTTGCATTTCGGGGATCTGCCGGGCCAGCGCCTTCTGCTGCTCCTGCCGGCTGCGGAGATTCCGCCGGTATTGGAACTCCAGTACATCCAGCTCCTTGAGGCGGGTTTCGATTACGACCTTGCGCCTGAGTTTCGGATTGCCGGAAATCGCTGCCGAAAAGCTGGCGTAGTCCAGCGCGCAGTCATCGTTGATTTCCTGAACGGTGCGGGAGCTGCGGCCCTTCATCGCATCGTTGATGAATTTCTGCTTGCGTTCGAGGATCGCGTACATTCCGGCGTCAAGCGTCTGCTCGATTCCATAGCGGATGATCTCCACCTCTTCGAGAATGTTGCCCTGACGGACGATGCGTCCCTTGCGCTGCTCTACGTCGGCAGGCCGGAACGGACAGTCGAGGTCGTGTTCGACCGCGAGGCGTTCCTGAATGTTGACGCCGGTTCCGAGCTTCATGGTCGAGCCGATGATTATGCGGACCTCTCCCGAATTCACCCGCTCGAACAGGTCGGCTTTCTGCTTGTCGGTGTTGTAGTCGCCGATCACGGCAATCTCATCGGCGGGGATGCCGTTGGCGACCAGTTTGCGCTTGATCTCCTGCCAGGCATTGAACAGCTCGACGCCGTTGCAGACATTGCGGTAAAGATCGCAAAAAACCACCTGCGCCCCTTTGACGGCCCCATAGGTCCGGTATTTGTCAAGAATATTGCGGACGCAGACATTCAGCTTGGATTCCGGGTCATCCTGAAAACGCGGATCGATCAGCCTCGGATCGATCGTCACCTTGCGGCTCATGCCGTAAATCAGCAGCGGAATATGCGAAAGCAGCCGCTTGTCCGGGTGATCCTCATACCATTCGTACAGGTCGCAGAGGTAGTCCATGAATCTGGAAATCACCGGGCTGCGCGGAATATTGACCTGTTCGGGACGGCCCCCTTTGATCGGAGGACGCTCCACTCCGGCCAGATCCTCTTCCAGAATCACGTCGGCGACACTTCGGAACATCTTCGAAAGTTCGATCACGTTGCAGTATTTGGCGAAGCGCTGTATCATCCGGAAGCGTCCCGCCGCATCCTGCTCCAGCGCCACCTCCACACCGCAGAATACCGAGGCGAAACGGTCGAAGGTGCTGATGCCGAACTCCTCCAACGTTGCGGGGCTGATGTAGCGGATCATGTTCCAGAGTTCCGCAATGGTATTGGTGACCGGCGTTCCCGTGGAAAAGTAGATGTTGCGGCCGCCGGTTTTCTCCATGATATAGCGAATTTTCAGGCACAATGAGAACGCCCTCTGGCTGGCGCCGCGGTCAAGCCCCCGGATGCGCTGCAGCTTGGTCGGGAAGAAGTTGCGTTTGTAGGCGTGCGCTTCATCGATCATCAGCGCGTCGATGCCGAGGTCCGAGAAATAGATGATATCCTCTTCGGCTTTTTTGTCGTTCAGCTTGTCGAGCATCTTCAGCAGGCGCTTTTTCTGCCGTTCCACATTCTTGATGGTGGCCTGATCCTCGCTCTCTTCGATGATCTGTTCAAGCTCGGCGATCTGCTCTTCATAATGCCGGGCCACCAAATCGGGATCGTCCTTGATCATATCGAACGAGGATTGTGCCATAATCACCATATCCCAGTCGCCGACTGCGATGCGGGACATGAACCGCTTCCGCTTCTCCCTGACCAGATCCTTCTTGTCGGCGATCAGGATTTGGGCGTGGGGGTAGAGCTTCGGGGCGAATTCGGCGAACTGGCGCAGCGTCGCATTCTGGACCACGATCAACGTTTTGCTCGCCAGCCGGAGCCGCTTCAGTTCCATCGCTCCGGTGACCATGATGGCGGTTTTACCGGCTCCGACGCAGTGCGCCAGCAGGGCGTTGCCTTCGATGCAGCGGCTGACCGCCCGCTTCTGATACTCCCGTAGGATGAATTTCCTGCCGTTGACGATGTCGACCGCTCCGGGATAAACGTCGAAGGCGGGCAGCTCGTACTGCCGCGTCACATGGGAGTTGAAAATGGCGTTGTAGATACTTTCCAGTTGTTCGGCGGCCTCCGGCGAATCCATGACGTAGTTGCGGAACCGGTTCTTCAGCTCATTTTTGTATCGCCGGGCGGTCAATGTCGCTTCCTGGTCGAGCACCAGCTTTTCCTCATTGTCCGCATCGTACTCTTTGCGGTACACAGCCGGTTCTTTCAGGTTCAGGGCAGCTTCCACCAGCCGGAAGAGGTTCCAGTCGGCGATCTGGAATTCCGTCACGCTGTATCGCTCGGCGAAGTCCGCCGTCACATACCATTTGTCCTCGGCTTTCGCATAGGATACCCGGCATCTGGTTTCGAATGAGGTTTCGAGCCAGTTTTGAACGATCTCCGGCGGAATCCAGAAACTGCCCAGCTGGAAGTCGATCTCCTCGATCCGCAGCGGTTTGGGCTGCACCGCTTCCAGCGCCGGGACGTTCTGCGGAGCCAGTTCGCGGGCGATCTGCAGTTTCCGGACGACATTCCCCGAAAGGTATTCGCTTTTGAGCTGGATTTCCCGCGTGACCGGTTCCTCGAAAAACTCGCCGGAGGCCAGCAGCAGCTTCAGGGCTTCCGCCTGATCGAGCTTCACCAGCTCCGCAACATATTCCATGTCGATCCGGTGCCGGTAGGCGTGGGAGATCAGGCCCGCCTGCACGATGTCCTCTGCCGAATCCGGTTCTTTCCACGGGTGCTGCGTCCGCTTGAAATAGATGTCACCCTTTTCGTAGACCAGCTTATGCGTTTTGATGCCGTCAAGCGTCGTTTCCACCACCTTGCGGATGTTTTCGGTCGCAGCGAGTTTCAGGTAATCCGGGTCCTCCTGCATATTGCGGTGGACGATTCGGTTGTTGAGGCGGCCGAACTGCCTGACATGGTAGTCGTATTGACGGTTCAGCAGAGCCCGCTTCCCTTCGATGGCGATAGCGGCGGCCTGCGGGTCGAGCTGAAGCGCCAGCAGGGTGTTCAAGGTCTCCTTGAAGTCGATGAAGTGTTCCAGCTTGCGCCGTTCGTTGCCGGAAAACTCCCGTCCGTTCCTGTCGGTGAACAGTACTCCCCGGTGGTTGCGGCACTGCCAGATGCGGTTGTCAAACTGGAACAGGGTGTATTCGCGCATGGGATACGGCAGTTCGACTTCCAGAGGTTGTTCTCCGGTGTCTCCGAAGAGATCGGGCTCCGGCTGTTCGACCTGCTGTACTGCCAGCTCCGGCACGGTCAGAAGTTCCGTCAGCGGCCGGCTGAACGGCAGGATAGTGGCGTTGCCGCCCCTGCCGTACATCTTCCCGGTATTGGACGGAATTCCGAGAACCATTTCCGGATGGGCGGCAAAATATTCATTCACCCGCATGATTCCGGTGCGATCCGGCGTCTCAATCGCTTGGAGTTCAAGGAATTTTTCCCTGTTTTCCGCTCCTTTCTGAAATATCAGGATATCCGCGACTACTTCGGTTCCAACCTCTTCGAATGCGGTATTCGGCAGGCGGATCGCGGCAAGCAAGGCAGCTCTCGAAGCGAAGTTGCCTCTGGCATTGACCGACTTGGAATCCATCGTGGAGGCGGTGGTCAGCAGAATCGCCAGCCCGCCCGGCTTCAGCGCATCCAGTGCGCGCGCAATGCAGTAATTGTGCAGGTTGTAGCCGACATAATCCGAATCGTGCGGCCCGACCTGATCGAACGGAACATTGCCGATGACCAGATCCAGCGAATTGCGTTTGATCAATGTTTTGGCGAGATCATCGATGATGATTCGCTCATTCGGATAGAGTTGCCGCATGATCCGCCCTGAGATGTCGTCGATTTCCACCGCCGTGAAGCGGCCGCGAATCTGTTCCGGCATCATTCCGATAAAGTGGCCGACGCCGGCGCCGAACTCTCCGAACTCGCCTCCGGCGATTCCCGCCTTTTCCGCGATTTTCCACAGAAATTCGATCAGGAACTTCGGCGTGTAGTGGGAGTTCAAAGTCGAGGCGCGGGCCGAAACGTATTCCTGCACGGTCAGTGCCGCTTTGAGTTCCTCATACTCCCGTGCGAACTCCTGCCGGTCGGGATCGAACGCCTGCGGAATCCCGCCCCAGCCGGAGTATTGAATCAACTGCCGGCACTCGTCATCCGATGGGGAGCGGCCGGAGTGTTCCAGCTCCTTCAGAAGCCGAATCGCGGTGATGTTGGCCGCGATTTTGTGTTTGGCCCCAGCCGGATACAGCACATCCTCCGGCCTGATCCGATAGTTGCTGCGGGGAATGTCCGCAATCGGTTTCAGTGCGGCGGGTGATGTGAAGCGAGGCTTCCAGCCCAGGCTCTCCAGCGACGGCAGCGCCAGAGATTCTTCCGGCGCCTCAAGGTCGAACAGATCGAAATTCAGTGCTTCCATGATAAATCCCTTTAGACCAATGACAATGCTCAGGCAGCTTCGCAGCCTTTGAACGCGTTGCGGTATTGTGCCGGAAACAGGTAGGAAGTGGAATAAAGATTCTTGCGCAGTTTGGCGATGTCGAGTGTTTGGCTTTTCTGCGCATATCGTTTACAGGATTCGTAATGTTCCCGGATGCGGAACGCCATTTCCAGGTCAAGTACGGTCGGATGTTCTTTTACCAGCACCTTTTCATTGAAAAAGTTTTTAACCTTGTAGCCGATCTGTTCAAAATTGCCGAAGATGTCGGCGCAGGGATCGTCCTCCTTGAAATAGAGAATATTATAGCAGTCGATATCCGGAACCGGGCCGGAAAGTTCGGCGGCGCGTTTCAGCGTATTCTCGCCATAGGTCATGAACTCGGAACAGGAGCCATCCCGTCCCCAGTCTCGGCCGCGCCATTTGAGCATGCCTCCGTATACATCGGCGGCCATCCGGCAGATCGTCTTCATCACCTCATATTTGCGGCCGGCTGCGATTGGCCAGTGATTGTAGCAGATCGGGTGCAGATTGCTTTCGGCGGTATCGGTGATCAACGCATAGATCATCTCCCGTTCGCCCCGGCATTGATAGGCTTTCATGCTGCGAAGAAGTGTCGAACCCATTATGCCGCCCTCCCGATTTCGTTGATGGCGTCGATCAAATCCATCCGGGTAAAGGTCAGATGGGCCGTCTTGGATTTTTCATAAAATTTCGCCCGGAAATACGGACACTCAAATTCCAGCTGATGGCGTTGTACAGCCTCATTCATCCGGCAGACGAGACTGTCGCTGTAGGCCGGCAACGGTTTGCGGTCCAAGAGAAGCAGGGCTTTTTCCAACAGCTCCCAGGCCGGAGTGTAGCAGCTCGAAAAAGAGATGGAACCGTATGCGGCGCAACTGTAAACGGTTCTCTGCCGGATCGGCTCCTTTCTGGCATGATTCGGGCTGAAATACCGGAATGCTTCCCGGACCACATTTTTCACGAAGCTGCCTTCGCTCTCTTTCAGCTCCTGCAAAACATGGATGATACTTTCCTCGGTGAATGCTCCGAAAGTACCGTTGTTGATTTGTTCCTCAAGACTGCGGCGATCATCCCTGGTGGCAGCTTCCATGATTCCGGTATTACCGAGCAGCAAATGCCAGCAGCCTTTTTCCAGCCGCCTCCGGTAGTCGGCAAGATCGCGGTCATCAAGATTGTTCAGGTTCAGGCCGCCGCGGCGTTCGTCGAACGGATTGAAAACGGTGATTTTTCCGTCATTGACGTTCGTCATGGCGATTACGAATTTCCGCAGCTCTTCGACGGCATTGGTCATGTGTTGCCGCGCCAGCCGATAATTGGCTGCGGCGATTGGGATCTGCTCAGTGGTGAGTTCTTTCATTCTGTCCTCCAGTCAGGTTACGGTTGCCGGGGGATTATCTTCTGATTTCCCGGTCATCCTGCCGCCGGGAAATCAGCCGGATCAATCATTTTTTTTCAATTCTTCATCCGGCGTGTAGAGTTTCAGGTTATTGCCGACATACTGCCGGGAAAAGTATTCCAGTACACCGGCCGCTTCCCCCATGATTTTATAGGCCGCAAGATCTGTCTGCAGTGTTTTGATTGAAGCAATATCAACATGGACATCCGTATTCCGTTTTTGTTCCTGCCGGAACCGCCCCCTCAACACCCAGTGCAGATAGATGCCTTCTTCAGAACCCTGCGGAATACAAAAACAGTCATCAAATTCATAGCAGGAAAGAACTGTTTTTTCGCCTTGCGGTGTTTCCTGATGGTCGCAGCCGGGCAAAAGATAATCCAGAATGGTGTCGAGAGCATTCAGTTCCCCGCTGTCCCGAGCTTCCGCGACAATGTTCCAGACATGTCTTTCAATTGTATTGCGTTCCCGGTTGCGCCAGTTTGTCAGCCGGGGCTGATAAGCAGGCTTGTCCCAATAAAAGCTCATGATGTCATGAAGTACATCCATATAGCCGTTCCGGTTTTCCCGTTTGCACCAATCCAGATACGACAGACAGTCCTCGACCATGATATGAGGCATGTCGTTGACGGCATTGGCCAGATGATGGAAATCCGGTTCCGCAATACCGTCGATCCGCGAAAAACCATCGAATTTGATCGCGTCAAAAAGCATACGGTGTCTTTGTTTGGATACGTGATTAAGGTCTGTTTTCATATTGATCGCCTCCTTGTTGTATTAAAAATCCATTTCGCAGGGAATATGAGTTCTGAAGATTTCCGGGAAATGTTCAAGCGCATGATTCAACGCGATTCTCTGCGCTTCGGCGGGAATCAGTTCCTCGACCTGTTCAAAAACGGCAATGGCGGCAGCTTCCCGGGGAAAACATCCGATATTGGTGGTGTACGTGGGAGAAAAATAATCGATTACATACCAATCCCCGGAACGCCACAGAAAATACCAGCCGGATTCCCGGAGAATATTTGAAGATTTTTTCGTTTCTTCCTGTCGCGTTTCAACAGTGACGGTTTCTGATTTCTGCGTGTCGTTCATGCCACATTCCTTTTTTCTTCTTGCCAAAGTTTATGCAGATTTTCGATATGTTCTTCCAGCATGATTTACTCTCTATAAAAAAGATCAATAAAGTTTGCGTTTTCCGCCCGGGCCTTCTCCGCCATATCATTGGCGATTCGCTCAGCGGTCCAGTATTCATAATCTTCAATCAGTCCTTCGTCGCGGGCTTTCATGGTCATGCCGGCCGTCCAGTTTTTGATGGAGCCTTTGAAACAGAAGCGTTTCGCTGCCTCAAGAATCCGCTCGTGAATCTCTCCGGCCGGAAGCGGGCGCCCATCCGGATAATCCAGACGATCTGCGAGAGTGGCGAACGACATCGCCTCGTTGACACGGTTGACAAGGTCGTCGATCCATTCCGCCAGAATATCTGAGGGAATATCAGCCAGATATTCAAGTGTCTGTTTCCGGCTGATCTGATGATTCCAGTATAGAAACAGGATGTGATTGACTGTCGATTCCATCAATGCTTTCCTACTTTTGTTTTTTCATTTGAAATGGACATGGTTCCATCTCTTTTTCCCCGGCGAGAATCTGCTTCAGGGATTCCTTGTGCCGAAAAGTGAATCCGGTCTGTTCCTCCAGACGCAGATATCGTTCCTTCAGATCCGGACGGTCGCGGGCGCCGTTCCACAAATCCCGGTTGCAGGCGAAGATGCAAAGCGCACAGGAAAGTCGTTCGTTGCCCATGTCATAGGCGGGATGGTGGAGCAATTCCGATTTGCGAATGGTTTCCCAGACCTCTCCGAGTTCATAGTCCAGAATCGGACGGTAATGAAAGACCTGGCGCTGTCCGGCAGTCAGCCGGGTGCAGGGTTCAAATTCCGACAATTTGGCGCGATGGGAACTTTCTTCCCGGCGTTCCCCGGTAACGGAAAGAATTTTGGATGGCGCTGTTGCCGGAAAAAACTTGCGCAGCAGTTTGTCGATGGCGGATGTTTTTAAAGAGGTGCAGAAGCGCCGTCGCATATCCGGGAAGCGCAATCGGTGTTCGATGTAATCCGGAATAGTCCACTTTGGATGTACAACATATAGTGGAATATTCAAAAGTTCTGCAATTTTAGACACAATATCTTCCGTGCAGCTCCACTCCGCACCGGTCGCCGAATGAATTGCAATCACTCGCTGCAGGACGCCCTGCTTCCGCGCGGCTTCGGCAACTTTGATCATCGTCACTTCGCTGTCCTTGCCGCCTGAGGTTGAGAGTGCAATCAGGTTGTATGGAGTCAGGTCGAGATCGATCATAAGGATTCCTCGGCAAAAGCTTTCAGTTCCTCCAGCAACGACCGAAGCGAGGCAAACTCCATCTCCCGTTCGTCCGCTTTCAATCTGGTTTCAAACGGGTACACTTCCTCCGTCAGCAATGCCTGCGCCTGAAGCCGCAACAACTGCCGCTGATCTTCCGGGAGATTCCCCCGACGTTTCCGCGCGATCAGTTCCTGCATGGAATCGATAATGTCGCAGAACTCCGGTTCATCGCTGCCGTAGCGTTTCAGAATGGCATCGGAAAAATTTTCCAGATGGGCTTCATCCAGCTCCGACAGGAATTGCATGAAGCGGTACTGGAACAGCGAAAATTTTCCGCTCAGGTAGCCGTAGGATTCGGAAAGCCTGAAGTCCGGGAAGATTTCGCTGCAGAACTGTTTGAATTGGACATCGCGATGGTACTGAAGCAGATTTTTCAAGGTCTGTTTGTGCATGGTATTTATTCTCCATAGAGTCTGGAAAAGAAAAATCTGGAACAGAAAGTATTCTCCGTTCCAGACGTGAAGCGATTTGAGAAAATCAGGCGGCAAGTTCGAGCTTTTCCTGCAGACAGACCTCTTTGATTAAGAGCTGCTCACGAGCCGCCGCCAATTTGACGGCTTCCCGTTCCGCTTTCCCCTCGCGCCGGTCGGCCCGAGTTTCTTTCAGAAAGTATTTCAACCCACTGCCCAAAGTGAATGATTCGCTTCGGAGTCCATTTGAGACGGACCGGGAGACAGGTTGGACGGACAACCAATAACCCCGTTGAATAATCCCGCCGGCCAGATAGTTCGCTCCTCCCTTTGAATAATAGACTTCCACCTTGAGCTCCTGCTCGGTTGTGGTTTTCAGATATTTTGTGCTGATCGTTCTGTAGTTCATACTGTTTGTTCCCTCCTGATTTCAATTTGTTGAAAGAGTTTGGCGATGTAATCCCGAAACGGGCGGACGAATTCATCGAAGCAGACGTGAAGTTGTTCGGTTTCAAGCAGCCGGCACCATGCTTCGCGTTCCAGAAGATAGTTGCTCATCTCATAATAGAGATCGATTCCGCAGTCGTGGCGGCTGTCATGGCGGAGCAGGATATTGCTCAGTTTGTCCCGATCACCATAGAAGAAATGCCGGATGCTGTCGAGAGCATATGCCAGACATCCATCAGGATCAGGCAGGCCGTTCATCAGCCAGAGTTTTTCCCGGGGATCATTGCGGAACACATCCACGGGTTCCGGTTTGGGCAAACGCTGTTTCTGAATTTCCTGCCGGGTCAGCGGTCGAAAACAGCCGGGAACAGTCGGATCGAACATCAGTTCCCGGTAATGGATAACGCGAGTCATTGGATTGCCTCGGAATTGAATTCCCGTTTGGCCCAGTCGAGCGTATACCCGTGCCGGTAACTCTGCCAGGCACCGCTGTTCGGCGCCCACCGGAACCCATTCTGTTTGAGTCTGGTCCGAACATCGGCATCGGGCTTTTCGTCGAAAAAGATTTGAAGGCGGTTGGCCGGAACGTTGTCCACGATCCGGCCGCCGTCGAACGGAAATTCCGAACTGCCTTCTTCTTCCGCTTTGGCGGCGGCTTCCCGATAGCGTTCGACCTCCCGGATTCTCTTGCGGAGGCGGCCGATCTCCTGATTGTTGTTGGCAAGTTCCCAAGCGGCGAATCCCGGGTCGCACCAGCTTTCGGAGGGATGAAGAAAATTCCGGGCTTCTTCCCGGCTCTTGCCGCATTTCTTCATGATGAAATCGATCTTGGCATCGTCGCTTTTGGAGCTGCGGATAACGGCATTGACCTCTTTCATCATCTCCTGAAGCTGTCGGCGTTTGCTGAGCTTTTCCGTCAGTTGCTCCAGAGCGTTCGGGTCATCAAGTTTGATCGGCATAAGGTTCTCTCCTCTGTTGGAGTTTACCCGCCCTGACCGGTACTCTTTTGAGTCCCTGATAAGTCGGCGCGGTCACTTCCGTGCCCCGCGCCGACGAAAGAGAGAGAAAAAATCATTTTATGGAGAAATAAAAAACTCCACCAATGTGAAAAATACACGGGCGGAGCCGAACAGTGAATACGGCAAGAGAACTATTCTTTCAATTCTTCGTAGACGTAATCTTCAATTTTTCCGGTTTTAGAACTGAAATTCACACCGACCAGCATCAAACGCTTACCGCTTTCCCGGTACTTCTCCGCATAATTTTTATCATGGATCTGCCTGATCGCCAGTTCCGCTTTTTTGTTCAGCTTGAACTCGATCACATAAATCCAGTCGCCGGCCTGAACCACAAGGTCGATCCGCCCTTCATTTGTACAGACTTCCGCCTGAACATAAAGACGAAGCATACTGAAAATCGCGCAGCAGATCGACTGATAATACTTTTCATTGTCGTTGCGGATCGCATAGGGGATGTTGATGAATATAGAGTTCAGTTCTTTGACGAAGCCGTCCACATTCCCTTCGCCCACGGAACGGATCAGATTCACATAAGCGTCCTGCGCAGTTTTCCCGGTAAAGTTTGCATAATATTCCAACAGGTTCTCATTGAAAGATTTTTCCACTTCCAGATTCGGGAAATGCAGATAATAACTGGTCATCGTTTCCGTCGAATACGGAACCGGGTTTTCCACACATTTGTCAATGGTCAGATAACCGGTCTGATACAGCAGGGTCTTGGGTTTCAATGTGGAAATCTCAAACGAATCGAAAAAAGAAGAGGTTTCCGGCATCGTCAGGGTTTTGACATAATCGGCATTGCTGTCTTTCATCAACTCAAGCAGAACCCGGGTCGTTCCCGTCTTAAACCAGTAATTGTTGAACTTCCCATTGTTCCTGAAAAACTGAACCAGTGAAACCGGATTGTACACCGTCTGGGAATTTTCCTCAAAACGGTAGCCGTTGTACCACAGCTTGATTTTCCGCAACATCTCCTCTTTGGAAGATTGATTGATCTCCACGAGCAGTTCGATCCGATCTCCGAAATAATACTCCAGTTCTTCCTGCGTGTATCCCAGCATGGTGGCGAAACCGGCTTCCATGGTGATATCGGTCAGGTTATTGAGATTGGAAAAGACTGAAACATGGGAAAACTTGCTGACACCGGTCATGAAGACAAAACGCTGCAATGCTTCCGTGCCCTTGACCACGCTGTAAAAGCCGCGCAAAATGCTCAAAATGTCGTTTACAAGAGGATTGGCGATATTATCCAGAATCGGTTTATCATACTCATCGATCAGGATAATAATTTTTTCTCTCTGTCCAACTGCTCTTACCAGATCTTCAAATGCAGCAGTCGGAGTCTGATTGCAATCCAATGCAATATTCAAAGATTCGGCTATGGCTTCAAGTTTCTTCAATAAGAAAGTCACCAGTTGTTCCGGAGACTTGATATCAGATGTTCCCAGGTCCAGATAAATAATCGGGTACTGTTTCCAGTCATACGGCTTATCATAAAGCGCCAGACCTTTGAACAGTTCTTTCTGACCTTGAAAGATCGCTTCCAGCGTGGATACAGTCAGAGATTTGCCGAAACGCCGCGGGCGTGACAAAAAATACTGAGCGTAGGCAGGCTGAATAAGTTTCCAGATATATTCCGTCTTATCAACATATAGGAAATCGCCCTGAATCAGTTTTTCAAATGTATAAACGCTGCTGGTCAGATCTTTCATGCTCAATACTCCTTGAACCATAATATAGTTTGGGCCGCCGGGTTTTCAAGCCGCATTGCATTTAATCTCCTGCTTTTCCGGAAGTTCGATCATGACCGGCATCATGCGTCCGGTTTTGATGTTGAAATACAGTTCGGAATAATCAAGCCCCCCGTTGCGGAAAAGCTGCCAGACGAATTCGAGAACTCCGGTGGCGATGAACTGGTTGATGAAGAGGCCGTGATGTTCCAGGGAATCGGCTATGGAACAACTGGAGCGGCCAGGCTTGTCCTGCGAAGTATCGATCAACTCCGGATGCTTCACCCAGGGATACGGCAGTTCCGGCGAGCCGTTCCCGCAAAAGACTTGCCCATAATCCAGACCGCAACCGCAGTCTATCCAGTAAGCCTTGGGGTATTCGCGGTTCGCTGCACTGATTTCCGCTCGTGATTTTCTGGAATCCACTGCGGAAATAACAATGAGATTTCCACTGTTGCAATATTGATCCGGCGAGAAGCGTTCCGGCTTGGCCGACCAGTCCAGGCCGAAGTGATAATTGTACCTCGTAATGAGCGTGACTGCTTTGTTCCTACCGATCTCGCTTTCCACAAAAAGCTGCCTGCCGATGTTGGCGTGAGAAATGGTGTCCGGGTCCCAGCAGCGAACTCGCAGACCATAGGGATGCCCGAGTTCGAGCATGGCCAGATGCAACCGGACCAGCCCGGCCAGAATCAGTGAACCGGTGGCTCCGGCTCCGGCCAGTTCGATATAGACCGGCTTCGTGTGAAATTCCGGCGGAGTATGATGTTTCATTGCAAAATCTCTCTGAGTGTCATATTTGAGGATACCAGATAGCGGTTCGGGAACGATTTGCATTTGCCGCGTTCCAAATCTCTGACCATTTTCTCCCAGAATCGGTCCCGGCCCCGTGAATAGGTGATGCTGTCCGGCATATTTCCATAGAGATGTGAGAAATGCCCCCGAAAGAACAAGTCTGTCGCTTTGCGGGCGAAGTCGATCATATTTTCATCCCGGATTTCCTGAAACTGAACCGGCGGACAAAAACAGTGAGAGGTGAAAATATTGGTAAATGGAGCGTTGTACAGTTTCGTATCCAAGTTCGGGCGTGTCCTGCTTTTGACAGCCCAGCAGAAAATCTGCTTCCGTGAAATCCGGAATATCAGGCTGGGCCAGATGACATTTTTGCCTGATATCTTGTTCAGAAATTGCCGTTGGGGTTCCGGTACGTTGAAGTAGATCGGCCGGATGCGGCTTTTTTCAAACCATATCACTTCGTTTCGGGACCAGGCGATCACTTCCGGAGGCAGAAACTGCATCTTTTGATGTTGATTCTCCGAATGAAACAGTTCTTCAACATCCGCTATGGAAATACTTTTCCCCGCCAGAAGCTGACGGTTCTGAACTTTATGCACTGTCGCCATAGTCGTATTACCGCTGTGATAGAACAGCAGGGCATGGGTCAAATGATATTCCGCATGTTCTGTGGGATAGGATACTTCAAGCATCTGAATACTCCTTTTCGTGCATAAACAGGAAATCCATGCAGGCGGAGAAATATTCCAGCGTCTGCCGGATTTCACGAAAGACAACCTGCATTTCACCGGAGTTATGGATCGGGAGCGGCCAGGCCAATGTGGTGAAATAGTAATCTGCTCCACATTGTATCTGATCATTGCCGATCCGGTTGATAAGATCGCAACTGAAAGCATAACCCTGCTGATCCAGCGACACTACAATTCCCGGAAAAACATAATTTGGATAAAGATAATGTAACTTTTTACGTTTCTTCCAACGGATATGGCACCGTTTCAGATTTTTCAACTCCGGTAGAATCGGACCGGAATAGGCCTTGTCTTGTCCTGAACGTTGAAACGTCCATTCCGGCAGATTCTCTTCAAATTCGGCATAGCGAACCACCATTGTTTCATAAGCAGCTTCCCGGGCATCTTCCTCCGACTCGCCCATTTCAAGATACTCGTCGTAGCGTTCCTGAAGAATTACTTCTTCATTGTCTTCGCCGCCCCAGCAGAAATAGGAGACCATCTCATAGATGATCTCCGGCGTCCCGATGTGCAGCGGACAATCGCTCAACATCCGAAGGACATACCGGGCTAATCCCGGATGCTGTTCATCGTAAGTTTTCAGGACATCACCCAATGGAAAATAAACGTTTTCAAAATCATTGAACCCGAATTGAATTATGGCGTTCGCTTCGGGTAATTCATAGAAAAGTTCATGCCCGATTTCCGTCGAGGACAGAATCTGCAATGACAATCCGAACCGGGCAAGTACCTGCTTTGACATAAAACTCTCCAGCCAGGCGTGAAATGCTTTCGTAAGCACCTGCTGAGGCTCGAAAGAGTGGGCCAGATACTTTTGAATCGGAAAAATCCGATTCAATCCCGCCAGAATACGGCAGGGTGGTTCGTTGTCTACCGGGGATTGGATCAGCTCCTGAACCGATTCCAACCCCGGCATGGTCAGATAATGGGCGGAAGGACCTCCGGTTGGACGGGGATGGGCTGCGCATTCTGTACCGCCAGAAATAAGCGCTTCGCACAGGAACGGTTTTCCTGTGAAAAATCGGACGGGATCCAAAGTCCCTTCATCCGATCTTTCAAGAACTGTTGCTGCAATCTCCGCCATGTGATTCTTTCCCCTTTAGTTGTCATCGCCGATTTTGACCTCGACTTTGTAAGTCTGTTCACCGTCCGGACCGATGGCAGGCCCTTTGAGCGCGGCATTGGTGAGTCCGGCGTGCAGGAGTGCGTGGAACTCCAGAACTTTTTCCGGAGGCATCGACGGATCGGGATCGTCAAGCTTCATGCCGTTGTAGTTGAAGGTGCGTTTGACGGGAAGAGTGGCGGTTGTGTTGTTCATGGTTGCATCTCCTTGAGGTTATGTGGTTAAAATCCGAAATCGAGTTCAGCCTGTTCCAATTCTTCCGGAGCCGCTGCTGCGATACCGGATACAGTTTTTGTGTCTTGGGTGGGGATTTCCTCTGCTGCGTTGAGTTTGGCTTCGATGGCGGCTGTCTTCAGCTCATTCAGATACTGCGGCAGGCGACTTTCGAACTCATTCCAGACGGTTTCCCGTGCTCCCTGGCAGATCAGCGGCCGGTCTTTTCCATTGCTGATGCCGATGATAAAATCCCCGTCAGGCTTTTTCTGAACCACGATCCTGACACTTCCGCCGCTGTCGGCAAGTTGATAAATGGTTTCATTCATACGTAACTCTTTCTTTGAAGGTTGTTGTTGTCGGCGCGCTCACTTGACTGACGCGCCGACAAAAGGACAAAAAGGATTCTGTGAGATTTCATTCCCGGAGTTTATCATATTCGGCCTGTTCAATTGCGGAAGTCACTGCGGACAAACAATTTTGAATCCATATTTTCTGCTGTTGCAAGGTTCGCTTTTTTTCGTACCGGACCTGTTGAATCATCCGGCATAGATTGTGGGTGACATTCTGACTGCCCCGGAACAAAAAAATGTGTTCCTCTTTACAGAAGTTCCATCGGACAGTAAAAACATCCCGGTTCCGTGCGATAAGCTGGATTTCCTGCGGCAGTATATTACGCTGCAATATTTGTCCTATACTGTCGCATGCGGTGGTCGCCTTGTCCAGCAAGTGGTATCGGTTCTGGAATTGCCGCAGCATTGCCAGCAGCAACTGCAACCGCATATACTTCACCGGCATATGGATCGAAGCGATGTGAGACGGCTGCATCAGCCAGACGCAGGGGGTGTCATCCTCATAGTGATTATTCAGATAACTCAGCGCATCGACGCCCAGCTTTTCCTTATCCGCCGTAGAAATATCGATAAAATACATCTCCGAATCTTCCGGTGCATAAGGAATCTGTTTGACGATGGAACGCAGTTGCCGAGTTTCCTGCAGGAAATTTACAAACAGGATGGTTCTCATCATATTTTTACCTCAGGCAGCCAGGGAGTCGAGGGATATTTTACGGGACGGCTCCTCCTTCAGGGAGAAAGGCGGGATGGCCTGCCAGAACCATAACAATACAGTCCGGTCCGGCATATTTTCCAGATCGTTTAGAAACTTTTTTCTTACATATCCCTGATAGAATTCGTCACATGCAGGCAGAAAATTTTCGACGAGCCGGCGATGGTCAACTTTGGAGCAGAGATGCCAGAACGCAAGTTTCTGTCGGGCGAGTTCCCGATCTGCTTTGATTGTTTTACGCAGTTGTTCCGCTTTTGCCTGCCGCTCAGTTTCCTTTTGACGTTCTGATTCCCGCCGGGCAAGTTCGGCTTCTCCGACTGTCAGTGCCGCGGAATTCCACATGACTGTTGCCAGCCACTCGGCCCTGTGCGTGCCGATCCGGTATTCGCGGTCCAGAATCAGGATTCCGATCCAACGGGTCATCAGCTCCGGGAGTGGAGTGCGTTCCAGCCTGGCGAAAAACGTGTCATACATGATGATTTTTTCCTGTTCCATCGCTTTGTAGAGTTCGTGTCTGGTCATATAGCCTCCTTCAAAAATGGGAAATTCCCCGGTTCACAAACCTGTGACCGGGGAATTTCAAAGGGAGGCGTCTACCGGCATTGCCGGTATAAACTTCGATAATCTGAACTCCTGCAAGTTTTACGAAGCCGTTTGCAGTGGGATTTACACGGTTCGTCCTCCGGGAGACTGCCGGGAAATACGATCCGTGGTCTGCGGCCTGCTTTGTTCCTTAACCAGCCGGGGAGTCTGAAGTGTCCTGGTCTTCTTTGAAGACATATTTTTTGAAGTATGTTCCAGTTCCACCGCCTGCGTCCTGTCGTCTTTTTGCTTCACCAGAACCGCTCGAACTTGCTCTGCTTCAAAAACTGATGAAAAGATACGCCGTTCCGATGAACTGCCGTCCTGATTGATGATGCGGTTTTCTTTCATGACAAACGGGACATGCGAAATCGACGAAACCGAATAATGCCCAGAGGCATCCCGTTTGACGGTAAGGCAATAAGCAACGGGACACCGTCCCTTTTTTGCGATGAACCGCTCCCAGGCTCCATGCATGGCATCGGCCTTTTCCAATGTATTGAATGTGAACTCCTCGATGTATCGCTGTCGTTTGTCGTCAAACTGAATGGAATTTTGCCAGGCTTCTCCGATCTCCGTGACTGGTTCAAGCTCATAACGGTCTCCATAATTTTTCACTGTGAATTGATAAAAAGCATTCCTCCGGGCCGGCTGCAATTCCAGTTGCGGCGGCTTCTCGCCATTGTCCCGTAACCGCCGGAGTTCAGGATAAAGTTTACACGCATAGTCCGCGCCGATTTTCCGCCCGACGGCTTCGAGTCCCCTTTGCAGCAACCTCAAGAAAAAGGATCTGCCGGAATACAGGCTTTCCTGCGCGAAGTTGCGGACGGCCAAGCCGGCCCCGATTTTTTGCGCCTTTTGAATGAACTCAATCCGAATCTGCTCTTCCCGTCCGGGCCCCCCCAGGAATTGCCGACCGGATGTTTCATGCGGTAAAGGTGTCATTTTGAGCTGCTGAAAAATTTCCAGATGCAGGTTGCGCATTGAAGAATCTTGATTCTCTTCCGTGCGAATGCTGTTTTCAATTCGGATTACCAGTTGATCAAATGCGGTCATTTTTCTCTTCTCCGTGAAACTGTCTGATCAGTTCCATTGCGATCTTCCTGTTGGCGACAGCGGTATGATAGTCGGGAAAGATTTCCCGGTAGACATCACAATGCAACCTCACAACCAGTTCCGGCTGTTCTGCTGCATCAACCGGATAGACCTCGCTGACGACCACGCTGCCGTCCGGGTGATAACTTTCTTCAAAAGCAAAACTTCCGGGAGTTCCTTCTCGGATCTTCTGCCGGTAATACGGCAGGTTGGCCAGATGTCCCCAGATCAGATTGATCGGAATAAACAACTCTCCCCAAAATTCTTCAACACAATAAGCGGCAGCACGAGAGTATTTGGAACGGTATTCGGGCCGGACAGTAAAAGCAGCCCGCCGTGAGAGGACTTCCGCGAGTTGGATTTTGGCACGTTTCAGGAAAATCTCCTGATCGAGAATCTCCTCTCCGCCCGGTTCCTGATTCAACAGGCGGATGAAAATTTCCAGACAGCAGTTCTGAAACAGCGGATCATCGTTTTTCTCCAAAGTCAGCAGAAGCTGCCGGCGGATCGCTGGCAGTCTCAACAACGGCGTGTTGAAACTCTGTGCCAGCAGTTCCAGCTGGAAACGGGCCAATTGAACAAGGGTGGAATAATTCTCCCGGTCCAATTGTGGTGAAAGCCGGAGTTTGTATGATTCTTTGAAGAGATTGAGGCAGGAGCAGTAGAATGTTCCCTGCGCCAGCCATACCGTCAGCGAAAGTTCATCCCATTGTGTTTGAAGAATCAGGATGCCGTCCAACTGGTGGAAACGGATGGTTTCTCTGATCTCTTCTTTACCGCTTGCGGAAGTATGCCACTGAATTTCCAAAGGCGGCATGAATCCGTAAAGTTCGTCAATCCGGCAGTATTGCACACCGTCTTTTTCCGGAGGAACCGTTTGCGCCTTTGTCTGCAGTTGTTGCAGGAAGTCTGCAATATTGCCGGTCAATTGGTATTCATTGAGTACGGTGCGGATTATCGACATGGGATGACCTCCTCTTTTATTTCTCCGGTATGCAGTTGAAATTTTTCCGGTACATCCGGACGGACATCGAGCCAGCCGTGAATGTTGCCTTCGGGATGTTGAAGCAGAAGTTCAAACATGAACTCCCGTATCTTGCGTTCGATATTGCTGCGGAGTTCGCGGGCGCCATTTCTGATGTTGTCGATGGAACGCAGCGTTTCTTCAATTACAGCGGGAGTAAAAGCGTACAGATCTATGCCGTGTGATTGTCGGTACAAAGGCAACAGACGTTGATAAAAGTTCTGTGCAATCTGCCGCAGATGGTCTGGCTTCAGAGGGCGAAAAATCAGGATTTCATGCCCGAACTTTCCGAATCTGGCTACGAATTCCGGGCTGAAACGCTCCTTGAGCAGCATCTCCATATTCTGTTGAAGGCGCCGTTCGGACAGATGCCTGATGTTTTGAAATACCTGCGCGCCGATGTTCGAGGTCGCCACGATAAAGAACCTGCTCAGATCATAGGTTTTGTTATTGCTGAGCGTGATTCTCGCAGCATCGAGTTGCTGAAGCAGGATGGTGAAAATCGCGGGATGTGATTTTTCAATTTCATCGTAAAGAATGACCCCCTCGGAGTGCTGTTCCAGAAACGTTCCCATGCGCCCGGCATCTTTTCCGCCCGGTGTTCCGATCAGATTCATCAATGCCTCCTCGCCGGCCTGCCGGGAGAATTCCGACATATCCAGCCGCAGAAGATTCCGGTCGGCTTCGCCGTACAGATATTCCACGGCGGCACGAATGGATTCGGTTTTACCGACGCCGGTGGGACCAAGCAGGAACAGAGTCCCGCGCGGACGCCCCGGCGTACTGAG
>OIWS01001080.1_pt1 | contig 29919 bp, 38 predicted proteins | sample 1587611 | NCBI WGS metagenome assembly OIWS01 (sample SAMEA3888919, study PRJEB22519) | human gut metagenome | biome: human gut; feature: human-associated habitat; material: faeces | place: Denmark | collected 2010 | reverse complement strand
GGCGGCGTTTTGCGGAATACGTTGGGGAAACTGTGTTTCTTTCAGCAACGGAGAAACTCCGTTGTTCCTGCCGAAGGCTTCCGCAGGGTACGGTTACGGTTTTTTTGACATTAAAACAGGAAACAGCAGGAACAGAACCAGGCGATGATGAGCAGGCCGCAGGTAAATTCCAGCAGCAGGCCGGCAAGCCCCATGCGCCGGAAACTGTCGGTCTCGCGGTCGTACAGTTCATCGGCCAGATTTTTGATCTCCTCCGGCGAACGGCGGCTCAGCTGGCGCAGGCAATGCTGGCGCAAAAAATCATCGAAGGGCGTGGCCTCCAGACGGGCCAGCGCCTGGGGCAGGGTCAGGGATGCGGGCGGCTGGCAGGAAAAATAGCCGGTCGTGGCCTGGGTCGTCTCGTGGGTATAGGCATAGGCGATGCCTTCGGGGATCACGGGCATGGCGTGGAAAACCTCATGGCAAAAAGATGGCGACAACATCCCGGGGCGTGCGGCCCAACGCCGGAGGCGCGACCGGCCCGTCATCCGCCGCCAAGGCGGGATGGGGGATGCCGATACGGCCCTGCAGGAAGACAGGGGCACGGACACAACGGCAGGAGACAGAGGCGGCAAGGCCGTGAAGCGACGGACACGGCCGTCCCTCTCCCCGGGACAGGACGGGCGGAAGATAACAGAAAAGGGGTGGGCCAACAATGGCCCACCCCTTGAGGTTCCGTAATCCGGAGTGCGGATTAACGCTTCGAGTACTGGTAACGAGCGCGGGCAGCGCGCAGACCGTACTTTTTGCGTTCCTTCTTACGCGCATCGCGGGTCAGGAAGCCGGCCTTCTTCAGGATGGCGCGGTACTCGGGGTTCACCAGCAGCAGGGCACGGCTGATGCCGTGGCGCAGGGCGCCGGCCTGGCCGGACACGCCGCCGCCCTCGACGGTGGCAACGATGTCCACCTTGCCCAGGGTGTTGGTGGCGTTCAGAGGCTGACGGACGACCATCTTCAGAGTCTCCAGACCGAAGTACTCGTCGATGCTGCGGCCGTTGATGGTGATGGAGCCGGTGCCGTTCTCAAACAGGTGCACACGGGCGACGGAGGACTTGCGGCGGCCAGTGCCGTACTTGTAGGGATTCTTAGACTGATACATTCTCTTTTTCCTCCTTACTTGACCAGCTCGGGCTTCTGAGCCGCATGGTCATGCTGCTCGCCGGCGTAGATGTGCAGACGCTTCAGGGAATCCTTGGTGACGATGTTGCGGGGCATCATGCCGCGGACGGCCACGCGCATAGCCAGCTCGGGCTTGTCCTGCATCAGGATGCGGTACTTGGTCTCCTTCAGACCGCCCACCCAACCGGAGTGGGTACGATAGTACTTCTGCTCCATCTTGTTGCCGGTCAGGACAGCTTTGCCGGCGTTGATGACGATGACGTTGTCACCGCAGTCGGCGTGGGGGGTATAGGTGACTTTGCCCTTGCCGCGCAGCAGGTCGGCGACGATGACGGCGGTCTTGCCCAGGGGCTTGCCGGCGGCATCCACGACGTACCACTTGCGCTCAATGTTGGCCTTGTTTGCCATGAAAGTGGACATGGTGATCTTCCTCCAATTTATATAATGTGTGCTTTACTTTTTCACGCGCCCTTGTTACAATCGGGGCAGAGAAAACGCGCTCAGCGCGCAGGATTATTTATACCACAGTGCCGGCGTGTTGTCAACACCGATTTAATTTACAGCATGAACATCTTGTGTTTTCTCTTATTTTCTCAATTATACTCTTGTTTTCTCAAATCGCAATTTACATTTTCAGGAGGCATGACCGTGCAGCACATATTGGGACTGGTCCGCCGCTGTGTGGAGGACTACAACATGATCGAAGCCGGAGAGACCGTGGCCGTGGGTGTCTCCGGCGGCAAGGACAGCTTGCTGACGCTGACGGCCCTGGCCCGGCTGCGGGCATTCTATCCCAAGCCCTTCCGGGTGGAGGCCATCACGCTGGAGACCGGTATGCCGGGGATGGACTTCTCCCCGGTGGCCGACTACTGCGCGCAGCTGGACGTTCCCTATACCCGCATCTCCGTACCGGTATACGACATCGTGTTCAACGAGCGAAAAGAAAAGAACCCCTGTTCCCTGTGCGCCAAGCTGCGGCGGGGCAGCCTGCATACGGCGCTGACGGAACGGGGGATACACAAAATCGCGCTGGGGCACCACTACGACGATGCGGTGGAGACGCTGCTGATGAACCTGCTGTTTGAGGGGCGCATCGGCTGCTTCCAGCCGGTAACGTATCTGGACAGGACGGACATCACCCAGATACGGCCGCTGCTGTACTGCCAGGAGGCGGACATCCGCCGCATGGCGGCGAAGCTGGCGCTGCCGGTGGTGAAGAACACCTGTCCCATGGACGGCCACAGCCGCCGGCAGGAGGTGAAGGAACTGCTGGCGGAGCTGGAGCAGCGCTATCCCGATCTGAAAAAAAAGCTGTTCGGCGCCGTGCAGCGTTACCCGCTGTACGGGTGGGATCTGGAAACGATGGAGAAGTGAGCGGCTTTTGTAAGACGCGCAAATCAGGTTTGGAGGAATTCCGATGATAAAGAATCTAATGTATATTGAGTTAAAATCAGGATATTCCGATGACGGTCCTGCATGGATCGGCTATGTAAAGACCTCAAAAACCAGAAAGACAGTCTATTTTAATGACCATGCTTTTCAAAAAGCCATCGGCGGCAATTCAAACTACATAGACGTTGAAAATGGCGATAGGTATTGGATCACCGGTTTGAAAAAAGATGAGAGCAATCGCCATTGGGCGGGACACGGAAAAATCACGATCGACCGCAGAGCCGTTGAGGAATACCTTGCTTTGGTCGGGGAAAAAGAATTGCCATCGAGTTTGTTTGAGGTGGCTGATATGGAGGATAAGTTCCCTGTTGAACGAGCAAACAGACTGTTGAACGGAATAAAGTGAAGCCTTCCTCCCTATGTACCTACACCAGCACCCACTTCACCAGAAGCAGCAGCCCCAGCCCCGGCAGGCCCAGAACCCCCACTGTCAGTGCGTTGAACCAGTTGACGCCCAGCGTCAGCCCGGTGAGGGGGGCGGTGCTGTTCAGCAGCCACAGGACACCCAGGCCCAAGGCACTGTTCAGCACCACCCGCAGCGCCAGCTTCAGCGGCTTGCGGAACAGCCGCACCACCGCTACCAGCAGGAACAGGCCCACCAGGGCCAGGGATACGATCTCTATGACGGACATACCTCTCCCCCCTTTATCGCGCCGGCAGCCACACAGGGCGGCGCGGACGGCTCTGTCTTCAGCACCGGCACCGCGTGCGGGATGCCGGAGGGCACACTTTGGCCATTCTGCTCCTTGATACGGCGCAGCAAGTAGTTACTGCGGGCTTTCAGGGCGTTGATCTCGAAGATACAGGCGTCGATGAGCTCGCTGTCGCAGACATAGTCAAAGCGGATATAGGCCTCCTTCAGCGCCTGGGTGGTGCTGTACAGTTCACGCTCCAGTTCACGGAGCGTCGGGTCTGTGCTGTGCTTCTTTGCCATAGGGTTCCCCTCCACATCAATATTGTACGTCCAGTTTACGCATTTATGCCCGGTTTCAAACAGGGGCGGCCTGTCCGCCCGGAAAGGACAGCTATGGAACAGGAATATTTCATGCAGCAGGCCCTCGCTCTGGCACAGGAGGCCGCTGTCCACGGCGAGGTGCCGGTGGGCTGCGTCATCGTCCGCAATGGCGAGATTGTGGGCCGCGGCCGCAACCAGCGGGAGGAAAAGCAGGCCGCCGTCTCTCACGCGGAGATGGAGGCCATCGCCCAGGCCAATGCGGCGCTGGGCAGTTGGCGGCTGGACGAGTGCGACCTGTATGTGACGCTGGAGCCCTGCCCCATGTGCGCTGGGGCCATTCTTAACGCCCGCATCCGGCGGGTGTACTACGGCGCCCGGGATGAGGTGATGGGCGCCTGCGGCGGCGTGCTGAATTTGTTTATGGAGGGCTTTCCCCGTCCGCCACAGCTGGTGGGCAATGTGTGCGGCGACGAATGCCGCGACGTTTTGCAGGCCTTTTTCCGGGAAGTTCGGGAGAAAAACGCCGAGAATACGAATCGTTCGGCAGACATTGTTGAAGATTTCACAGAATTTTAATATTTGTAACCGAATTTTTTTCACATCTCCGCGATATCCTAATAGTGCAAGAAACAAAAAACTTTTTTCATCTTCTCTTCCTGCCATATCTGCGGAGCGCCAAGCGGCACTCCGCTTTATGGTGTCCGGAGATATTTGCCCGCGCAAGCGGGTTTTTTGCTGCCCTATGGGGCTTTTCTTTTTGCGGGACTCATGCTATAATACCCCGCAGAACGACAAAAGGAGCGCGGAACATGGCCTCACCCCTGCTGCAAGGAAAACTGCATATCTCCGGCATGGACAGCCGGGCGGCGGCGCTGGCCCGACAGTGGCAGTTGGGACTGGAGACCATCGCCTTCTCCTATGCGCCTCTGCTGGATGATTCCGCCGCCCTGCCCCGGACGCGGGAGGAAATACACGGTATCAGCAGTCTGTGGCTCCACGGCCCCTTCGCCGAGCTGATCCCCTGCGCCATCGATCCGTTGGCCCGGGATGTAGCCATGCGGCGGTTCCGGCAGGCACTGGACGCAGCGCAGGCGCTGGGTATACGACGCATGGTATTCCACGGAGGCTTTATTCCCCATGTCTACTTTCCGGAGTGGTATGTGGAGCAGTCGGTGCGGTTCTGGCGGGAAATCCTGCGGGACGTACCGGCCGACATGACACTGGCGCTGGAAAACGTGATGGAGCCGTCGCCGGAGACACTGGTGTCCATCGCCGCCCAGATAGACGATCCCCGATTGGGGCTGTGCTTGGATGTGGGCCACGCCAACACCTGCGTCAGCGAAACGCCGCCCATGGATTGGATCGCGCCTATGGCCCCATGGCTGCGGCACGTTCACCTGCACAACAACCAGGGCGATACGGACCTGCACGCCCCGCTGGGAGAGGGAAACATCCCCATGCGGCAGATCATCGACACGGTGCTGCAAGCCGCGCCGGAGGCCACATTCACCATTGAAAATCAGAACGCCCTGCCGTCGCTGCACTGGCTGGCGGCGCAGGGGTATATCGAGGAACCGACATGACAGAAGCAGCATTGCAGCAGTATATACAGGCCATCCGCCCGGCAGACCGGGCGGTGATGGACGCGGCTCGGGAACGGCAGGCAGAGCTGGCCAAACCGCCGGGAAGTCTGGGCGCACTGGAGGATATGGCCATCCGTCTGGCAGGCATCACCGGCCAGGTGTGCCCGAAAATGGACAGCTGCCGCGTGGCGGTGTTTGCCGCCGACAACGGCGTGGTGGACGAAGGCGTGTCCTGCGCGCCCCGGTCCGTGACCTTGCAGCAGGCCATCAACATGACCCGGCGCAGGACCGGGATGTCCGCTATGGCCGCCGCCTTCGGCGACGATGTGGCCGTCGTGGACGTGGGTATTGCCGGTGATGTGCCGGGCGTGGGCATTCTGGACCGGAAAGTCCGGCGAGGCACCGGAAACATCGCCGTAGAGGACGCTATGACCCGGCCGGAGGCGCTTGCCGCCATGGCCGCCGGCATGGAGCAGGCGGCGCGCGCCAGAGCCGACAGCATCACCGCCCTCGGTGTCGGCGAGATGGGGATCGGCAACACCAGCACCTCCGCCGCGGTGCTGTCCGCGCTGACCGGTGCGGACATCGAGGCCGTCACCGGCCGGGGCGGGGGACTGACAGACGAGGGCTTTGCCCGCAAGAAGGACGTGCTGCGCCGTGCGCTGACGCGTCGGGCTGTTGACAAGGACGATGTGTTGGATGTGCTGTGCGCCGTGGGCGGGCTGGATATCGCCGCCATGGCCGGGGCTTTTCTGGGCTGTGCCCATGAGCGCATACCGGCAGCGGTAGACGGCTTCATCTCCGTGGTGGCCGCACTGTGTGCCGTTACGCTGTGCCCCGAAGTGCGGGACTATCTGTTTCTGTCCCACGACTCCTATGAGGTGGGCTACCGCCTGGCAGCAGACCGGCTGGGTCTGGAGCCCTGCCTGCATCTGGGAATGCGGCTGGGTGAGGGCAGCGGGTGTCCCCTGCTGTTCCGGGTATTGGAGGGTGCCTGCGGCGTAATGGCCGGTATGGCCACCTTTGCCCAGGCGGCCATACAGGACGACTACCTGGACGAAATACGCGCAGGCGACAGCTTTACGGTGGACAAGCCATGAGGATACTGCTGATCGGCGGCGGAAAAAGCGGAAAGAGCACCATGGCCCAACGCCTGGCCGCCGCACTGTCCGGGGACGCACCTCGGTATTATTGGGCCACCATGACCCCCCATGACGATGAGGACCTGGCACGTATCCACCGCCATGTGGCGGATCGGGCAGGCATGGATTTTATTACCGTCGAGCGCAGCTTCGATCTGCCCGCCGCCTTACCGGCACTGGACAGGCACGGCACGGTGCTGTTCGACAGCGTCACTGCCTGTCTGTCGGAGCAGATGTTCCCCGGTCCCGCGCCGGACGCCGGCGCAGCAAATCGGGTACTGCGGGAGCTGCTGGATATCAGCCGTTACCTCGACCATTTTATCGCTGTGTGCGACGATATCTGGCACGGCGGCGAGGACTACCGGGACTGGACGGAAGTTTATGTCCGGGGCCTGGCGGATATCTGTCAAGGGCTGGCAGCGGAATTTGACGTGGTATGTGAGATGACGGCGGGCCTGCCCCACCTGTGGAAAGGAGAACTGCCCCGTGTCTGACTGGATATACGGCTTTTTCATGGCGTGGGGTATGTTCCTGACCATTCCCTGCCCTAAAAAAATATGGCGGGAGAGCGCCCGGCGGAAGATGCTGGCTTGTCTGCCCCTGATAGGGCTGATCGTCGGCGGCATATGGGCGTTGTGCGCGTGGCTGGGCAGCTTTTTGCCACAGCCGCTGGCTGCTCTGCTGTGCGCAGCAGCTCCCTGGCTGATCACAGGTTTTATGCATCTGGACGGCTATATGGATGTGTGCGACGCGGTATTGAGCCGCCGGGACCTGGAGACACGGCAGCGAATACTGAAGGATTCCCACTGCGGGGCCTTCGCGGTGATCTGTCTGGCGCTGCTGGTCCTGTGCCAATGGGCGGTATTTCTGTCGGCGGAGGCGCTGCCCCTTTGGCCGCTGACGCTGATACCTGCGGCATCACGGGCCTGTGCAGCACTGGCCGTTCTGACACTGCGGCCCATGTCCACCAGCCAGTACAGCGCCATGACCCGCGGCGGCGCACCTGTGGTATTTGCCGCCATTGTGCTGGCGGCGGTGTGTGGGCTCTCCGTACTGCTGTGGGACAGCTTTGCTCCGTTGGCTGCGGCGGTGTGCTATTGGCTGGCGGCATGGTACGCTTTCCGGCAGCTGGATGGTATGTCCGGCGATGTGTCAGGCTTCGCCCTGACCATTGCGGAGTTAGGTGGTGCAGCGGTACTGGTGTTGTGGAGGTAAATATGATCCTGATCATTGGAGGCGCGTTTCAGGGAAAACTGGCATACGCGCTGAAAGCATATAACTTAACAGAAAATGACGTATGCGATCTGGCAATATCCGATCCGGTACCAGGCTGCAAATGCTATCGGCATTTGGAGGCGCTGAGCCGCAGAAATAACGATATCACAAAGTTTTTGCCGCTGTTCGAGGACGCAGTCGTCATCGCCAGACAAGTCAACGGGGGCATTGTGCCCATGGACGGTGCGGAGCGGACATGGCGGGAGCGCTATGGAATAATTCTGCAACAATTGGCGAAAAAAGCGGAACATGTGACGCGCGTTTTCTGCGGGTTAGCGGAGGAATTGAAATGAAACTGACACTTTTGCGGCACGGGGAAACCGAGGGCAGCCAGAAAAATCTGTATTATGGCGCGGCGGATATCCCGGCGCTGCCGAAATCGCTGGAGGCCTTGCAGCAAAAAGCTTTGACCGGCGTATATCCCACGGCGGAGCACTACTACGTCAGCGGAATGACGCGGACGATACAGACGCTGCGGGCCATATACGGCGACGTGGCATACACGGTGCTGCCGGGGCTGCGGGAGATGGATTTCGGCGATTTCGAGATGCGGGCCTACGCCGGCGATCTGGAGCACGATCCACAATTTATTGTGTGGTGTGAGGACTCAGAGCACAATATGTGCCCCAACGGAGAGAGTGCGCCGCAGGTGCTGGCACGAAATCTGGCCGCGATACAGCCCGTTATCGACGCGGGGGAGGACGCGGTGTGCGTGATCCACGGCGGGGTGACGTCGGGACTGATGATGCACTGGTTCGGCGGAACGCGGTACGACTATCTGCTGGCACCCGGCGAGGGATATCAGGTTAGTTTTAACGAGAAAAAACCTGTAAGCTATTCGAAAATAATGTAATCTTTCTGCAAAGGAGTGGCAAAATGGAGCATATATACAGAACGAAGGGCACTTGCTCGCGGGAGATCTCCTTCGAGCTGGACGGAGACAAGGTGCGGAATGTGCACTTTGTGGGTGGCTGCGACGGCAACCTGAAGGCCGTGAGCAAGCTGGTGGACGGCATGAGCGTGGCGCAGATCGAGGCGCTGCTGCGGGGCAACACCTGCGGGCCGCGGAGCACCTCCTGCGCCGACCAGCTGGCGGTGGCGGTACAGCAGGCCTATGAACAGGAGCAGGCGCAGAAGTGACAAATATGTGCACGCGGAGAAAAGCGGCCCTTGCGGGCCGCTTTTACGTTTATCTTACCAGACCGCGGGAGGCGGAATATTCGGCGTTTATCTCCGCCAACTCCTTCTCGCCGTCGATATAGGGTTGGTAGATACTGTCTACCCGGCCGCCGCCGGCGTTGCCGCAGCCATTGCAGCCGTCACAGGGGCTGCCGCAGGCGCTGAGGGCGCGGCGGACGATCTCCTCCCGTTGGGCGCGGGTGGTGTCCTTAATGAGCAGGGACTGCATGAAAAACGCTCCTCTCGTTTTTATAGGAAAGGCCGGACGGGGAGGGCTTCCCTGCCCTCCCCGCCGGGTCTGTCAGCCGGCCATGTCGAGCATATTCTCAATGAATATGCCGTAGCCGCGGGTGGGGTCGTTGAGCAGGACGTGGGTGACCGCGCCGACGATGCGGCCGTTCTGGAGGATGGGGCTGCCGCTCATGCCCTGAACGATGCCGCCGGTGGCGGAGAGCAGGGCGGGGTCGGTGATGCGGAGGAGCAGGTTGCGGGTGGGCTCGTCCGCGCCGTAGAGGCGGACGAGTTCCACACGGTACTCCCGCACATCGCTGCCAGAGACGGTGGCGAGGATGGTGGCGGGGCCGGTGGTGATCTGGCCGGCAGCGGCCACGGGGACAGGCGTGCCGCCGGAGAGGAAGTCCGGGTCGGCCACGGTGCCGAAAATGCCGCCGCTGCTGTTGACGGTGACGGTGCCCACATCGCGCTGGACGGAGAAGTCTCCCTTGAGCTCGCCGGGATCGCCCTTGGCACCCTTTTTCACCGCTTTGACGGTGGTCTCCATGATGGCGCCGGAGGCCAGAGGCATGAGCTGGGCGGTATCCACGTCAGTGATGCCGTGGCCGAGGGCACCGTACTGACCGGTGGCGGGGTCGTAGTAGGTCAGGGTGCCGATGCCGGCCATGCTGTCGCGTATCCAGGCACCCAGCTGCCAGACACCGTTATTTTCGCGGGCACAGGCGGTGAGGGCCAGAGCGTCTGCGCCGCGGCGGACGGAGAGGACAATGGGCGCGCCGGCCGTATCGGCCAGAAGGTCCTGGACCTGCTCGGTGGAGCCGACAGCGGCGCCGTCCATGGCGGTGATGATATCGCCCTGACGAAGGCCGCAGGCGCGGGCGGGCGTGGGGCCATCGGCCAGAGCCACCACCAGGACGCCGTCCGCAAAGAGTTTGATGCCCACCGCCTGACCCAGGGGGATCACGGTGCGCTCCGCCGGGGCGGCCCAAGCCTGCTGCACGCAGAGGGAGAGGGCAAACAGCGCCGAGAGCAGCCAGGCGGAGAGACGATGGGAGGCGGGGATATGCCGTGGTTCATACAAGCGTCTCACCCCTTATTTTATTGTGATGTTTCCCGTTTTTGCCGTTGAACGGGCGAAAACGGGGTTTGTTTTGTCGCCGGCGACAGGGTTACTTTGTGTCAAAAGGGCGCAGAACATGAGGTGCAAATTCAGGGGGAAATGTGTATTTTTTTCTTTTGTTTTTTTTGCGGGGGCTTTTTATGCGCCTGCGGGCGCGGAGAAATGGCAAAGGCACCCACGAGGGGTGCCTTTGCTGTATATTCGCCCGGCGCCGGGGTCAGAAACACCGGGAGAATACCTTTTTAATGCCGCTTTTTGGCGGTGCAGGCCAGACCGGTGAGGGACGCGAGGGCCAGACCGGCATAGAGGAGGACACCGGGGTCACCCGCTTTGGGGGAGTCCTTCTTATTCTCGGCCGCGGAGGGGGCGTAGTAGTAGGAACCGCTGCCCGTGGGCTGCTGTGAGCTGCCGCTGAACCGGACGACACCGCTGTTCACCGTACTCTTGCCCTCCCATGTGACCTGGCAAATATAGTCACCGGCGGACAGGCCGGTGGTGGCAAGCACCGCCGTTGTTCCACCCATGGGCTTGGTCGTATCCGGGACAAGCGTTAGCAAGGCCGCCTTGAAGTTCAAGTAAGGATCACCAGGATAATCACCAGGATAATCATTACGCCCCGTAGCGCTGATTTTCAGCGTATACTCGTCGGCCGCGGGTGCGGTGAATGTATATTCCCGCTCGTCCTCTGTAACCTCGGTGCCGGAAATTGAAACTTTACTAACCCTTCCATCAGAAATATCGCTCAGCGTCAGCACATCTCCCTTGTTCATGTAGAGTGTGAAGCAGTCAATCTCATTACCACATTTTACTTGCCACTCGTTCCACGCATTACTGTAGCGGGCATCCGCGCTTTTCTTCGCAACCGCGTCTGTTACGGTGATCTTGCCTCTTTGGGTTTGGGCCGCATACCACTGATAGCTCAGTTTGCTATCGGGCGCGTTGCCCTTGACCGTATAGCTGTTGTCACTGGCGGGCTGCTGGGTGATGGCACAGGTGGTAAGATTTAGGGTATTGGCCGCGCTGTCGTACGCCACGAACTTTCCGTTCTCAAAGGATGTGAAGTACTGCGCCTTGTCTGCCAAGGATGCTCCTCCCTCCACAGGTTCGGCAAAGGTATCGTTATCGCCTGATTTACTTACAGATATGCAACGTGCAGGGGCAAAACTATCCGCTATTTTGATAATGTCCGCACCCGCATCGATCACCGCAGAATCCGTTCCGGTAGAGGTGATCGTCGGCTGGCCGGAGAGCGTCAGCACGGTAGAAGAAAGATCTATTGCCTCTTTTTTCCCGGCGGAGATCGTACCGCCCGCAACGAGGAGGTTTATACCACTGGTCTGGATTCCTCTACCATTCGTGCAGGTAATTTCGCCGCCGTAGATATTCGTGTCATCCTCCAAATATAAAGCGGACGTCGTTCCATCATTGCTGACCGTTCCGCCGTACATATTAAACTTAGACGTACTTCTCGTCCTTATGGCATGACCTGAATTGTTGGTATTCATCCTGCTGATGGTGCCGCCGTACAAGTTCAGTGTCCCCCAGCTATGAATCGTTGAAATTTGGATGTATTCCTGAGTTTTTTCGTACTTAATGCAGCCCGTGTTTTCACAGTCACAAATCGTCGCCGCACCGTTAATGTAAATCAGGCCACCACCATTATTGTAAATAATACCTTCGCCATTGTAGCTTATCGTTTTGCCATTGAGGCAGAGGTAGAGAGTATGGCCTTGGGGAATTGTGAGTGCATCCGATATTTCCACGTTATTGGCCAGGTAGATGTAGGCGGTTTTTGTGTTGAAATCGTAAGGAATATTGTCTTCCGACGCGCTTTGCGGGCCGGTCCAAGGCTGCCACTCGGTCACCTGTGTGTGGCCGTGGTCATTATTCTGGCAGTCTGCCACACCACAGCTGAAATGGTTGGTGTGCCCCTGCACTTCCGACGCGGAGGCGGTGACGGCCATGCAGAGCAGGGCACACAGGCACAGGGTCAGGGTCAGGAGTAGTTTTTTGTGGTTCATGATGTACGCTCCTCTCAAATATTGGGGTCTTTCCAGTGGGGCACGGGTATCTGTCTTCGCCCAGGCGAAGACAGAGGCGCACAGGTGCGCCTCCGGTGTTGACTTTAGTGGGTTTTTCCTTATAATGGAAGTATAACCCGTTCACCTGTGAACGAAGCAAGGGGTCAGGAGGGATTTTTTTATGGCGGAGAACACAAAACAGTTTTTTCAGATCACGGAGGCGGCCCGGGCCTGCGGACTGTCGCGGAGCACGCTGATGCGGATGGAGGAGCGCGGGCTGCTGACGCCGGTGTTCACCGCGCCGGACAGCGGGCGGCGGTACTACGACAACCACAACGTGGCGCGGATCATGCAGATCGAGAAATTCAAGGCCATGGGGCTGGGGTCGAAGGAGATCGCGGACTATTTCGCGCAGGGCGGCGAGGCCGAGGTGCTGCTGGAGGCGCTGGAAACGCGGCTGCGGGACCTGCAGCGGAGCGTGGAGGAGATGCGGCTGCGGGCGGCGGAGGGCGAGAGCCTGTCGGTGCAGATGATGGAGCTGCCGGCGGTTACGTGCCGGATACGGTGGTGCGAGGGGCTGACCACAGCGGAGCGATACCGGGATATGTACGACTTCTATGGGGCGTGCGTGCGGAAGGGGTGCGTGCTGTCGGACGAGCCGCTGTTCACCATATCGGAGCGCACGGACTATCTGGAGGGATACATCGGGCAGGAGCCGTGCCGCTACGGGGTGTGCGTGCCGGTGCGGAAGAACCGGGCGGCGGCGGACGCGGTGACGCTGGAGCCGTGCCGGGTGCTGTCGGTGCTGTACTACGGCGATTACAGCGGCGTGGGCGAGGCGTGGCTGACGCTGGGGCGGGAGGTAAAGGCGCGGGGGCTGAAGCCCGCCGGCGCGCCGCGGGTGCTGGGCATCGTGGCGCCGTACACGGGGCGGGAGATCGAGACGCGGCGGTACTGCTCGCGGCTGGCGCTGCCGGTGGAGGAATAATGGGAAGCGGGAGGCCTGCTGTGCAGGTCTCCCGCTTCTGTTATACCAATTTGTGAGGAAACAAATAGAAGAATTACTGGTTCAGGTACTCGACGGCGATGGCGGCCAGGCCGGTGACGCCGTGCTTCATGACCTCCTCGTTGAACACGATCTTGCCGTTGTGGAGCGAGACAGCGTTCTCGCCGCGGCCGGCATCGACCATCATAAAGGCGGAGGGGGTGCCGGTGAGCTTGCCGAAGAAGCTGAAGTCCTCGCTGCCGGAGAAGGGTTTGTCGATGAACTCCGCCTTGCCGCCGGAGGCGGTGACGGCCTTGTTGACCAGGTCGATCATGGCGGGGTCGTTGTACTGGAGCGCGTAGCCCTCCTCCAAATTGACCTCGATGTCGCAGTCGAAGGCGATGCCGATGCCCTTGCAGATGCGCCGGACCTCCTGAATGGCGGTGTCGCGGCCGGCGTCGCTGAAGCTGCGGAGGACGGCCACCATCCGCGCTTCGCCGGCGGTGATGTTGACGGCGTCGCCGCCGGACATAGTGCCCACGGTGAGGACCGCGGTGTCCATGGGGTCGATGCGGCGGGAGACCACGGTTTGCAGCACGGTGATGAGATACCCGGCGCAGGCGATGGCATCCCGTGCGGTGTGGGGTGCAGCGCCGTGGCCGCTTTTGCCGTGAACGCTGATGTGGAACAGGTCCACCGCGCTGGTGAAGTAGCCCTTATACAGCTGCATACGGCCCACGGAGTCATTCTCAGAGGGGCAGACGTGCTGACCGAAGATGGCGTCCACATGGGGGTTCTCCATGACCCCGGCTGCCACCAGTGCCCGTGCGCCGCCGGGCATCAGATCCTCGCTGGGCTCAAAGATCAGCTTGACGGTGCCGGCGAACTGATCGCGCATATGGCACAGTGTCTTTGCGGCGCCCAGAAGCATGGTGGTGTGCAGGTCGTGGCCGCAGGCGTGCATAACACCCTCGGTCTCGCTGGCAAAGGGCAGACCGGTCTCCTCGTGAACGGGCAGGGCGTCGATATCGGCGCGGAGCGCCACGCACTTGCCGGGGCCCTTCTTGCCGTGGATCAAAGCCACCACGGCGGTGGGCAGGGGCTGCCGGATCTCGTCCACGCCCATTTTCTCCAGCTCACTGCGGATGAGGGCGGAGGTGCGGACCTCGTGCATACCCAGCTCCGGATGGGCGTGGATATCACGGCGGATAGAGATCAACTCGTCGAAGATGGTATCGACGAAGGAACGAATATCAGACATGGAAAAGCACTCCTTTCAAATGAGCCGGGCTCACAGCCAGCTGCTCATAACGCCGGCCACCAGTACGGAGGTGATGGACACGGTGACCATGCCGGCCACCAGCATCTTGGGCATGATCTGGGCGTTGATGGCGGCCTTTTCCTCGGCGGTGGTGCCGGTGGACTCAGAGACCTCGTTGGAGATGATGACCGTTCCGGGGAAGCCGAACAGGCAGGAGCTGCCGATGGCCATGGACATCTGCCAGCTGTAACCGAAGATCTTGCCCACGAGGATGGAGACGATGGAGAAGGCCGCCGTGCCGATGACCACGCAGACCAGCAGGGGCACCACCATGCCGCCCACCATCTCCGGGGTAGCAGCGGCCAGATTGGTGAAGATGGACAGGGTGATGATGGGCATCACGATGCCGGTGGCGTGGGCCTTGCCCAGCGCATCCTCATCCAGGAAGCCCAACTCCTTGCAGAGCACACCGAAGATCAGGCACCAGACCAGCTTGTTAACGGCATCGTGGAACAGGCTGGACACCCACACGGACAGCAGCGCCACCAGAATGACCTTGGCGATAATGGCGTTGGGGGTGTTGTACTTATCGGGCAGGGCGGGGATCAGCTTCTTGCGGGCAGCGGCGGCGTTCTGGGCCGCGGCGGCACCGGCGTCCACCTGGAGCGTGCCGGCGTCGATCTGGGCCTTGATGCGCTTGGCCTCGCTCTTGAGGCACAGGGAGGCCACGGGGTAGCCCACGAAGCCCTGGGCGCACATGACCAGGGTGGCGAACACCGCCAGGTCAGGCAGGTTGGCTTTGTTGGCCATATCCTGCATGGTCAGGGTGGCGACAACGCCGCCGGAGAGAATGGGCGCGCCCACCAGAGCGAAGCCGCGGTCGATGATCAGCTGGCCGATGAAGAACACGGCAGCAGAGATGGCGACGCAGGCCACGGCGGAGATGATGACGGTGCGCCACTGGGCGCCGAAGTCGCGGAGCCGGATGGTGGTGCCCAGGTGCACCAGCAGCATGGTGACCAGCAGGCCGGCCATGCTCAGAAGGGTGGAGTCAGCAAACAGGGTGGTGGGGAAAACGCCGGTCCAGAAGCCTGCCAGGAATACGACGGAGGCCACCAGCAGCATGGATACGATAGCCTTTGTTTTCACGGAGATCATGTCTCCTACGGCGAACACCACGAAGATGACAGCCGCTGAAATGATTGCAGTCATGATTTTCTTCTCCTTTTGTTTTGAAATAGGGGGTAACAGGGATGATGGGGTAAATTGAAAAGCGGCTCCGTCTGAAAGACGAAGCCGCTTCACACACATGGGAAATGGAAAAGACGGGTTCAATTCTTTACAGCCGGCGTTTGGTATCGGGAGGTAAAATAGGCGTACCAATAAAAGCCCCAGACGGAGCTGGTGCCGGCGTAATAGGAGACAGCGGCATGGTTCGCGGCCATGTCGTTATGGAACATATCGCGCTGCATCATGTGACGTGCCATGTGGGGTCTCCTTTCCGCCGGTGGTCGGCTGGTTTTTATGTTGGCGTTATCTTAACGCCGCGGGGTACAGAAGTCAACCGTTAGATAGACCATACTTTCGCAATTAAAAGCGCTAAATTTTTGTGAAAACTGACAGCCGCCGACATGGCGGAGCCGGATGGCGGCGGGAATATGCAAAATTCCCACCGGTATGGTATGGTTTTTGTGAAAGGTGACAATGGACTTTGCGCGGGACGGGACAGTATAATGTTATGTAAGATTTCCGGAGAAGGAGAAAACGCATGAACAGCACGCTGCTCACCATAAACTGCGCCTGTTGTACGTCCGCCTGCTGCGCGGGCGTGTGTTGTCGTGCCCATGGGCGCTGTGCGTTTTCTGCTGAAAAGGCCCTGTAAGCGGGCCGTGACACCTGTACACACAGGCGGCGGAGGATGCGGGCGCATCCTTCGCCGTTTTATTTTGAGAGGAGACAAGGACTATGACTTCCAACGCGGAGATCGCCAAGGCGATGGCGGAAAATATGACACACGCGGCGGTGCCGTTGTACGGCAAAAAGCTGCGGCTGCCGGACAGGGGTGCCATCATCGGCATCATCAAGGAGTTTCGGCGGCTGCTGTTCCCGGCATATTTCGGTGACGCGCAGCTGATGGCACTACCGCCGGAGAACTACGCCGCACTGCTGCTGGAGCGTATCGAGACGGCGCTGACGGCACAGGTAGCGCTGGCGCTGCCGGAGGGCCAGGCCTTTGCCGCGGCGGCGCTGACCCATGAGATACTGGAGCAGCTGCCCCGCATACAGCAGACACTGATGACGGACATTGAGGCCACGTTTGACGGCGATCCGGCAGCGGCGGACAAGGAGGAGATCATTTTCGCCTATCCGGGGCTGTTCGCCATCTTCGTATACCGCATTGCCCACGAGCTGTACCTGCGGCAGGTTCCCATGATCCCCCGGATGATGACGGAGTACGCCCACAGCCGGACGGGTATCGACATCCACCCCGGCGCGCAGATCGGGCCGTGGTTCTTCATTGACCACGGCACAGGCATCGTTATCGGCGAGACGACGGTGATCGGCAGCCATGTGAAGCTGTATCAGGGTGTGACGCTGGGCGCACTGTCCCCCCGGGCGGGCCATGCCAGCCTGCCGGGAAAGCGGCACCCCACAGTGTGCGACTATGTGACTATCTACTCCGGCGCCTCCATTCTGGGCGGCGAGACGGTGATCGGCGAGCACTCGGTGGTGGGCGGCAACGCGTTCCTCACCGGGTCGGTGGCGGACAACACGCGGGTGGTCATCACGGCGCCGGAGACGGTATTCAAAAACGCGGAGTGACCGCGCAGGAGGGAAAAGGACGGCTGCAAGGCCGTCCTTTTATGCTGCCGCAGCGCAGGCACCCGGCTATTTGCATAGTTTTGGGTGCGGAATTTCAGCGTATCGACGAGTATCGCGGGGGAAAACGCCGCTTGTCAGGGATGGGCGCCATGTATTATAATGTTTGATAGAATACAGTGCAAGGAGACGCAGCTATGGGGCGCATCAGCAAGGAAAACTACTATCTGGATATTGCGGAGACGGTGCTGGAACGGGCGACCTGTCTGCGCCGGGTATACGGGGCCATCATCGTGAAGAACGACGAGATCATCTCCACCGGCTACAACGGCGCGCCCCGCGGCCGGAAAAACTGCGTGGACATGGGCTTCTGCACCAGGGAGGCCATGCAGGTGCCCCGGGGGCAGCGGTATGAGCTGTGCCGCAGCGTGCATGCCGAGGCCAACGCCATCATCTCCGCCAGCCGCCGGGATATGGTGGGCAGCACGCTGTATCTGGTGGGCAGGGACGGCCGGACCGGGGCGCTGCTGGGCGACGCCACCAGCTGCGCCATGTGCCGCAGGCAGGTGATCAACGCGGGTATCAGCAAGGTGGTCATACGGAAGACGGATACGGAATTTGAGGTCGTGGACGTGCAGGACTGGGTGCAGCAGGAGGATGACGTGCCCGCACTGTAAAGAAGGGCTATCCGGCCGAAGGGCCGATAGAATACAACAACTGAACAAAGGAGAATGTGTGATGCTGAACGACTCTAAGATCGCCGCCTACACGGCGATACTGCAGGAGGAGCTCCTGCTGGCCACAGGGTGTACAGAGCCCATCGCCGTCGCGTACTGTGCCGCAAAACTGCGCGAGGTGTTGGGCGGAAAACCGGAAAAGATCCTGGCTGAGATCAGCGGGAACATCCTGAAGAATGTGAAGTCCGTGGTCGTCCCCAACACAGGAGGACGCCGGGGCATCGACGCCGCCATCGCCGTGGGCATAGTGGCCGGCGACGCCGACGCAGAGCTTCAGGTCATCGCCAACGTGACGGAGGCGGATGTGGCTGCCATCCAGACGTATCTGGACAGCACCGACATCCGCGTGACCTGTCCCGAAACGCCGTGTCTGCTGGACATCAAGCTCACCGGCTGGCGGGAGGGGCACCACGCCTGCGTGCGGGTGGCCAACAACCACACGAACATCATCTATATGGAAAAGGATGGGAATATCCTGCGGGAGCTGCCCGTCACGGGCAACGCCGAGGACAACCTGCAGGACAAATCCGTCCTCAACGTACAGGACATCATCACATTCGCAGAAACAGTACCTTTGGACAACATACGCCCCACCGTGGGGCGGCAGATCGAGAAAAACACCGCCATCGCCGCCGAGGGGCTGCGAAACAGCTGGGGCGCCAACATCGGCTCCACCCTGCTGGAGAGCAGCCAGGACTGGGCGACACAGGCGCGGGCATGGGCGGCCGCCGGCTCGGACGCACGGATGAACGGCTGCGAGATGCCGGTGGTCATCGTGTCCGGCTCCGGCAATCAGGGCATCACCGCCTCGGTGCCCGTATGGAAATACGGCAAGCTCATGGGCGCGGATGACGACACCATCCTGCGGGCGGTGTGTCTCAGCGACCTGATCACCATACACCAGAAGACCGGCATCGGGCGGCTGAGCGCCTACTGCGGCGCGGTCAGCGCCGGTGTGGGCGCGGGCTGCGGCATCGCGTGGCTGCGGGGCGCGGACTGCGAGGGCATCAGCCACACGCTGGAAAACGCCGTGGCCATGATCTCCGGCTGCATTTGCGACGGTGCCAAGGCCAGCTGTGCCAGCAAGATCGCCATGGGCGTAGACTGCGGCATCTTGGGCTACGACATGTACGCCAGCGGCAACAACTTCCGTCCCGGCGACGGTATTCTGGGCAACGACGTGGAGGACACCATCCGGAATGTGGGCGTGCTGGCCGCGCAGGGCATGCGGGAGACCGACCGGGTGATTTTAAAGATCATGACGGAGTAAAGTCACAGGCACTCCCCCCGGCTTCCGCCAGGGGGAGTGCCTGAAAATACGAACAGCCCCTCCGGCCAAGGCCGGAGGGGCTGCTTTTTGTGCTTATCCGTCGAATACCTGAAGGGCGGTCTGGCGGAGGGAGTAGGCGTCGCTGCCGTAGCTGTGCCAGAGGGCGGCGGCGTCACGGAAGGGGTAGACCGGGGCGGTCTGGCAGACGTAGTTGGCCCAGCTCTCGATGACCCAGCCGTCCTGGCCGCGGAGGGCGTCGTAGAAAACGTAGGCGCGGGGGCTTTCGACGCCGTGGGGGAAGGACCAGCCGGCGGTGATCCGCTGGGTCTGGCGGGTGCCGAAGAGGTCGCTGACCTGTTGGCTGCCGCTCTTCAGCGTGTGGAAGGCGGCGGCCTGCGCCGTGCCGTTTCTCTCGCAGAGGACGCGGCCGCTGACATGGCCGCCGGGGAACCAGTCGCCCTGCGTCTGCCACGCCGGCCACAGTTCCAGCATCTCGGTGTAGGGGCTGGGCGGGGCGGCGTAGGTCAGGTGGTGGATATAGATATAGCGGCGGACACCGTCCTCCTCCGGCAATTCCACGGCCACATGGGTCATGGTCTGCTCCAGCGTATCATAGACACGGTAGACGTAGGTATAGTGGCGCTCCCCCTCTCCATCCACGTCGGTGATGGTACGGTCAAAGACCAACGGACGGTCCGGATCGCTCATATAGTGGGCGGTGGTGATGGTGCGGTAGTCCGTATCGCTGTACAGGCGTTCCACCTGACGGTACACCCTTACGGCACCGGCCATACGGGAGACCTCGTCGGCGGTCAGGTCGTTGAGGACGTAGGACGGGAAGCCCTTTGCCAGCAGCTGCTGGCGGATCGTCTCGTCCTGGGGTGCGTCGCTGCGGGTATGCCAGTCCATGGGATACCGCTGCCCCAGGAATGCCGTCAGCAGCACCGCCGCCAGCAGCACACCCAGGCCGCCCCACAGCACCGCGGCATCCGGAAGGCGGACAGGGGCGGCGGTGATGGCGTAGCCGGTATCGGCCAGAGAACGGGACAATCTGACCATGCTGCGGAGCAGGAGGATGTAGAGCACCAGCATCGGCAGGACCAGCAGCCAGCCCTCCACGCCGATGAGCGCCAGGACCGTAAGGACAGCGTAGAACACCGCCATGGCACCGGCGGCGGTGGCCGCGGGCTTTTCCTCCCCAGCGGCGCGGGAGACACCCACCATACCCCGCCACAGGCAGACATACAGCACCTGCAGCAGGGCGATATTGACATAGGCCGGTGCAAGCCCCGTCTCCACAGGCAGGGCGGCGAGGACGATACACGCGCCGCGGACGGCCAGAGAGGCCAGAGAGAGGATATAGCACCAGCGGAGGGGCGTGTTTTCGCGCCGCAGCGTACAGAAGCCCAGCACCAGCAGCAGGCCGCCGACGGCGGGCAGGATCACATCCAGATACAGGAAATTCAGGGTAATGGTGATCAGACCCAGACCCCAGAGCACCCGGGTCATGGCCATGCTCCAGGGATTGATCTCGCCGGCGGCGGGCGGCGGCAGGGCGGCGGCATCCTCACGGAGCAGATCGTCAAAGCGGCGTTCGTCAGTCATAGAGATCACCTCCCAGCTGTTGGCGCAGGGTCTGCCGCAGGCGATACAAGCGGCCCTCCACGGCCCGTTCCGTCAGGCCCAGCTCGGCGGCCATCTGGGCGGTGGACTGGCAGTAGTAATACTTTCGGTAGAACAGCTCCCGCTCGTACACCGGCAGGCCCGCGATAGCCGCCCGCAGCTTCGCCTGCCGCTCGCGGCGGAGCACCTCATCCTCGGCGCTGCCGTCCCCGTGGGGCACGGTGTCCTCCAGCGGGGCGTCCTCCGTTCCCTTGGCGCGGGCGCGGTTCAGGGCGGCGTTGCGGGTCAGGGCGGTCAGCCAGCCGTTCAGGCTGCCCTTTGCCCCGTCGAAGTTCCCCGCCCCCTGCCAGATGCGCAGGGATATGTCCGCCAGGCACTCCTCCCTGTCCCGCTCATCCGGGAGGATGGGACGCAGGATATAGAGGAACAGCGGCGTGAAACGCCGCAGCAGCGCCTGCAGGGCTACCTCGTCACCGCCGGCGATGCTCGCCATCAGTTGTCTGTCGTCCACGCGCTCCCTCCTCCCTGTGGTTTCTTCTGTATGATACACTATTTTACCAGAAATCCCACGGAGAAACAGCATAAAAAAACAAGACCGGCGACGCCGGTCTTGTTTTTTATCACACAATTACTCAGTCACGAAGGGCAGCAGGGCGATCTGACGAGCGCGCTTGATGGCCTCGGTGAGCTGGCGCTGATGCATAGCGCAGGTGCCGGTGGTACGGCGGGGCAGGATCTTGGAGCGCTCGGAGATGAAGCGGCGCAGCTTAGCGGCGTCCTTGTAATCGATGCACTCGCACTTGTCCACGCAGAACTGGCAAACCTTCTTGCGGCGCTTGCCGGCACCGCGAACGGGTCTATTTTCGCGTTCCATAGCCATGGAAGTTTCCTCCTTTATAAAATGTCATGTGCCTTGCACATCAGAACGGCAGGTCGCCGTCCTCTTCATCGATCTCGGAAAATCCGGAGCCGCCTACGGGCGCAGCGTAGCCGCCGGCAGGAGCGGAGTAGCCGCCGGCAGGAGCGGAGTAGCCGCCGTTATTGCCGCCGTAGCTGTTGTTGGCGTAATTGCCGCCGCTGCTGCCGTCGCTGTCGCGGCGGGAGTCGCCGAAGTAGACATTGTCGGCCACGACCTCGGCGCTGCGGCGGTTGTTGCCCTCCTTGTCCTGCCAGGCGCGGATCTGGAGCCGACCCTCTACCACAGCCATACGGCCCTTGGTAAAGTACTTGGCCACGAACTCCGCGGTGGCGCGCCAGGCGACCACATCGATGAAGTCCGTCTCCTTCTCGCCGGACTGTGTCTTGTAATCACGATCCACAGCCAGAGAGAAGCTGGTGACGGGGGTACCGGACTGCGTACGGCGCAGCTCCGGGTCACGGGTCAGGCGACCCATGATAAAGATCTTGTTCAGCATTGCTGTACTCCCTTACTCGCCCTTGCAGACGATCATGGAACGCATGATACCCTCGGTAATGCCCAGGATACGATCCAGCTCCTTGGGGAATTCCGGGCCGCTGGTGAAGCTCATCAGCACATAATAGCCCTCGGTCTTGTAGTCGATCGCGTAAGCCAGGCGACGCTTGCCCCACTCATCGACTACCACGTCGGTCGCGTTCTGCTCTGCCAGGGACTGGAACTTTGCCACGGTGGCGGCAACAGCCTCCTCACCCTGTGCAGGGTCGATGATGTAAACGACCTCGTAGTTGGCGGAAATCTTAGCCATACTTTTGCACCTCCTTTTGGACAAATGGCCCTCATTCTCGGATGAGAGCAAGGATATGCTTGCAGACGCAAGCCATATTATTATACCGGAAGCACGGCAAAAGTCAAGATATTTTTGCGATTTTGGTACTTTTGGGGCGGTGTGCGCCGGAAACGCCTGTGTGTCCGCCTGCGGCGCACAAATTTGAAAATTTTGTTTGCCATACGCCTTGCACGGAGCAAAACAGTGTGATAAAATTTACCTATATTGAATGAGGAGGCGCATTTTATGATCTCCATGGCCATGCTGCACGACGCACAGCGGGTGCTGAAGCCCGTCATCAACCGGACGCCGGTGATCCCCACCAAGGGGCTGGTGCCGGGGTGCGCGTTCTATCTGAAGGCGGACTGCCTGCAAAAAACCGGCGCGTTCAAGCTGCGGGGCGCGTACTACAAGATCGCCACCCTCTCCGACGAGGAGAAGGAACGGGGCGTCATCGCCTGCTCCGCCGGCAATCACGCCCAGGGCGTGGCTTTCGCCGCCCGGGACATGGGCATCAAGGCCACCATCTGCATCCCGGAGGGTGCGCCCATCTCCAAGATCGAGGCCACCCGCAGCTACGGGGCCAACGTGGTACTGGTACCCGGCGTGTACGACGACGCCTATGCCGAGGCGGTGCGCCTGCGGGACGAGCAGGGACTGACGTTTATACACCCCTTCAACGATTACAGCATTATGGCCGGACAGGGCACCATCGGCCTGGAGATCCTGGAGCAGCTGCCGGACGTGGATATGATCTTCGTGCCCATCGGCGGCGGAGGGCTGATCGCGGGGCTGGCCTACGCGGTGAAGAACCTGAGGCCCCAGTGCCGCATTATCGGCGTACAGGCCGCCGGCGCACCCAGCATGGCGGAGTCCCTGAAGGAGGGAAAGATCATCACCCTGAGCAGCGTGGACACAGTTGCCGACGGCATCAAGGTCAAGACTCCCGGTGATCTGACGTTCGATATGTGCCGGGAGTACGTGGACGAGGTGGTGACGGTCAGCGAGGGCGAGATCGCCAGCGCCATCCTGACGGTGCTGGAAAAGCAGAAGCTGGTGGCCGAGGGCGCAGGCGCCGTAGGTATCGCCGCCGCCATGTACCACAAGGTGAACACCGAGGGCAAAACGGTGTGCGCTCTGCTGTCCGGCGGCAATGTGGACGTGACCATGCTGGAGCGGATCATGACCCGGGGCCTGGCCAAGGCCGGGCGCACCGCCAACTTCGCCACGGTGCTGCCGGATCAGCCCAAAACCCTGGCCACTCTGCTGAACATCATGTCCGACATGGGCGTGAACGTGCTGGAGGTGAACCACGAGCGGGGCAACCTGAAGGCCCCGGTGGGCTCCTGCGTGGTGCACCTGCTGGTGGAGACCCGGGACGCCCTTCATGTGCAGCAGATGTACGAGGCTCTGCGTGCCCAGGGCTATCCCATTATGGAGCGGTAAAGTGAAAATGCCCGAAGGGGCTTGCTGCAAAAAAGATCCCGGTGCTTCGGCACCGGGATTTTTTGGTCTTTTCAAAAATTTTTCCTGCCCCTATTGACAACGTAACACTGTTATGCTATTATCGTAACAGTGTTACGGAACATTGTTACGCAACGCCGCACGGTAACCTATTATGGCAGGGAGGAAGGGTATGGACGAGGAGCTGATTTCCAAGAAGGAGCTGCTGGAGACGTTCGGCATCTCCTACGGGGCCCTGTATCGGTGGAAGCGGATGGGACTGATCCCGGAGGCGTGGTTTCTGCGCCGCTCCACTTCCACCGGACAGGAGACATTTTTCCGCCGGGACCAGATCTGCCAGCGGATCCGGCTGATCCTGGACAACAAGGAGCACCAGACGCTGGACGAGCTGGCGGCCAGTCTGGCGGAAAAGCATCAGACGGTGCTGGCCCGGCGAAAGCTCATCATCGAAACGGCCTATGGCCGCAGGGAATTTCCCCTGGAGGAGGTCCGCAGCGCCGTGGTGGCGGAGGGGACGCACCAAGAGGACGTACTGCAACTATTAAGGGAGGTCACATTATGAACGACATCATGGATATGAAAATTTCCGGCAGCAGCGCCATGCCCGGCGGCGAATACCGCACGGTTTCCATCAGCGGATCGGGCAAGGTCCAGGGCAGCCTGCGCTGCGAGAGCCTGCGCTGCTCCGGCAGCGCCAGGGTCCAGGGAGACGTGGACTGCGCCGGGAAGATCCGGTGCAGCGGCAGCAGCCGTGTTACCGGCGACATCACCTGCCAGGAGCTGGGTTGCTCCGGCTCCACCCGGTGCGAGGGCAGTCTCCGGGCCAACGGCAGGGTCCACAGCTCCGGCGCGCTGAAGTTGGACGGCAGCCTGGAGGGCGGCGAGGTAGACGTGTCCGGCGGCCTGGAGGCGGGGGAGATCCGCTGCGGACGGCTGCACTGTTCCGGCGGGGCCAGGGTGTCCGGCGGCGTGGAGGCCGAAAGCGCCCATCTCACCGGCAGCGCCGTGATCCAGGGGTTGCTGAACGCCGAAACCGTGGAGATCTCCGCCAGTCGGGGCATCCGCATCGGCAGCATCGGCGGCAGCAGCATCCGCATCTATAAGCCCACCCAGGTCTCCCTGCTGGGCCTGTTCCATGGCAGCGTCTCCTGCGCCCAGGTGGGGGACATCGAGGGCGACGACGTGGACCTGGAATACACCCAGGCCGACGTGGTCCGGGGCCGCCGGATCCGCATCGGCGAGGGCTGCTCCATCGGACGGGTGGAGTACAGCGAAAGCCTGGACGCCTGGGACGGAACCGTGGGCGAAAGCGTCTGCACCGGTGAAGGCGCCCAGTGATATGGAGCTTCTGTACGCGGATAAGCGCATCGCCGTGGCGGTGAAGCCCCCGGGGGTCCTCAGCACCGACGAGCCCGGCGGCATGCCGGAGCTGCTGCGGGCCCAGCTGGGCACCCCCTGCATCCGGACGGTGCACCGGCTGGACGCCGCCACCGGCGGGGTCATGGTGTTTGCCCGGTCCGCCGCCGCGGCCTCCATCCTGTCCGGCCAGGTCCGGGACCACCGGTTCCGGAAAATCTATCTGGCGGTGGTCCGGGGTGACCCGGGACAAGGCGGGATATGGCGGGACATGCTTGGGAGAGACCCGGTACGCCGGGTGACATATATCGCCCGGGAGCCGGGGAAGGACGTCCGCCCGGCGGAGCTGTCCTATGAGACGCTGGCCGTCCGGGAGGGGCTGTCCCTGGTGCGGGTGACCCTGCACACCGGCCGCACCCACCAGATCCGGGTGCAGTTCGCCGGGCGGGGCTTCCCCCTGGTGGGGGACCGGAAATACGGCGGGGCCGGAGACGGCGAGGCCCTGGCCCTGTGGGCCTGGCGGCTGGGCTTTACCCATCCGGAGACGGGCCGGGATATGGTGTTCACCCACCAGCCCCCGGCGGCCTGGCCCTGGGCCCTGTTTCCCCTGCCGGAAACGGGAAAATAAGGCAGAAAAGCGCTCGGAGCACTTGGCTCCGGGCGCTTGAGACTGTCAAAAAAGGGCTTCGCCTTTTTTGACAAAAGGCTTGCAGTCAGCCGCGCGCAGAATTTGTTCGCCGAAAGCGAACAAATTCCACACTTGCAGACTGAGAAGTGTTTTCACCCAGACCGGCCAGCACGGCTCCGATGTTCCCGTCGATGCAGATGGACTGCTTCTGAATCTCCCGGGGGGCGGCGGCCTGGCCCAGATTCAGGCAGGCATACACCGCCCGGGGGTTGGCGGCGGTCATCCGCCAGAAGGGATACTTGATGATCACCGGGGTGTTGTACCCCACCCCCAGCTCCAGAAATAGGAGCTTCTGCCCCCGGCGGGCGCGGAGGAATCTTTCATACCGCTCCGCCGCCCGGTGCCAGCCCTCATCCTCCGCGAAGCGGTCGTCACAGCGGAGGTTCATGGCCATGGGCCTGCCGCAGCCGGTCAGCGGGACAGGAGCCGGTGGTAAATTTCGTTGTCCTGGTCTTTGAAAACATTGAAGATCACCTTCTTTACGCTGGTGTTTCCGGCCAGAAAGTCCCGGACGGTTTTCACGGCGATCTGGGCCGCCGGTTGGTTGGGGAAGCGGAAGATCCCCGTGGTGATGTCCCCCTGCCACACATACAGCCCCGGCTGCACCGGGGTCAGGTCCGCCAGGTCGGTGATGCCCCGGGTGGCGGTCTGGTACTGGCCCTTCACGATGGGGTTCCGGATGCACATCTCCTTGGCGGCCATGTTGTTCTCAAAGACAGCCTTGCCGTGGAGCCGGATCCAGGCGTACTCCGGGCTGGAGACGGAAATCTCGATCTCGGGATTTGCCTGCATGTCCTTGTACACGTCCTTCTGGTTGTTGGTGCAGAACCAGAGCTTGCCCTCCAGCTCGCCGGCAAACATAAAGGGGCGGCACTTGGCCTTGCCGTCCCGGCCCACAGTGGCCAGATACTGCACGGGATTGGCATTCAGAAATGCAACGACTTTGTTCATGATATTTACCTCCAGGGTGATTTTTTCGAAGGGGTGTTTCCTCTTGATGATCCAATTGTAGCAGTGACTTTTCGGTAACCAAGGGTACCCGGAGGTAACCATTGCCCATTTTACTGGGGTTTCGGCGATAAATTTTTTTGCCCGGATCTTTAGACTCCCTTGTTCAGCTCTGCGGCCTGGGCGATGGCCTGGGCCACCTGCCGGGTGTGGCCGCTGGCGGAATAGTAAACCACCAGGGTTTTGCCGGTCTGGGGCTCCTCCGGCGCGGCGGGGTCCTGGACGGGAGTTTCGGCCGGGGTCTGGGGATCGTCCTTGGGGACCTCCGGGGTGGTGCTGCCGCAGGCGGCAAGGCCCAGCACCAGCGCCAGGCTCAGAAGTAAAGCGGTCAGTTTTTTCATGGTGGTATCATCCTTTCTGTGTTTTTCCGGTTGCGCAGGAGGGAGTCCTGTGCTATGATCCGGTTGTTCCTTCCGGTTGATACGGTCGATTATAATAACCGGTTGCTGCAACCGGTCAAGAGCTTTCATGTGAAAATATTTGAACATTCTGTAAATTGCGAGGGAGTCTGTTATGCTGCACACCATGATGCAGGCCTGCAAGGAGACCAACATGACCTATCAGGCCCTGAAATTTTACTGCAACCAGGGGCTTGTCCCCAACGTCAAGCGGGACAAAAACAACCGCCGGGTGTTTGATGACCGGGACATCGCCTGGATCAGCAGCCTGATCTGCCTGAAAAAGTGCGGCATGAGCATTCAGGAGATGAAGGAATATCTGTCCCTGTGCCTGATGGGAGAGTCAACGATCCCCCAGCGCAAGGAGATGCTGGCCCGGAAGCAGGAGGAGCTGCGCCGCTCCATCCGGGAGCTGGAGGACAGCATGGCCTATATCGACTGGAAGCAGAATTTCTATGACGAGGTTCTATCGGGCGAGCGCCCCTATGAGAGCAACGTGATCTGCGAGAAGGAGTAAGCGCCCCTCCCGGCAGCTGCCCATACCATAAACAAGCCGAGACTTCCGAAGAAGCCTCGGCTTGTTTATTCAGAACATGTCCTTGGAAAGCAGGACCACCGTCTCCACATGCTTATCATTGTCCAAACTTAATTCCATATTTTCCCCAATGATTGGTAGCTTGAATTTGATTGATTTGAGCCACTGTCCATTGGGCTGGCGCTCCGGAAAGATTTGTATTTCTGAAATCAGCGCTTCTATAAATCTTCTCCGTTCTACGTCATTCATCACCCCGTATAGTTTTTCAAAATAAATTAGAACCTTGTAGATGTTGTCTGCGGTTAGCTTTTCAGCCTCAATAGCCTGCTTTTTCGCCCTTGCCTCAACCAAAAGGTTTTCTTCCTCTTCTATCTTATCATACATTCGATAAAGCCTGTCATCAAGATCTGCTTTTCGTTTAATATAGTGACGATCATCAGGATCAAGCGAATCTATTTCTTCCATCAATTTGGATTTAGTGGAATAATACTGACGAAGTTGCTTTTCGTGATTCGTCACCTCCTGATCTATTGTGGAAGTGTCTACCTTCATATTGATTTTTTCCTGCATCATCGTGGCAAATTTAGGCTTGCTGACTAATGCTACTATGATTTCTGCGACTGCATCATCCAATAGTTCCTCATTGATTTGCTTTCTGTAATCGCACTTATGTCCACGGGTCATGGTGCGGTGTTTGCAACCATAGTAATAAAAATCCTTATACTTTGTTCCATCCTTTTTGTGTTTGATACATTTGTTTCCATACATTCCTGCACCACACACAGGGCATTTTACAATACCCGAAAGCAGATGAGTTCTCGTATCTTTTCCCTTATTTACATGCTCATATTTTTTTGCCTGAGCAAGTAATTTGACCTGCGCCGCTTGCCAGATTTCTTCGGAAACAATGGCTTCATGCAATCCGTCAACCAGTAAATAGTTATCTTGTTCTACAAGATGATAGTCATTTCTGGTTCCATGTACTTTTTCTGTTCTTCTGCGTCCATAGGCGATTTTGCCACAATATACTGGATTTCTTAGTATTAGGCGAACCAAATGGGCATCAAACAGAGGATTTTTTCCATTTTGCCGTTGTATTTTTCGTATTCCGTGATTTTCCAGATATTTAGCAATGCCATTTGAACCAATATTGGTATTCACATATTGATCGAATATCACACGAATTGCTACTGCCTCTTCCTCGTTTATTTCCAGTTTTCCATCCACAAGCTGATAGCCATACGGTGCAAATCCGCCGTTCCATTTTCCTTCTCTGGCCTTTTGGATACGTCCTTCCATCGTTTGGACACGAATATTTTCCCTCTCAATTTCAGCGACTGCTGAGAGAACGGAAATCATCAGTTTACCAGCATCCTTAGAAGAGTCTATCCCATCCTCAACGCAGATCAGATTCACGCCAAAGTCCTGCATAATCTGCAAAGTCGAAAGAACATCTGCCGCATTTCTCCCGAAACGGGATAGTTTAAAGACAAGGACATAAGAAACTCCGTCTTTTCCTTCTTTAATATCATCCATCATTTGGGAAAACTGTACTCGGCCTTCAATGGATTTTCCGGACTTACCGGCATCCTCATATTCTCTTACAATTTCATAATCATTGTACTCTGCAAAAGCTTTCATTCTTGACTTCTGTGCGTCCAAGGAGTAGCCGTCAATCTGCATTGTTGTTGACACTCTGGTGTAGGTATACTCGGCAATGGCTTTCAGCATTTCAGAGACAAGGGACAGTACCACATCTTCATTGATACGGTGCTGTGTGGGGCAGAGCGTTCCGCAAGGGACTTTGGTGTACTGTGAGCAAGTGTATTGAGAAATTCGCTTGCCGTTGTTGGTGCGGTGGACATACATCTTGCCGCCGCAATCGGCACAATAAAGCAAGCCTGTGAGGG
>OIWS01001075.1_pt1 | contig 29994 bp, 26 predicted proteins | sample 1587611 | NCBI WGS metagenome assembly OIWS01 (sample SAMEA3888919, study PRJEB22519) | human gut metagenome | biome: human gut; feature: human-associated habitat; material: faeces | place: Denmark | collected 2010 | reverse complement strand
TTTCATCTTTTCGGCTATCAGCAGATTGAAACTCCTTCTATGGAGAATTTGTCTACCTTGATGGGAAAATACGGTGACGAAGGGGATAAGTTATTGTTTAAGATACAGAACTCAGGTGATTATTTCAACGGCATTACCGATGAGGAATTGCTGAGCCGCAATGCGGTAAAGCTGGCGAGCAAGTTCTGTGAAAAAGGATTGCGCTACGATCTCACCGTACCTTTTGCCCGCTATGTGGTGATGCATCGTGATGAAATAAGTTTTCCTTTCAAACGTTATCAAATCCAACCGGTTTGGCGTGCGGATCGTCCCCAAAAAGGGCGTTACCGTGAGTTTTACCAATGTGACGCCGATGTGGTAGGCAGCAATTCTTTATTGAATGAAGTGGAGCTGGTACAGATGATAGACCGGGTATTTGGCAAATTCGGAGTACGCGTTTCAATTAAAATCAATAACCGTAAGATATTGACCGGTATTGCCGAGATTATCGGGGAGGCTGATAAAATTGTAGATATTACCGTAGCCATTGACAAACTGGATAAAATCGGATTGGAAAATGTAAATGCGGAATTGGCTTCTAAAGGGATTCCTCAAGAGGCTATTGATAAATTGCAGCCGATTATTTTATTGAGTGGAAGCAATGAAGAGAAATTGGAAACTTTGAAGACTGTCCTTGCTACCAGTGAAGCGGGATTGAAGGGAGTGGAAGAAAGTGAATTCATATTAAAAACCGTGTCTGCACTGGGTGTGAAGAGTGAAGTGGAATTGGATTTGACTTTGGCTCGCGGCTTGAATTATTATACAGGAGCAATTTTTGAAGTGAAGGCCTTGGATGTGCAGATTGGCAGCATCAGTGGTGGTGGCCGTTATGATAATCTGACCGGTGTCTTTGGTATGGATGGTATGTCTGGTGTAGGTATCTCTTTCGGAGCCGACCGTATTTTTGATGTGTTGAATCAGTTGGATTTGTATCCGAAAGAAGCGGTGAACGGAACTGAACTGTTGTTTGTAAACTTCGGTGATAAAGAAGCTGCTTATTGTCTGCCTATCCTGGCAAAAGTCCGTGAAACAGGGGTACGTGCCGAAATTTATCCGGATGCTGCTAAAATGAAGAAACAGATGGGATATGCCAATGACAAGCAGATTCCTTTTGTCGCTATTGTTGGTGAAAATGAAATGAACGAAGGGAAACTGACTTTGAAGAATATGACTACAGGCGAGCAGTCACTGGTTACACCGGATGAGTTGCTGGCGGTGGTGAAAGCTTGATTTCATCAAGCGGATGTTGTCGGAATAGTCCGGTATATTCATCCGTAATTATCTATGCGGATTAACAGATTATTTTTTTTTCTTCCGTCACTATATCTCATTTAGAATCAGTGAAATATGGTGACGGAAGTCCTTTTTCCCCTCCGAAATGGTTTGTTCTCCTTTCCCTGTGTGGAGTCGGCCTGATAGCTACCGGTCATTATGGCAGATGTGTTTAGTACTCCTTTTTATATTCTCGTCCATTTTTTTGTAGCTTTGTCTGTCTTCTTTTGTTGTTTCACTTAGGTGACAATGCATTGGCACCTAAGTGGAGAGGCGTAGTCACCCAAGTGATACGATTGCTTCACCTTGGTGAAACTATAATGCAACAAAGTGTTTGCACGATAAGTATTTGTAAATGAAGTAAATGGATGAACCATCATACAGGACACACCAAGAAGGAAAATCTATGAGCCTTCAGAAACAATGGTAAAAAGACACATACATACCGGTTAAGGGGAATTATGGAACCTTTTACACCACAAACCTTTGAAGATAAATGGTTTGTGGTGATGGAAACAAAAAAGAACAGATGTCTTTTTAATACGCTATCTTATCCAATATCCCGTTCAAGTGTGCAATAGCCACTCCATAATTAGTCATGGGAATCTGTTGCTTACGGGCATTATCAATCCGGTTTAGTACATATTTGCGATTGAACATGCAGGCTCCGCAATGAATGATTAAGTGATAGGGTGTCAAATCCTCCGGAAAGTCTGTACCTGCAACGATATCTATTTGCAACTCTTCACCTATCTTTTTACGCAACATACGTGGAAGCTTTACTCTGCCTATGTCCTCGGTGGCAGGGGCATGAGTGCAGGCTTCTGCTATCAATACCCGTGATTGTGGGGTGAGGCGGTCTATGGCTGAGGCTCCTTCCATATAATAGAGTATATCCCCTTTATATCCTGCCATCAGAACGGAAAAAGAGGTGAGAAGGCTTTCTGCCGGTTTTTGCTCATAAACGGTATGAAAAACTTGGGAGTCGGTTATGATTAGTTTCGGAGGATAGGACAGAGCCTGCAAAGTGGCGGCTATTTTATCGGTTGTACAGCTCATTACCAGACATTTTTTGTCCAATAATTCGCGCATCGTCTGTACTTGTGGAAGAATAAGTCGGCCTTTGGGAGCCTGTATGTCTTGTGGCATGACTAAGAGCACTAAATCTCCTTCTTTAACCAGATCTCCGGTAATGGTCTGTTGTCCGAAATCTGCCGGTAACTTTTCCAGAATAGCTTGAAGTATTTTCTCTATGCCCGTCTGTTCTTTTGCGCTGATAATGAGAGGACTTTGACCGCATTCTTTTTCTATACGATCCCTTGTGGATGCTATGTCTTTTCGGATATCAGCTTTGTTCAGTATCAGGATAACCGGAATATTCCTTTTATTTAACTGCTCCATCCATTGTTTTTCATCCTCGCAATTGCCGTCTTCACAAAGAAGTAAGGCAATATCTGTCCGTTCGATGGCTTTCAACGTACGGGTTATGCGCATTTCTCCCAATTCCCCTTCATCATCAAATCCGGGAGTATCGATAAAGAGACAAGGACCGATATGTTGAATTTCCATCGCTTTGCTGACAGCATCTGTTGTTGTACCGGGAATATCCGATACAAGGGCGGTGTCTTGTCCGGTCAAGGCATTGATTAGAGAGGACTTGCCGCTATTGCGTTTTCCGAACAGGACGATATGTAGCCGGTTGGCAGCGGGAGTGTTGTTTAGACTCATATTTTATTGGGCTTGAATTAGGTTCATTATCTGTATTGAAAAGGTTGCTTGACGCATGAGCGGTTAGAATCTGAAATCTCGTTTCCCTTCTTCTATCTCTTTCAGATTACGAATTGCTATTTCTTTTATTTTCGGATTGGGAATATGTTCCAACTCTTTTTTTATCAGTTGGATTCCTTTGGCTCGTGTATCCGGTGCCGCATAATCTTCCAGATACTCTTTTAGTGTCATCAATGCATTGGGGGCGCAGCAGTTGGCGATTTGTCCCGATTTGACTAATGACATAAAACGGTCGCCTGTACGCCCTGCCCGATAACATGCTGTACAGAAACTGGGGATATGCCCCAAGTCGAGCAGCCAGTTCACTACCTCGTCCAAGGTACGGGTGTCACTGATGTCGAATTGTGCTGAGTTTTCTTCCGGTGTTTCCGGAATGGCATAACCGCCTACGCTGGTCCGGGAGCCTCCGCTGATTTGTGAGATTCCCAGGTTTAAGACTTTGCGTCGGGTTGCAGCCGATTCCCTTGTAGAGATAATCATACCTGTATAAGGAACGCTGATACGGATCACAGCCACAATTTTCTGGAAGATATCATCTGAAATAGCATTTTCAAAATCGGATGCATTGATGTCATCGGCCGAACAGATACGCGGAACACTAATAGTATGAGGTCCTACTCCGTATGTAGCTTCTAAGTGTTCAGCATGCATCAACATACCAACAAAATCGTACCGATATGTATTAAGTCCGAATAGTACTCCTATTCCTACATCATCGATACCTCCCTGCATAGCGCGGTCCATTGCCTCTGTATGATATGCATAATTACTTTTGGGTCCGCGTGGATGAAGTTTTTCGTAGTTCTCTTTATGATAAGTTTCCTGAAACAAAATATAAGTTCCAATTCCTGCATCGTGCAAACGACGGTAATTTTCGACTGTTGTTGCAGCTATATTTACATTCACACGACGGATAGCTCCATTTTTATGCTTAATGCTGTAAATGGTCTTAATACACTCTAAGATATATTCGATTGGGTTATTCACCGGGTCTTCGCCGGCTTCAATGGCAAGGCGCTTATGACCCATGTCTTGCAGCGCAATGACTTCCTTTGCGACCTCCTCCTGCGTCAGCTTGCGGCGCGGGATGTGATGGTTCTGGCGGTGATACGGGCAGTAGATGCAGCCGTTCACGCAGTAGTTGGAAAGGTACAGCGGCGCAAACATGACAATGCGGTTGCCATAAAACTTGTGCTTGATCTCGTTTGCAAGCTTATAGATTTCGTCCAGAATCTCCGGGTCTTCGCAAGCGAGCAGAACGGATGCCTCGCGGTGTGAAAGTCCCTTACACAGACGGGCTTTATCGAGAATTTCGCGGATGAGCGGCATGTTATCTTTGTTCTCGTCCGCGTATTTTAAAGTGTCTTCAATTTCTTCGTGGCAGATAAATTCCTCTGCTTTTAAGGATTTCGGATCGTACATAGTTTGATAATTTCCTTTCTTTCGGGTCAGTTCACTTTCCCGTTAGTCATTTTTTCGGATTACTCCGTTTTGATTTCCGGCTCTGTGCTCGTGAAATTGGAATACGCTGTTTTGATGTTGGCGCCGCGCACGCGCCCGAGCTTTCCCGCCATGGCGCTGATGACATCCTGTGGGGCATCCACCGCCACACAGATGATGTTGATATTTTTCTGTCTGTACGGCAGCCCCATACGTCCGACGATGTACCGGCCGTACAGGTGCAGAATGTCGTTGATTTCTTCCGCGTGGGCGTTATCTTCTAAAATAATGCTCATCACGGCTACGCGTGTCTGCATAAAACACCTCCCGTTTTTATAAAACAAGCAAAACAAAAATGCTCCCTGCCGAAAATGCAGAAAGCACAAAAAGCGCAGAATCTATCTGCGGAATATACCTCTATCCATTTTCGGCTTACACGCGGCGATGCCTTGTGCTCAGAACGAAAAAGCTGTTTTGCGGCGCACCGCAGAAAAAACTTTGGTAAACCGTGTTTTGTATAGTATAACGGATTTTCAGGGATTTGTAAAGAGCGGATTGCAAATTTTGACAACAAAAAAGCCCCGGCATACAGCCGAGGCTCGGTTTGTTTTAAAAATTACGCGTCCAGCATGGTGATGACATGTCTCGGGCAGACCTCGGCACATTTGCCGCAGCCGATGCACTTTGCGGGATCGACCTTCGCGCAGAAGTTCGTCACCTTTACGGCGCCCACTTCGCATGCCTTCATGCACTTGCCGCAGCCGATACAGCCCACCTTGCAAACCTTCATCGTCTCTGCGCCCTTATCACAGTTGGAGCAGCGCACGACCGCCTGCTTTTTCAGCGGCACAAAGCTGATGAGCCCCTTCGGACATGCAGCGGTGCATTTTGCGCAGCCGCGGCACTTTGCGGGGTCGATTGACGCCATGCCGTTGCAGACATTGATTGCGCCGTATTCGCACACGGCGGCGCAGTCGCCCATGCCCATGCAGCCGTAGCGGCAACTGGAGATACCGCCGGCAAGCAGGGTAGATGCGGCGCAGCTATCGATGCCGTCGTAGCGCATTTTGTCGCTGGTGCAGTCATAGCTGCCCATACAGTGGACAAGCGCCGTCTTTTTCTCGACGGCAACGTCGCCCGTGCCAAGCAGCTCTGCGCACGCTTTGGCGCACGCTTCGCCGCCGGGAGAACACAGCCCGGGCTGCGCTTCGCCCTTAGAGAGCGCCGCCGCATAGCCGGAGCAGCCGGAAAAACCGCACGCGCCGCAGTTCGCGCCCGGAAGCACCTCTAAAATCGCTTCCGCTTTCTCGTCCTTCGGCACGGCCATGATGGCGGAGGCGACCGCCAGAATAATACCCGCCAGAAGACCGATGCCCGCGACGATCAGAACCGGGATCAAAATTTTATCCATATAGAAACCCCTTTCGTTTTGCTCAGGCGAGCAGACGGTCTATAATGCCGTTAAAGCCGAGGAACGAAACCGCCACAAGCGACGCGGCGATCAGCGTGATCGGCAGACCTTTGAGGAAATTCGGCACGTCGCACAGCTCGAGGCGCTCACGCACACCGGCGAAAATGACCATTGCAACCATGAAGCCGATGCCTGCGCCGAACGCGTTGACAAGCGATGCCAAATAGCTGAAGCTCGGGTTTTCCGCGCCTTTTTCGAGCACGAGCATCGTCACGCCCAGCACGGCGCAGTTCGTCGTGATGAGCGGCAGATAAATGCCGAGCGCGTTATACAGCGGCGGCATATACTTGTGCATCACGGTCTCCAAAAGCTGCACGAGCGCCGCGATGATGAGGATGAACACCACGGTCTGCAAATAATCGAGATTCAGCGGGACAAGTACATACGTATACACCGGCCACGTGACCGCCGTCGCGATAACCATGACAACCGTTACGGCGCAGCTCATGCCGAACGCCGTATTGAGCTTTTTGGAAACGCCGAGGAACGGACAGATGCCGAGAAACTTATTGAGAATATAGTTCTCCGTGAGGATTGCGGCAAGGAAAATGCCGACTAAAAATTTAAGACTCATGCTTTGCCGCCCTCCTTTTCACATTTTTCCTGAACCTTGGAGCAGGAAGCCGCCAACGGGCATGCAGCGCAGCCCATGGTCTCCGGCGCTTTGCCCTCCGCGGAAAGCTTGCCCGCAATGGCGATGAGAATACCGAACACGAAGAAGCCGCCCGGCGGGAGCAGGAAAATGATGATGGGATCCATGAAATTCGAGAGGATCGGAATGCCGAACACGGTACCCGCGCCGAGCAATTCACGGATGATGCCCATGGCGAGCAGCGCGGCGGTGAAGCCCACGCCCATGCCGAGACCGTCTACGATGCTCGGCAGCACGGGATTTTTGCTGGCGAACATTTCCGCACGGCCCAAAATGATACAGTTGACAACGATAAGCGGCAGGAACACGCCGAGCGACTTGTTAAGCGCCGGCACGTAGGCCTTGATGAGCAGCTGCACAATGGTAACAAAACCCGCAACAATGGTGATATACGCCGGGATGCGGACTTTATCCGGGATGATTTTTTTGAGAAGAGAAATAACGGCGTTGGAACATACGAGTACGAATGTCGTCGCAAGGCCCATGCCGATAGCGTTCGAAGCCGCCGTTGTGACGGCGAGCGTCGCGCAGGTGCCGAGCATCAGGCGCAGCACGGGGTTCTCTTTGATAATGCCTTTTGTGAATTCTTCTTTGAGGCTTTTTGCCATGTTATGCGCCCTCCTTTACCGTGTTGTACTTTGTGATGGCTTCGTTGACGGCGTTCGTCACCGCGCGGCTCGTGATGGACGCGCCGGTCATGGCTTCGATCTCGCCGTCCGACGGCGCCTTATTCTTCACAAGCGTGATGCCCTTTTCCGGCGCAGTCTGCTTAAACTGATCCGTAAAGGAAGCCTTTTCCGCATTCGCGCCAAGACCCGGTGTTTCGCTGTGCTCCAGAATGACAACGCCGGTGATCTGCCCGTCGGCGCTGATACCGGTCATGACCTTCACCGCACCGCCGTAGCCCTTCGCCTCCGTTTGGAAAACGTAGCCGACCGTTTCGTTATTCGCTTTGCCGATGTAATAGCCGTCCGCTTCTTCAAAGCTGTCCGCGTCGCTCAAAACGACTTTTCTCGACTGCTCCGCTTCCAGTGCGGACTGTTCGGCGATTTTATCCTTCGTCAGCAGGTTTGTGCCCGCCAGAAGCGCCGTGACGACAAGGCAGATGACAAACAGAATGAGCGCCGGTTTTAAAATATCTTTCGCGGTGATCTTCATTTTGCGTCACCCGCTTTCTTTGCCTTCATTTTGCCGAACGTCTGCGGCTTCGCAACGCGCTCAATGAGCGGCACTAAAATATTCATCAGTACGATGGAGTACGATACGCCCTCCGGCAGAGACGCGAACTGGCGGATTAAAATCGTCAGCACGCCGCAGCCGACGGCATAGATGACGCGTGCGCTGAAGTTGATGGGGCTTGTGGTGTAATCGGTCGCCATGAAAATCGCGCCGAGCAAGAGGCCGCCGGAAAGAATATCCATCAGCGGGTCGCGGCCGAGCAGTGCGGAAAGCACCGCTGCCGTTGCAAGGTACGTGACCGGGATAACCGGGCTGATAACGCGGCGTGCAACAAGGTAAATGCCGCCGAGAATGAGTGCGAGTGCACAGGTCTCGCCGAGGCAGCCGCCCGTGTTGCCGAGAAACATATCGAGGTAGCTCGGCAGCGCCGCACCCGTGCCCTCGGAGAGAACGCCGAGCGGCGTTGCGGTCGTCATGGCGTCGGAGAAGCTGTGGTCCATCGGCGCCGTCCACGCGGTCATTTTCGCCGGGAACGAGTTCATCAGAATGATACGCGCCGTCAGCGCGGGGTTCACGAAGTTCTGTCCGATGCCGCCGAACATCTGCTTTACGACAACAATGGCGATGACGCCGCCGAACGCCGCAATGATGGGGCTGATGGAAACGGGCAGGTTCATCGCGAGCAAAACGCCCGTCACAACGCAGGAAAGGTCACCGACCGTCTGGCGGCGCTTCATGACGCGGCGGGATATGTATTCGCTCAAAATGCAGGACGCAACCGTTGTCAGGATAATAACCGCCGCGCGGAAGCCGAAAATGATGACGGACGCAATCATCGCCGGGGTCAGCGCCAAAATGACGTCCAGCATCAAGGTCTGGGTGGTGTCTTTCGACTGAAAGTGCGGCGAGGAGGAAACGATGAATTTGTTCACTTTTTAGCCGCCTCCTTCTTTACATAGTATTTGCCGAGGCGAATGGCCTGCACGATGCGGCGTTTCGCCGGGCAGGAGAATGCGCAGCAGCCGCATTCCATGCACGTCATGATGTCGAGTTTTTTCAGCATTTCCACATCCTTGCGCTCCGCGTATTTTTCAAGCTTTGCGGGCACAAGGTTCATGGGACATGCCGCAACGCAGCGGCCGCAGCGGATGCAATCGGTCGGCTCCAAAAGGCGCGCTTCTTCCGCACCGAACGCGAGTAACCCGTTATTCTGCTTTAAGACCGGCAGCTCGTCGGTTGTCACAGCGACGCCCATCATCGGGCCGCCCATGATGAGCTTCTGCGGTTCTTCCTTATAGCCGCCGCAGAATTCCATGACCTCGCGAATTTTTGTACCGATGGGCACAATGACATTCTGCGGGTTCTGCACGGCGCTGCCGTCCACCGTGACGCGCTTCATCGTCAGCGGCATGCCGGTGCGCATGTAGCTTGCAAGGAACGAGACGGAGCCGATGTTCATGACAAGGCAACCCACGTCTGCCGGCAGACCGCCCGCCGGGACTTTTCTGCCCGTTGCCGCCTGCACCAGCACCTTTTCCGCGCCCTGCGGGTAGCTTGCATGCAGCTTTAACACGCGCACTTCGTCGTTCGGGTCCATTTTCGGGTCATCCGCAATGCGCGTCAGCGCTTCGATGGCGTCGGGCTTATTGTCTTCAATCGCGATGATGACGCGGTGCACGTCTAAAATCTCTTTGATCTTATAAATACCGGCAAGCACGTTTTTGCCGTTTTCGAGCGCCTCGCGGTGGTCGGAGGTAATATAGGGCTCACACTCCGCAACGTTGACGATGAGCGTATCGATTTCTTTGTCCGGCGGGACGTTTAATTTCACGTGCGCCGGGAAGCCTGCGCCGCCGAGACCGACGAGACCCGAAGCGCGCGCCGCATCGGCCAACTGCTGCTTCGTTTTGATCTCCGGCGGGGGACATACCGCAGGGTCGTGCTCCATTAACCCGTCCGACGTGATGATGACGGCGTCCACCGCCTGCCCGCCGGGCATAATGACTTTTTTGATCTCCTTCACGGTGCCGGAAACCGAGGAATGGATCGGCACGGAAACGTATGCGTCGCTGTCCGCGACCTTGGTGCCGACATACACGTGGTCGCCCTTTTTCACACAGGGCACACACGGTGCGCCGATGTGCTGCGTCATGGGCAGCGTGATCTCATCGGGCGGCGGCATCACGTGCGTTTCGGTATGCGCCGTGTTCTTGTGGTGCGGCACATGCGCGCCGCCGTGCGTGCGGAACGGGCGCTTCGGAAAAGACTGTTCCATCTTTATTCCTTCCTTTCTTTCGCGTTAAAAAACAGACTTTGCCGGTGCAAGACACAACAAAGTCACAGTTTTTGAGTTTATTCAATTTTAGCACTGCTTTTGTACATTGGCAATAGAAAAAAGCGGTATTTCCACAATTTTCTGACGGAATATGGGCATGCACATTTATTTGTAAGCTTTACCGCATGCGCCGCACGGACGAAATGAGCCCCGTATCGTACTCCGAACGCAGGATGGAGTAACACACATTGTCAAAAATTTCGCCGTCAAACCGCTTAAAGCCGCACGGCATAACGCCCTCAAAGATGAATCCCGCGCGCTCGATGACCTTTCTTGACGGCTCGTTGCCCACAAAGTGGCTGATGGCGACGACCTCGACGTTCATCACTTCAAACGCGTTCTGCACCATGGCGCGCAGCGCTTCCGTCATGTAGCCGTTATGGCGGTAGCGGCGCGAAAGCTCGTAGCCAATCGAAATACTGTCCGTATTATAGCGGCAGTAATCGCGCTGGTACTTGATCTTGCCCATCACTTCGCCCGTTTCGCGCAGGGTGATGGCAAAGGCATACGGGTCGTCTGCAGCGCGCCTCAATTCACTCTCCGCCTCCGCCGGTGTAGAAACCGGCTTTGAGCCCGCCCGCAGCATGGTATCCGCATCGGCGGCAAACAGCAGAAAGCCGCTCATGTCCTGCATGGAAAAGCGTCTAAGGCGCAGGCGCGGCGTTAAGATTTCCGCTTTTCCGAGTGTATCACCGCGCATTTTTCGGCTCCTTCGGCAATGCCGCGCCGCGCGGCAAAATGAAATTCAGTGCGTGCGGCAGAATGTTGTATTCCTCGCTTTTCACCTTGATGCACAAGCCGTCCATATTGCTGACGACTTCATTTTCGCTTTGAATTTCGATCTTCACGCCGCGGCGGTAAACGAGCAGGTCGGAAAACGCCGGGTTGCTTAAATGCTCACCGCGCTTATACTTCGGCACAAGGCCCGGAATGCGGGAATAGGCGGGCTTTCGGATCAGCACAAAATCGAGCAGACCGTCGTCCATCACCGAGTTCGGCGCGCCGCAGTACCCGCCGCCATACCAGCGACCGTTGCCCGCAAGCGTGAACAGAAATTCGCCCGTAACGGTCTCTTTTGTGCCGTCCGCATAGTAAAACGTTACGGTCATTTTGTCCGCAAGGTGCCCCAAAAAGCACTTTGCAAGCGAAATGGTATACGCAAGCTCGCCCGAAATGAACGGCAGGTGCTTATAATAATTCATCTCCGCCGCCACCTTGGCGTCAAAACCCACAGAGCAGATGTTCACGGCATCGCCGTGCTGTGTGCGGATCATATCGATGAGCACAGTCTTGCCCGCCAGCTGATTTTCCGGATTCAAAAACACTTCGCGCTTGCCGAATGAGCGCACGAAGTCGTTGCCGCTGCCGCACGGGTATACGCCCACGGCGGCGTTTTTATGAAACTCCGCACCGCGCACGACCTCCAGCACCGTGCCGTCGCCACCGACAGCCCAAATGCGCACCGCATCGCCCTTTTCGGCGGCCGCTCTTGCCAGCTCCTCGCCATGGCCGGCGCGCTGTGTGAGGTAAATTTCCGGCTCTTCCCCGTGCGTGGCATGCACGGCGCGGATGCGCTCCATAAACTGCACGGTATGGTCGTGCTTGCCGGCTTTTGGGTTGATGATATAAACATTCCGCATATGTACCCTCCCCTAAAGCATTTTTTATGCCTTAAAATACATGTAATACTGGCAGCGGATCATGCCGTTGTAGAGCTTGCGGCGGCGGTCGGCTTTTTTGCCGAAGCATGTCTCAAACCGCTCGTCCGGACTGATGGCAGCATAGCTCCAGCCGCGCTTCGGCGTGAAGACGCGCCCCATCGTTTTGTAGATGTCCTCCGCCGTTTTTACGTCTAAAAGCCGCTCGCCGTACGGCGGGTTGCAAATGACGCAGCCGAACGGGCCGTCGTTGCTGAAATCCTTGATGTCGCGCACTTCTGCGGAGATATACTGCGCAACGCCCGCTTTCTTCGCGTTTTCAAGCGTCAGGCGCACGGCTTCGGGGTCAATGTCATAGCCGAACGCCAAAAAGCCCTCATCGCGACGTTCAAGTGCCTTTGCGGCAATGCGCTCGTTGTCCCAGATATTTCCGGGGACAACTTTCCACTTTTCCGCCGCAAAGTGGCGGCGCAGGCCGGGTGCAATGTGCATGGCGAGCATGGCGCCCTCGATTAAAATCGTACCCGAACCGCAGAAAGGGTCGATGAGCGTGCCGTCCGTGCGCACACGGGAAAGCTTTGCCATGACCGCCGCAAGCGTCTCTTTGATGGGCGCTTCGTTGGAATTTTTGCGGTAGCCGCGCTTGTGCAGCCCCGCGCCGCTCGTATCCAGCATAATGCTGACCTTGTCTTTCATAATTAAAAACTGAATCTGGTAGTTCGCGCCCGTCTCCGGGAAATGCTCCAGCTTATACGCCTCCTTGAGGCTTTCCACCACGGCTTTTTTGATAATGGCCTGACAGTCCGGCACGCTCATGAGCTGACTCGATAAGCACCGCCCCTTGACCGGAAATGCGTCGTCGCGGCCGATCCACTCCGTCCACGGCAGGGCCTTCACGCCGCGAAACAGGCTTTCAAAGCTTTTCGCTTCAAAAGTGCCGAGCAAAACGAGCACACGCTCCGCAAAGCGGGAGCGGATATTCGCGCGGGCGATCATCTCCGGGGAGCCTGCGCACAGCACACGTCCGTTTTCCGGCGCGACATTTTCCGCGCCCATATCGCGGAGTTCCTCCGCTACAAGACCCTCAACACCCAAAAGGCAGGGCAAAACAAGCTGATATGTATGCAAAGTTATCACCATTTTCATTTCATATATTTAAGTAATTTTTAGTATACCATAAATCGCGCACTTTCGACACCGTATACAGAAAAATAAATAAAAAAATTACCCGCCGACTTTTGAAAAGCCAACGGGCAATGAATTTAAGCTTAATAGAACGTCGCAACGGGCTGCGCGGGCGCTTCGGCAGGCTCGATGTTCTGAAGCGTCAGAACCGGACCCTTGCGGCCATAGAGCTTGTGCCACTTATACGCAACGGAAAGGCGCATGGTGTACCACTTTCCGTTTTCCGGCATTTTGTCCGCGTCGCACAGCGTGAGCAGACCCGCAAACTGGATATCCTCCACGCAGCAGGTCATCAGCTGGCGACCGAAGAAGAACATGCCCGGCTTCATACGCGGGTTCACGGCTGCAAGGCCCTTATACTCGACAACCTTGCCGTCGTACTTCTTCGGATCTTCGGAAAGGTCACGGTACCACAGCGCGTAATCGCCGTCTTCAATCTTTACAACTGGCGCGTTGATGTCAAACGGCAGCGGATCTTCGATCTCGTCGTATTCGACGTCGCCGTTCGTGTACTCGTAGGCGATGTCCGGGCGGCGGCTGATGCCGCGCACAATCTTGTGGAACGCCATTTTGTCCATGTCCTTCGTGAAGCGGTTGAACACGACCAACTCGCAGCCGGAGAGCTTATCCACAACAAGGCCGCGCATGTTGGCGTTGTAAGTGAGGAATGTCGTCGCATCCGCGAACATGAATTCCTGATAGACCGCCCAGTTTTCCGGCATGTTGTCGTACAGCGTTTTCAGCTGCCACATGCCGTTATACTCGATGAGCACACGGGAAGCGCGATGCTTTTTCGCGAGGATGTCAAGCGTTTCGCTCGTCAGCTCGTCTTCGTCCTCAATGTTTTCCACATAGATGTTCTTCATGTAGGGGCGGGACTCGTCGTACTCCGCCTCGCCTTCCTCGCAGACGAGCAACAAGGTACGCTGCCCGTTATTGAAACGCTTATCCGCAAGCGTTTCGTCTATAAAAGAGGTCTTGCCTGATTCGAGAAAGCCCGTAAACAGGTAAACCGGCATATCATCCATCAATATTCCGCCTTTCTGTAAGGTTCAGCCCGCATTACGCGAACAGCGCTTCAATCGCGGCCTCGTTGATGTGAGAACCGATGACGCACAGGCGGCCGATGACACCGGCGCTACCGTTGCGCACAGAGGTCTCCTCCGGCACGTAGTCGAAGTGGATCCACTCGCCGTCCCGGCCTGCGACGATGCCCTTTGCACGCAGGATCATACCGTACTTTTCGCTGTTGTCGAGCTCCTCGAGGATGTGCTCGATCTCGTCCTTCGTGAACTTGCGGGTTGTCTCGGTGCCCCAGCTTGTGAACACCTCGTCGGCATGATGATGGTGGTGATGATGCTCGTGGTCATGCTCATCATGGTCGTGATCGTGGTCATGGCAGCCGCAGGTGCAGTGCTCATCATGCTCATCGTGGTCGTGATGGTGATGCTCGTGCTCGTCGTCATCGTCATGGTGGTCATGGCAGCCGCAGGTGCAGTGCTCGTCATGCTCTTCGTGGTCATGATCGTGGTGATGGTGATGCTCGTGCTCGGTCTCCTCGGCAAGGAGCTTCAGCTCCTCTTCAAGGGTATTCTTGTGCTCCATCGTCTCGAGAATCTGTGCGCCGGTGAGCTGATCCCACGGGGTGGTAATGATGGTGGCGTTCTGGTTGTGCTCGCGCAGCAGAGCGACGCAGGCTTCAAGCTTTTCGGGCTTGATACCGTCCGTGCGGCTCAGAATGATGGAGTTTGCGTGCTCGATCTGGTCGTTATAGAACTCGCCGAAGTTCTTCATGTACATTTTGCACTTGTTTGCATCGGCAACGGTGGTGAAGCTATTCAGCGTAACGTCTTCCATGTGCAGGTTCTGCACGGCACGGATCACATCGCTCAGCTTGCCTACGCCGGACGGCTCGATCAAAATGCGGTCCGGGTGGTAGGTCTCCAGCACCTGACGCAGCGCCTTGCCGAAGTCGCCCACAAGGCTGCAGCAGATGCAGCCCTGGCTCATCTCGGTGATTTCAATGCCGGCGTCCTGCAAAAAGCCGCCGTCAATGGCAATCTCGCCGAACTCGTTTTCGATGAGGACGAGCTTTTCGCCCTTAAAAGCTTCGGAGATCAGCTTGCGGATCAGCGTGGTTTTGCCTGCGCCGAGGAAGCCGGAAAAAATATCGATTTTCGTCATATTCTCATGCCCTTTCGCAATAATTTACGGTTTGGATAAACGCTCTTGGAGGGACCGCGCAATTCGCTTTCTGCGGAAAGTGACCAAAGGCGCTGCCCTTGGGATCCGCCGCCTTTGAAAAGGCGGGCGAAACTTTATTCGCTCGGTTATCTTTCGCTTATCACAGAATAGAAGTTTACTGAAACTTTCGGTCTCTCCAATCTTGTATTGTAAATCTTTCTTTTAAAAGTTGCAAGAGAAATCGATAAATGTTTACACTTTCATCATTTTCATGCGGTTTCACACCGTTTCTATCCTTCGCTTAGGTCAAAATCCTCGCTTAAAAGCGCCGCAAGCTCCGCTTCCGTCAGCCTTGTCACGTCTCCGCCCGTCAATCTGCGAGACTGGTTTAAGATCGCGTCCTCAACCAAATTGCGCACCAAGCGTCCGTTGCCCGCCGTTCTGGCGTCCGTTGCCTGCCGCTTTTCGTAATATTGAAGCAGCGGCGTTTCGCATGTTTCATCGATCGTATAGCCCTTTTTCTTTGCAGTCAGCTTTGTAATGGCCAGCAGCTCCTCCGCCGTATAATCCGGAAACTCGATGATATTCGGGAATCTTGAGCGCAGGCCGGAGTTCGCCGTGAGAAACTCCTCCATTTCTTTTGTATAGCCCGCCAAAATAACGATAAGGTCTTCTCTGTGGTCCTCCATCCCCTTGACGATGGTATCGATGGCTTCCAGTCCGAAACTGTCGTCTGCGCCGCGGTACAGCGAATATGCCTCATCGATGAACAGCACGCCGCCGAGCGCAGAGCGAATGACCTGCTGCGTGAGCGGTGCGGTATGACCGACGTATTTGCCTACAAGGTCGGCGCGCGTGACTTCAATCAGCTGCCCGCCGCTCAGTACGCCCATGGCTTTTAAATAGCGTGAAACGAGCCTTGCGATAGTCGTTTTGCCCGTGCCGGGATTGCCGGTAAAGATCATGTGCATGGTGGGCACATCGGCCTTCATGCCGCGCGCTTCGCGCAGCCGCTGAATGATATAGTTCTGCTCAAGCGACAGCACGTAGTCCTTCACTTCACTGAGTCCGATGATCTCGTTAAGCTCCGATTTCACTTCTTCGGCAGCTTTCGGGTCCGCCGCCTGCTTTTTCTCTTCTTCCACCGTGACGGCAAAATCCGGGAATGTGAACATAAGCACACCGTCTTTTACGCCGAGTGTGCCGGAAACGGTCTTTTCACCGTCCTTTTCCGCGCGGCGCAGCTTTTCTTCGCTCAAAAGGCGGAAGCAACGTTCCGTCAGTCGCGCCATGCTCTCCACGCCGTCGCGACGACTGAATTTATCCGCCAAAAACGCCGAGGCATCTTCACCGAACGTGAACGTGTAGTTTAGCTTAGCCTTTGTGCGGTCGTTTAATGCACCGAGCGCCGCTTCTCCGATCTTGAGCAGGCTCTCGCGCGTGAATTCCGCCGTGCGGCAGAAATCCGTGACGGAGGACAAAAATGCCGCGCCGAACGCATCGGTGAACGCGCTGTCCTTTTGGCTCGTCAAAAAGACGAGGTACTTCCCGTTTACGGAGATTTCGCTGACGGCATCGGGCACAAGCGCCGTGCCGACATCGATGAGCATGCCTTTCTGCAAAGCATAACGCGAAGCTAATTTTAAAACGCCCGTCTCGCACAGCGCCGCCACCATGGGCAGCAAAGATTTGTGGCACTGCTCAAAATTTTCAAACAGTACAATATCGTTTTCGCCGTGCAGTGCGGAAAAAAGATCCTGTGTGAGTAATTTACCGTCTTCGGCGTTCGGGTAGCGGGAAAGATCGATATTCGTGACCTCGCCGTTTTTCAAAACGCCCTCTTTGCAGAGCGCCGCAGCCGAAGCCGCAAGCGCACTGTGCCTGCCTGTGCCCTCTTTACCGGAGATCACGATGACCGCCGCGGGCTTGCCGTTTTCGCGCCCCGTCACGCTCGGGCGGCGAAATGCGGTGAACAGGCTGTCCAAAAATGCGTCCTGCCCAATGACCGTTCTGCCCGTCGCTTCCCTCGCCTCGCGGAACGACTGCGCGGGGTCCTGCGGCGGCTCCTCCGCGCCCTTTGCCTTCGGCTTTTTTTCTGCGGTCTCCGCTTTCGGCGCTTCCATTTCGGGCGTGCCGGTCAGGCCCTCGGCGTCCAGCAGACGGCGCATTTCGTCCATGCTGCGCTGCGCGTCGCTCGTCAGCTTATCGAGGTCGCTGATCTGCCGATTCAGGCTGCTCTGCATGTTGGCATTCGTTTTTTCGATGCTGTTCAAAAAATCCTCGGCGTCTTTTGCGGCGCGGCTTTTCGCGCTGCTGCCCACGTTCAGCTTTCCGCCGGAAAACAGCGCATCCAAAATGCTGTCAATATCGTTTTTCACCTAAAATCCCCTTTCTCCGGGTAAAGCTTACCGCGCTTCGATCGCTGCGACGACGTTTTGCACCAAAGCGCTGTCCGTCACTTTATATTCGTTCTCCGGGATACCCACGCCGTTCAATTTGCCGCCGAAAAAGATCTCCGGGTTGCCGCAGACGCTTGTGTCGTGCCGCAGGGAGCGCGCCGAGGCGTGTACACTGTGCGTGCCGGTCTCGTTGATAAATTCCCCGACATTCTGCGTGTTGATGCCGCCGCCGGGCAGAATATCGATGCGGTCACTTGCGTATTCGATCATCTTTTTCACAGTCTTTGCGCCCTTTATCGCGCTTTCACGCTGGCCGCTCGTCAAAACGCGCGTTACACCGAGATTGATAAGATCGTCGAGTGCTTTAAATACGTCCGGCACCACGTCAATGGCGCGGTGAAACACAATCTCGGCGTTCGGGTTGATTTTCTTGATTTTCCCGATAAAATCGGCGCAGCGGTCGGTGTCAACCGTGCCGTCCGGCTTCAAAAAGCCGAAGACGATGCCGTCCGCGCCTGCATTTAACAGTGCCTCCATATCGCGGCAGCAGGTCTCGTAATCGAAATCCGTGTAGCAAAAGCCACCCTCGCGCGGGCGCACCATGCACATCACGGGAATTTTCAGTGTATTTTTCACGGCCTGCACCGTGCCGATGCTCGGCGTAAGGCCGCCCAAAAACAGCGCGGAATTGAGTTCAATGCGGTCTGCGCCGCCTTTTTCGGCCTGTACGGCGTCTTCAAAACAGCCACAGCAAACCTCAAACAATACTTTATCTTTCATATTTATACCAACTTTCGTTTATTTGTCCTATCTGCGGCGCTTTAAAACACGCCGCTTTCTGCACTTTCGACTATTCTCACACAAATGTCTTTACAATCCTCTAAAAAAGATTATAATAGCTTTGAACGTAAAAAGAAAGATAAATCGTTAAATTCTAAAGACAGGGGACGAGATTATGTCAGATACCGTTCGTTTAACAGAAGAATTCCGCGGCGGGCTTTTGGACCTGACGCATTACGGCTACATCAGCATTGTAGATGAAAAGGGTAAGGTCATCTACTCCGCAGGCGACCCGGAGGCCATGGTTTTCTACCGCTCCGCTTCGAAGCCCGTGCAGGCGCTGCCCGTTATCGCGCATCACCTCGACGAAAAATACGGTTTTACCGATGAAGAAACCGTGCTGTTCGCAGGCTCGCATCTCGGCGAAAGCTTCCACGTCAACGCCTTGAAATCCATCATGAAAAAGGCCGACTTAAATCCGGAAGACCTCATCATGAAGCCGACCGTGCCGGGCTCTACGGAAGCAAACGAAGAGCGCATCCGTCAGGGTCTGCCGAAGTCGAAGCTCTACCACAACTGCAGCGGCAAGCACGCGGCGCTCATGCTCACCCAGCGTGAAATGGGCGGCGACGTGAAGGATTACTGGAAGGTCGGCTCCGTCGGACAGAACGAAGTGCTGCGCACCATGAGCGTGCTCTCCGAGTACCCGGAAGAAAAGGTCGTCATCGGCATCGACGGCTGCGGCGTGCCGGTGTTCGCTTACCCGATGAAGAACATCGCGACGGCATATAAGAACCTCGCGTGCATCGATACCATTCAGGACGACGTTCTGCAGGACGCTGCCCGCCGCTTTGTCCCGCGTATCCATGAATATCCGCACATGATGCGCGGCACGGGCTACCTGTGCTCCCTCATCAACCACGATGCGAACATCATCGCAAAGGGCGGCGCGAACGGCGTGTACGGCATCGGCCTTAAAAAGGAGCGCATCGGCATCTCCTTCAAGATTAAGGACGGCACCGAAGCGGTCTGGCCGCTCATCATCCGCGAGATCTTCCGCCAGATCGGCTACTATAACGCCGATACCGATAAGATGCTTGTCTCGCTTAACAACGGCGTCACCGTCAACGACAACGACACGCCCGTCGGCGAAGTGAAGACCGTATTTACGCTTGAAAAGCACTTTTAAAATTTAATTTTCATTCAGCATTTTAGATAAAGTCTCTGCATCGATTTGTCCCGGTGCGGAGGCTTTTCCTTTTGACGCAAACGTCATCACAGAGCCGAACGCCCCGCCGCGCACGCGCGTCACCTTGCCGAGCTCGCCCATGGAAATGCCGATGAGCGGCCCGCAGAACGCAGTGGATTCATTCATCGCCGCCAGCATCACCATCACATCGCGCTCATTCTGCGGCATCACGGCGATTTTCGGCAGGTCGGCATTTAACGCCATCATGCGCTTATAGCGGTCGGCGATTTCCTCGCGTGCAGGCGTTTTGGCAAAATCGTGGTTCGAGATAATAAGCTTCGTACCCATATCGTGCATAGCCTGAACGGCCGCCTTTGCAATGTCATCGTACTGCTCGCAAAGGAAAAGCTCTAAATCGACAAGCGGCGCACCCAAGGCGCTCAGCTGCGCGTTCATCGCAAAATAGTCCATGGGGTCTATCGCTTTTTCGCCGCCCTCCTCTTTTGTGCGGAATGTGCACAGCACGGGCAACGGCGCAGCCGCTTTAAAAATTTCCGGCGCGGCCGCAAATATATCCTCGTCAAAATAATCGATGCGCCATTCGATAAGATCCGCCGGGGTGGTCTTGATCTCTTTTACGGCGTCTAAAACCGCTTCCGTTGTCTTCTCGCACACCGGCACACAAATTTTCATTCTGCCGCTGCCGAATACCAAATCATTTACAACTACCTGCCGCATAGCTTTCGCTCCCTTTTTTGTCAACTTGTACACAGTATAGACAATTTAAGCACAAAAGTCAAAACAAAAAGTATTTGTATCTTGTAACAGACTTCTAAATCTGCTATGATGATTTTGTAACCGAATGAGCCCCTTTTCCTACTTATAAAATGAAAGGAGTTGGCCTTATGACCCGTTTACAAAACTCTTTATTCGCTTTTCTTTTGTGCATCATTCTGCTTTTCACCGCCTGCCAAAGCTCACCGGCATCCTCGGGCGGCGTAGATGAACCGCAAAGTACCGCATCAGAGCCGAGCGCGGCCGAGACCGCAACGCTCACTGCGCGCATTGTCGATATTTCGGGCAATCTGCTTTTGCTCGCCGGTAAAGACGACGGCGTGTACCGCTGCGCAAGGCCGAAGGACGCGCCGAATGACCTCATCCCCGGCATGATGGTGGACGTCACCTACGGCGGATATATCAAAGCCATTTACCCGAGCGAGCCCGATAACGTGCAGAAAATCACCGTACGCGAAAATGAAACAGACGGGCGATGCGCGCTGTATTTGTCCGTACTGCAGGAATTATTCAACACGGACGAAACGCTGCAAAGCGACACCGAATATGTCTCCGTTGATCTGACCAAAACGCCGCTTACGAAAGGCGAGATACAGGCGATCGCATGGCGGTTCGGCGAGCTTACCGAGCGCTGCCCGCTCACGTTCACGTTTAAAGAGCTGCAAGACGAGGGCTACTTAGAAACGGACGAGCTTTTGTGGGAAGACGGCTGCTTATTTAAGATCACGGAGAAAAACGACGAAAACGGCGTGCTGACGTTTGACGCCGAAAAATGGCGTGCCGGGGACGGTGCCTCTTACTTTTTAGACTGCACTGCAAAGCAAAATAAAGACGGCACCTATGCCGATTTTGAGATTGGCGCATTTGCTGCCGCATAATGTTATCATTAAAGAGGGAATCAACATGTTGAAAAGTCAGGAAGTTCGCAAGCTTGCGCCGGAAATGGACCCGCTGCGCATGGGCATGGGCTGGAAAGAGGAGGACCTCACAAAGCCGCAGATTTTAATTGAAAGCACCTACGGGCAGAGCCACCCCGGCTCCGCGCACCTTCTAAATTTGGCGCAGAAAGCAAGCCGGGGCGCATACGAAGCGGGCGGCAAGGGCGCGCTTTACTTTGCGACCGATATTTGCGACGGCATGGCACAGGGGCACGATGGCATCAATTATTCCCTGCCCTCGCGCGACATCATCGCCGACCTTGTGGAAATTCACGCCAACGCGACAACGTTTGACGGCGGCGTTTTCCTCGCAAGCTGCGATAAATCCGTGCCTGCGCTGCTCATGGCTATCGGCCGCATCAACATTCCGGCCGTGTTCGTGACGGGCGGTGTGATGGACGCGGGTCCCGACCTTTTAACGCTGGAGCAGATCGGCAAATACAGCGCCATGTATGAGCGCGGCGAGATCACCGAGGAGCAGTTCACGTATTACAAGCACCACGCGTGCCCCTCCTGCGGTGCATGCTCGTTCATGGGTACCGCGTCCACCATGCAGATTATGGCGGAATCGCTCGGCCTCATGCTGCCCGGCACGGCGCTGATGCCCGCCACCTGCGAAGATCTTTCCGTTGCGGCGGAGGAAGCCGGCAAAACCGCCGTGGCGCTCGCGAAAAAGGGCGTGAAAGCGTCCGATATCGTCACGCTGAAATCGTTTGAAAACGCCATCATGGTACACGCGGCCATCTCCGGCTCCACAAACACGCTGATGCACCTGCCCGCCATCGCGCATGAGTTCGGCATTCCGCTCGACGCGGATACGTTCGACCGCATGCACCGCGGCGCGCATTATCTTTTGAATATCCGTCCCGCAGGCGAGTGGCCCGCGCAGTACTTCTATTATGCAGGCGGCGTACCGCGCATCATGGAGGAAATCAAAGACCACCTGCATCTCGATGTAATGACCGTCACGGGTAAAACGCTCGGCGAAAATCTGGAAGATTTAAAGAAAAACGGCTTCTACGAGAAGTGTGATACCTATCTAAAGAAAACCGGTCTCAAGCGCACGGATATCATCCGCTCGTTCGATGATCCCATCGGCACGAACGGCGCCATTGCCATTCTGCGCGGCAACATCGCTCCGGACGGCGCGGTCGTAAAACACAGTGCCGTGCCGAAGGAGATGCACAAGGCGCTTCTGAAGGCGCGCCCGTTCAACTGCGAGGAAGATGCCATCCACGCCATTTTAACGCACCAAATTCAGCCGGGCGACGCCGTCATCATCCGCTATGAAGGCCCGCGCGGCAGCGGTATGCCGGAAATGTTCTACACCACCGAAGCCATTTCGAGCGACCCGGAGCTTTCTGCCAGCATTGCACTGCTGACGGACGGTCGCTTCTCCGGCGCAAGCAAGGGTCCCGCCATCGGCCATATTTCGCCGGAAGCCGCACAGGGCGGCCCCATCGCTTTAATCGAAGAAAACGACCTTATCGAGATCGACATTCCGCAGCGTATTCTGCGCGTCATCGGTATCAACGGCGAAAAATGCAGCGAGGAAGAAGTGCAGCACGTGTTTAACGAGCGCCGCAAAGCGCTGCCACCGTTTAAGAGCCGCTACACGCACGGCGTTTTAAAACGCTTCACGCAAACGGCACACTCCCCCATGCAAGGCGGTTACATGGACTAAACCGAATTCTAAAAGCCTGCGTTATGCAACTCTAATTTTGAGACCCTGCACAACGCAGGCTTTTCTTTTTCAAAATTCACCATGTATATACGTATAAATATACATTAGTTTGTGCATTATTCCGCTTGATTTTTGAATGAAATCGGCGTAAAATACATTCATCTTCAAAATTATACAAACCAAAGCTTAAAGGTATATTGCGGAAGGGTGAATGTAAAATGAAAATTCAAAAGGTTTGCGCTTCATTTTTAATTGGCGCTATGATGCTCTCACTTGCGGCATGTTCGGGCAGTACGAAGAAGATTGAAAGCCCGGCGGACTTTGAGGGCGCGAAAATTTCCGTGCAGACGGCAACCTCCGCGCACGAAAGCATTCAGGATATGCAGGACGAGGGCATGAACATCAACGTGCTGCCGTACGAAAAGGTGACGCAGTGCTTTGATGACCTCGCACTCGGCCGCGTGGATGCCGTGTACGTGGACAGCGTCGTTGCGGGTTACTACCTCGCGGAGGACGACACGAAATACCAGAAAACATGGACGAGCGAAACCGGCGAGCCAATTGGCGTATGTCTTAAAAAGGGCAACGACGATTTGAAAGAGCTCATCGAAGGTGCGATTGATACCTTATATTATGACGGCACCATGGCGCAGCTTTCCGAAAAGCACTTCGGCTCCGCCGCCGATGTGGACGGCGTGCGCAATGTGACGGAAAAGCCGGTGCTTGACCTTTCTAAGCTTAAAACACTCAAGGACGGCACCTTAACCGTCGGCGTGGAAGTCGGCTACCCGCCGATGGAGTACACCGATGACGCAGGGCTTGAATATCAGGGCTTCGACATCGACTTTGCAAAAGCGCTCGGCGAGGTGCTGGGCGTAGACGTCGAGTTTGTCAACACCGCGTGGGACGGCATTTTTGCGGGCCTTGATAAAGAGCAGTACGACGTCATCATCTCGTCCGTGTCCATTACGCCGGAACGTCAGGCCGCGTATGACCTTACGGAACCGTATGTCTCGAATCAGCTTGTCATTGTCACGTTGAAGTAAAAACACCGATTTTACCCACAAATCTTGAAAAATACCTATGTATATATGTATAAATATACATTAATTTGGCAGTTTCGCTATTGACCCAAACGGGTTTTGGGGGTAGAATACAAGTATTCTAATCGATTGGTACAGTGAAACGACTGTATCTCTTTATCGGGGAAAATTGAGAAAGAAGGACAAAACACATGAAAATGAAGAAAATCCTTGCTGCCGTGCTCGCCGGCGTAATGGCACTCTCCGCCACCGCATGCAGCAGCTCCAGTACAAAGAAGATCGAAAGCCCGGACGATTTCGCCGGCGCCAAAGTCAGCGTGCAGACCGGCACCACCGCCCACGACGCTCTGCAGAAAATGCAGGAAGAGGGCGTTGACGTCGAGATTCTCCCGTATGAAAAGATTACGCAGTGCTTTGATGACGTTTCGCTCGGCCGTGCGGATGCCGTATACGTAGACAGCGTTGTCGCGGCGTATTACCTCGCAGACGACGACTCCAAATTCCAGAGCGTTTGGAAAAGCGACGAAGGCGAACCGATGGGCGTCTGCATCAAGAAAGGCAACACAGACCTTTTGGAGCAGACCGAAAACGCCATCAACACGCTTTATTATAACGGCAAAATCTCCGAGCTCGCCATGAAGCACTTCGGCACCGATGTCACCGAGGGCGTGCGCAACGTCACCGAGGAACCGACCGTTGACCCGAGCAAGGTCAAGACCGTTAAGGACGGCGTTTTGACTATTGGCTTTGAGGCCGGTTATCCGCCGCTTGAGTACACCGACGACAGCGGCCTTGTATATCAGGGTTTCGACGTTGATATGGCAGAAGAGATCGGCAAGCTGTTCGGCCTTGAGGTCGAGTTTGTCAACACCTCCTTTGACGGCGTTTTCGCAGGTCTCGATAAGGGCCAGTACGATATGATCATCGCCGGCGTTTCCATCACCCCGGAGCGTCAGGAAGCGTATGAAATGACCGAGCCGTACCTCTCCAACCAGCTCGTCATCGTCACAAAGAAGGACGCATAAGCGCAATAACGTAAAATGAAATTTCGGCAGGAGGCCCCGTTTTGAGGTCTCTTGCCCCATTTATATCGGAAAGGATATCACCATGAACGCCATTCAACAAATCATCGGCTGGATGCCGGCGCTGCTCCAGGCCACCGGCGTAACGCTTGCGCTTTCCGTCACCTCCGTGCTGACGGCACTCGTGCTCGCCGTGTTTCTTGCCCTCGGCAAGATCTCCAAAAACACCGTACTCCGCTCCGTGTGCGGCGCGTACATCTTCTTCTTCCGCGGCACGCCGCTTCTGATGCAGCTGTTTTTCCTTTATTACACGCTGCCGCAGCTCGTTCCGGCGTTCAATATTCAGAGCCGCTTTTTGGCCGCTTGGATCGCGTTCTCGCTGAACGTCGCGGCCTACCTCGCGGAGATCATCCGCGCGGCCATTCAGTCCATCGATAAAGGCCAGCTCGAAGCCTCCACGGCGCTCGGCCTCACCCACTCGCAGGCGATGCGCCTTGTCATCATCCCGCAGGCCTACCGCCGCATGATTCCGCCGATCTGCAACGAGTTCGTCATGGTGCTGAAGGATACCTCTCTTGTGTCCATCATCGCGCTGACCGATTTGACCTACCAGACGAAGATTATCGCTTCCAACAAGGCGAGCGCTCTCGTTTATATCCCGGCTATGATCATCTACCTCATCATCACCGGCGTGTTCACCGTTATTTTCAATCGCCTTGAAAAGCGCCTGTCCATCTACGAATAAGGAGGAATACGGCTATGTCTATCATTAAAACGGAAAATATCTGTAAGTCCTTCGGCTCCGTAGATGTGCTGAAAAACGTCAGCCTCACCGTAGAGCCGGGCGAAGTGGTCGTTATCATCGGACCGTCCGGCGCCGGCAAGTCGACGTATCTGCGCTCTTTAAATCACCTTGAAAAGCCTACGAGCGGCAAGATCTGGATCGACGACAAGCTCATCGAAGACCGCGTGAACGGCCACAATCAGGTAAAGCTGCCGCATAAAGAGCGCGCCGCTATTCTGCTTGAGATGGGTATGGTGTTTCAGCGCTTTAACCTCTTCCCGCACAAAACGGCACTGCAAAACGTCATGCTCGCCCCGATGAACGTGAAGGGCGTGCCGGAAAAGGAAGCCAAAGAAAAGGCCGTGAAGCTTTTAAATCAGGTCGGCCTCGGCGATAAGCTCGATTCCTACCCCGCAAAGCTTTCCGGCGGCCAGCAGCAGCGTGTGGCCATCGCCCGCGCGCTCGCCATGGAGCCGAAAATGATGCTGTTCGATGAGCCCACCAGCGCCCTTGACCCGGAGCTCGTCGGCGACGTTCTGAACGTCATGAAGGAGCTTGCGGAAGAAGGCATGACGATGCTTGTCGTCACGCACGAAATGGGCTTTGCCCGCGAAGTGGCAGACCGCGTGGTGTTCATGTATGATGGCGCGATTTTGGAGGAAGGCTCCCCGAAGGAGATCTTCACAAATCCGAAGCACGACCGCACGCGCCAGTTCCTGCAAAGTGTTCTGTAAGGCGATAGTATGTTTGAAAATACCTCAAAATGCGAAGACTGCCTGTATTACGAGTACGACGATGAGTACGGCTTCTATGTCTGCGATATGGACTTAGACGAGGACGAGACCGCCCAGTTCATCGGCGGCCGCTTTCAAAACTGTCCGTACTACCGCCCCGGCGACGAATACACCATCGTCCGCAAGCAAATATAATAACATTGTATGACAAAAGCTCTCCCGAATTCGTTTCGGGGGAGCTTTTGATTTCATCGATATTTAAATGCTATAATCGTTGACGAAAGTCGCCTGCTGCTGATCTAATATATCCTGCAGGGTGATGCTGTCGAGGTATTCGTTGATGGCGCGGCTGAGCCCCTGCCACACGGGCAGCGTGATGCAGTCTGCACTGCGGTCGCACAGAATGGGGTCGTGATCGAGACACGCGACGGGCGCGAGACTGCCCTCCGTGATGCGCAGAATCATGCCCACGGTGTATTTATCCGGCGATTGCGCCAGACGATATCCACCCTGAAAACCGCGGCTTGCAAGAAGAATATCGGACTTATTGAGCATCGGCACGATCTGCTCCAGATATTTTTTGGAGACATTCTGACGGCGGGCAATGTCCTTCAGCGCAACGTAGCCGTCATTCTGGTGCTGTGCGAGATCCAGCAGCATGCGCAGCGCATAGCGCCCTTTGGTGGAAATTTTCATGCGGTATCCATCCTTTATGTAAAATAGCGTTTCCGGAATAAAACAAGCGGGCTCACCGTCCGCCGCAAACTTTATACCATAATAACATGTTTTTAGTAGGTTTTCAAGAGTTTTATTTTTGCCGGTAATTTACTGCGAAAACGCCCTCTATAAACTCCTTTAAACCCGCGAAAAAGGGCAAAGCCCGAAAGCCTTGCCCCTTTCCCTCATTCATTTTTCTATCCCAAAGATGTGTGTTTGGATTCTTGTATGCCGTATCAGTCTGCAAACATCGGCGTGGAGAGGTACCGTTCGCCGGTATCGGGCAGAAGCGCCACGATGACCTTGCCTGCGTTTTCCGAGCGCTTTGCAAGCTGTGCTGCCGCAAAGACTGCCGCGCCGGAGGAAATGCCCACCAAAACGCCCTCGCTGCGTGCCAGCGCGCGGCCGGTCGCAAACGCGTCCTCGTTCTGCACGGGGAGAATCTCATCGTAAATGTCGGTGTTCAGCGTATCCGGCACAAAGCCCGCGCCGATGCCCTGAATTTTATGTGGGCCCGCCTTGCCGCCGGAGAGAACCGGGGAGGTAGCCGGTTCCACCGCGACAACCTTAACATTGGGGTTCTGCGACTTGAGGTATGCGCCTACACCGGAGAGCGTGCCGCCCGTGCCGACGCCTGCAACGAAAATATCGACCTTACCGTCTGTGTCTGCCCAGATTTCCGGGCCGGTCGTCTTCAGGTGCACCGCCGGGTTTGCCGGGTTCGTGAACTGGCTCGGAATGTAGCTGTTTGGGGTCTGCTCGGCGAGCTCCTTCGCCTTTGCGATAGCGCCCGGCATACCCTTTGCGCCTTCGGTGAGGACAAGTTCCGCACCGTAAGCCTTCAAAAGGTTGCGGCGCTCCACACTCATCGTCTCCGGCATGGTAAGGATTACCTTATAACCGCGGGAAGCCGCAACGGAAGCAAGGCCGATGCCCGTGTTGCCGCTTGTCGGTTCAATGATAACTGCGCCGGGCTTCAAGAGGCCCTTTTCCTCGGCGTCGTCCAACATCGCTTTTGCGATACGGTCCTTTACGCTACCTGCCGGGTTGAAATACTCAAGCTTCGCGTAGATTTTCGCGTTCAGTTCATTTGCTTTTTCGTAGTTGGTGAGTTCAAGAAGCGGAGTGCCGCCGATGAGGTCTGTAATTTTCCGATATACACGCATGGTAAAGTCTCCTTAAAACACTTTATATAAATGAGTTTGCATTCTTGTATCGTTTCAGGCCGCGGCGCAACATCGCCGACTGTACGGAAACGGGTTCATATCGCGTCTCTCCTTTGCCTTGTTTTACTAAACTTATTAAACCTACTAATTTTATAGGCTATTGGCTTGTTTATATCCTATCACCACAGGGTAAATTTGTCAACATCTATTTTCACTTTTTCCTTTACCTTTCGATCCGCCGCTTTGCAATGCAAAATGCAGTTTCCCCCATATAATAGTATGGTTTCCGAAAATTTTCTTCAATTTTTGCATTTTAGGGGTTGACAAATTGCAATCTAGCGTGTATCATACAAAACATACCAAGTCAATATGTTTTGAGTGTTATGAAGCTTTAAAACATAAAAACCGAAGTAAATCTCAAAGGAGGCGCACCCCGATGATGCGATCCCTTTTCCGGCAAATGCTTCGCCACAATTTCAGAAACGGACGAATGTGAAGCTCAGCTTTTCGTCAACTTCTCAAAATCCGTTAAAACAAAAATTAAATTCTGAAATTATGAAAGAGGTATTACCATGAGCTATACATATGATAACAACTACCATTTTGAAACCATCCAGCTGCACGCAGGTCAGGAGAACCCGGACCCCGCTACCGATGCCCGCGCAGTGCCGATCTACCAGACGACTTCCTTCGTCTTCAAGAACTCCGCACACGCAGCAGCCCGCTTCGCGCTCGCAGATGCAGGCAACATCTACGGCCGTCTGACGAACTCCACCGTGGACGCATTTGAGCAGCGCATTGCAGCCCTTGAGGGCGGCGTGGCAGCACTTGGCGTCGCTTCCGGTGCAGCAGCCATCAACTATACGTTTCTCAACCTCGCAAGCGCAGGTGACAACATCGTTTCCGCGAAGACCATCTACGGCGGCACCTACAATCTGCTCGAGCACACGCTCCCGCAGTACGGCATCACCGCAACGTTCGTAGACCCGGATGAAGAGGGCGCTTTTGAAAACGCGATTAACGATAAGACAAAGGCCGTCTTCATCGAGACCATCGGTAACCCGAACGCAACGCTGATTGACATTGAAAAGGTCGCAGCCATTGCACATGCACATAAGATTCCGCTTGTTGTAGACTCCACATTCGCAACGCCTTACCTCCTCCGTCCATTCGAGTACGGCGCAGACATTGTTGTCCATTCCGCTACAAAGTTCATCGGCGGTCACGGCACGGCGATCGGCGGCGTTATCGTAGACAGCGGTAAGTTTGACTGGGAAGGCAGCGGCAAGTTCCCGTCCCTCGTAGAGCCGAACCCCAGCTACCACGGCATCAGCTTCACAAAGGACGTCGGCGCGGCAGCCTTCGTCACGAAGATCCGTGCAATCCTCCTGCGTGATACCGGCGCAACGCTCGCTCCGCTGCACGCATTCCTGTTCCTGCAGGGTCTTGAAACGCTCTCTCTGCGCGTTGAGCGCCATGTAGAGAACGCGCTGAAGGTTGTCGATTTCCTCTCCAAGCACCCGAAGGTCGAAAGCGTCAA
>OIWS01001073.1_pt1 | contig 30015 bp, 33 predicted proteins | sample 1587611 | NCBI WGS metagenome assembly OIWS01 (sample SAMEA3888919, study PRJEB22519) | human gut metagenome | biome: human gut; feature: human-associated habitat; material: faeces | place: Denmark | collected 2010 | reverse complement strand
CCTCGTTCGGGACGAGGAGGCCGTGGGTTCAAATCCCGCTGCTCCGACTGAAAAAGCACGTTGGTTTGATAAAAACCGATGTGCTTTTTTGTTTGTCCGGCAAAATGACGAACCGATTTCGAAAAAGTTCCAAAAATATTCCAAAAATTGTTTTCGCCTTGGCCTTGCGCGTTTGCGTCCAATGTGATATAATCGGTCCACTCTCCTAGCGGAGGGCTCATATCCAGCTCACAACCAAGACGATGTTGCTTGGTTGATGCCAAGAACTTCAGTGATGCCAAGCAGCTATTGTCGAGCGGATATCAATTAGTCGTCCCAGGTTTTACCGAGACGCACAGTTTTTAACAAGATGATTTTAAGCTACAGCACGAATTGCTGATGGCTTGGTTGTCTTACAAAACTGTGCGTCTCTTTTTTATTGTCCGAAATTATGAAGAAAGAGGATTTACAATGGAATCCAAAATGACTGAAAGTAAAGTTAATAGAGGCTACCTTCCAAGACAGCTGAGTACGGTGTCATCAAAGGAAGTCAAATGGCTTGTTTCGGGGCTCATCCCCCGTGGTGAAATTTCCGTGGTCGGCGGTGATGGCGGCGTGGGTAAGGGCCTGTACCTCGCAAAAATGGTAGCACACGTGTCAACGGGAAAGCCGAATGAGTTTTTCCCGGAGCTGTTGAAAGAACCCGGAAATGTTCTAATTCTAGCTGGAGAAGATTCTCCAGAGACAGTGCTGCGTCCACGGTTGCTGGCAGCTGGTGCTGATATTAGTAAGGTGGCAATCATTACCCCGGAGCAGTATTTTGCCGATAAGCACAAGATGCCCGATATTGAGGATGCGGAAATGCTCGCAGTTACTGATGAAGAGAACTATGCCTTGGTCATCCTAGACCCGATTCAGCATTTTCTCTCAGAACGAGCCAATATGAATAGCCGTGGGAAGATGCGGCGTGCTCTTATTCCGCTCAGTACCAAGGGGAAGCAGCGAGACTTTGCAACCATTCTGGTATGCCATACGGTCAAAAGGGTAAACGTAAGCGGACGTGAGCGCCTATTTGGTACAGGTGATCTGTGGGATATGGCCCGTAGTGTGATGATGCTTGGCATCTCCAAGACAGACGGGAAAACCTATGTGTCCCACGAAAAGAGCAACTTGGGCAAAACTGTGAAGACGACTCTTTTCCATAAAGAGGAAGTCGTAATCGAAAGCGTAAAAACAGCACGTGCAGTGTTTGATGACACTACAGATATGAATGATGCAGATTTTGTCAACGAGAAACCCATGGCGGCTGCCAAATCCAAGGAGGCGGTGAAATCAGCTATTTTAGCCATCTTGGAAGAGCGCCCGAATACGAGGATGGCGGGGAAAGAGCTTCAGGAGACGGTTCGGGAGATGCTCGGGTGCAGTATGCGCACCTATGAGCGGGCCCATGGTGAACTTGTAGCGGAAGGGGCTATCGTCTCTGAAAGGGTGCGTCAGAATGACGGTAGAATGCGTTCCATCACCAGCCTGCATACAGCAGAAAAACAGTTGGCGGAGTTGTCAGATCATAACGATGATGCGACAAAAAACAACACCGCCAATTGAGTGTGGCGGAGGAGGGTGACGGTGTAAGCATAAAATTTCAAGAGATGAGGGCACGACATTTGAAAGTGCTTCTCGGCAGGAACTTTTTATAATCAAAAGTTCTCGTCACAATTTTGTAAATAAAAAAATGTAGAAGTTGCTATTGACTTTCCAAAAGAACAGATGTAAAATAAAAACAACAAAAAGTTGTTAATATTGATACAACCAAGGATGCTAGAGTAGCCAGCACTACAAAAGGGTAATGCAGTATGGATGGCGGAAGTGCTCTGGCAGCGTCGAGAAGATGCTAGGGGTGGTAAGGTGACCTGGTTAGAGAAGAGAGCCAGGAACTGAAAAATAATCTTTAAGGAGGACATTAAGATGTCAAATAAAGGAAGTCAGAATATGGACAATCATGACCCGCTCTTGATGGGCCTGAGGCAACTGAGGGCATACCTGGGAATCAGCGACAAGCTGGCCCGGGAGCTTGTGAACGAGCCTGGCTTCTCGGCGGTGCTGATCCATGGACGATACATGATTTTCCGGGACGAGGTGAAAGACTGGCTAAAAGCGACATATGCGATTCCTCAGGAGCAGGATGTGCCTGCAGAGGAGACTGTATGAGGAACAAACGACAAAAAGGCCATGCCCCGCCGGGATGGTACAGCAGAACATATACATTATTAAGGGTGCCCCGATTGGCATCGGAAAGGACAAGAAGATGAAGTATAACTATGATGAAACGGTCATGATTAAGACGGCTGGACGTGAAAATGAGCTATCAGCGACATGGGCGCTGCAGAGCGTAGTTGAGGGAAAAGCGCTTGTATACAGTGGCTGCGTTGCCTCTATGGATAAGGACAAGCCGCTTTGCGAGGGCATCACATTGCGTCTTGCTGACAAACCCGAAAGAGTGGAGAACACGGAAATCTGTATTCTGCCGTTCCTGAATGATGACGGGAGAGCTATGCTGAAGATTCTATGCCGCTCGACTGGTGGCGATGGAGCCGAAGAAGAATCAACCACTGTGGGAAGCCACAACATCCCGGTGGTGAACTTAGATGGTGCGGTTAACAGCCATCAGCCATATAAGGAAGAGGATAAGTGGCCGTTTTGGGGTCAAGAACAGATGCATAGACCCGTAGAACGTGCTGAAAGTTGGCACGAAGAGACGTCGATTTGATAAGGAGATAAAGTATATGAGCTATTTGCAGGATTGTTTTCAAATTGCCAAAGAAATAAACCAAAGTAAGGAAAAGATGAAAAGTGCTGTCGAGAAGCAGTGTCGACGAATTGATGCCATCGTTCGGCCTGGCTTGACGGCAGAACAGAACGAAAGCCTGTCGGTGATCTTGGAAGAAATCATCAGCTCAGTTGCTGAGAACACTTTTAATGTGGGGTACAACAACGCCCTGCAGGTAATTGCCGAAGCGGCAGCGGTGAGTGAGCCAATGAGCTTTCCGGGCCAATCACAAAAATAAAACCGCCTTACCTGATAGCAACAGGCAGGGCGGCAATGGAGATGGGAATATTGTGAGTAGCCAAAGTTCCCGCTTCATTTTAACAGATGTAAGGGCGTTTATCAACAGAACATTTTCTGGTGAGGCCCTGTTCGAAAATACAAAAGTGAATTTTAATCAGGAAAGGATGGTTATGGTATGCTTGAAAATAACGTATGTAAAAATGAATTTGATGATGAGGAAGAAATCCATCTGAATTTGAATGATCTGGTTGACTTGCGTGAATCGGCTGAATTCAAGGAGGCATCAGATTCATTTGAGCACTATCTGGACGACTACGCGCGGGTAACACGAATGCCGCAGAGCGTCCTGTCCGATATCTTCCATTTGGCTGCAGACTCAACGCGAGAAGCAATGAAGTTCTGTTTCATGAAAGGGTTTGAGATGGGTGGCAATGTGATGAGGAGCGTTTTGGAAGAGGATGCGGCAGAAGAGCTGGATACTGCGGATAAGAAGTCGGTACTAGTATCCTGACGCTTGCGGTGTAGGAAAACAATTTAGGAGGGCTATTGACGAAAATGGAAAACCACACAATCAGACGAAATTCTGAAAGCCGTGCCCCGCCGGGGGATACGGCAAGACAGAACTTACACATTTATTGTACTAGGAGGCAATATGAAATTATTTTAGGATAATAATTTGAGTCCCCAAAATCCGGTTTCGGTGTTTGAAAGCAATATTACAGGCAAGCACTTTGTCAGCGGCAGATGTTTGGGGCCCCTCTATGAAGGAAAGCTGCTCAGTGAAGGGGTGGAACTGCTTTTGACAGATGGCCCAGAACAACTGGTAAACTGGAGTCTCAGCATTTTTCCGTATCTGGACAAAAACGGCAGTCTGCGCCTTAAAATTGTGAGTTGTGCGGTTGGAACCTGAGAAGGCAAAAACGGCACATGATCAGGCCGAAATGTTGGAGGCGTGTGCCTTTTTGATAAAGGAGGATACAATGAAGACAAGATGGCCTTTTGGAGGTTTCTTTCTGAAGATTTTAGATGAACAGAATGGAACCCATGAATATGAAGATTATCGGCGGGAATGTGAAGAAAATCCATTAACCGAGGAAGAACAGCAGGAGCGGGAAGAAAATGGCCGGGCTGCAATGGCAGAGATGGAGCAGGCAAATGCAGAGGATGAGCAGAAACAGCGGTTTGATTACCCGGATATCTTTGATGGCCTAGAATCGGCAAATAAACTGATTGCTACAGAGGAAAATGCCACAGAAGACCCTCCGAAAATCGAAGTCGTACCGACGGAGGCAATTGTGCCATTGAGACAAGAACCTCCCCCGGCGGATGAGGAACGGTGGATATACGCATCAGAACTGATTGGCGATGCATTTCAACATTGGGAGAATGGAAGAGTCATTCTGGATATGGGAACAGGCTGCGGTAAGAATGAATTTATCATCAAGAGACTGGTAAAATGGATTTTTGATGAAAATTTTTTTGAAACGTATGGAAAACGGGTGCTGTATCTCTGCCCGTCGAATGTTCTTCATACAGAGATGATTCGTCGCAGAAATGAAGCGGAATATGCAGAAGCAGATGATGAGCCAAGCGAATTGCTAATGCGCTATGATGTTGTATGGGCGGATATCTTGGAGATTCAGACATATCAACACCTCGAAACCATCTGTAGAAATAATCCGGCGGCATTGGGACAGTATCTAAAACAGTTTAAGTATATCGCTGCGGATGAATGCCACTGCTGGTCTGAGTTCTCATCATTCAATATCAACACCCACTATTCGCTAGAAACGCTCCTTCAGGCGGAAAAAGACCACACAGTAATCTATATGGGTGCAACGGGTTGCGAAACGTGGAACTTATTGGAAGATAAAGGTGGGCCGACGCAGCCGGATCACATCTATAGATTGCCACAACACTATGAGTATGTTAAAGCAGCTTATTTTTATGCCCGATATAATTTGGTATCAATTCTGAAGAGCCTCCCGGCGGGTGAAAAGGCAGTTGTGTTTGTGGAACTGGGAGATGACCTGGTTGAAATGGAAAAGATTTTTGGAGACACCGCCGCGTACTACTGTTCGCCCTATAACGAAAATTATAAGGAGAGATTCAGCGACTTATCTGTCTGCGTCAAGGATGATCAACTGCTGAAGAATATTCTGTTTGCGACCAAAGCGCTTGGTGTTGGAATTGGGGTGAAAGACCGCACTGTAAAACACATTTTTATTGATCAGTGGAATCCTCTCGAAATTGCCCAGTCTCTTGGGCGCAAGCGGTCTTTGGATGCAAATGATACCTGTACAGTTTACTTCAGGGATTATGGTCTCGATTGGTACTGGGGCACAAACAGTGGTTTGGCAAAGTTCCGAAATATGTTATTGAGCAAGTATCAACCAGCGCAGGCGTATATGCTGGGCAAAGAAGAATTTGACAAATATCTGCATAGCGATGCTCCAGAGGTGATTCAAAAGCGCATCGAGAAAAGCAAGATTCTAGAGCATAATGTTGTTACAGGCTACCATATCAATCCGTTGGGGGTTCGGCAGGTAAGTCACGACCTAGAAGTGCTGTACGATATTATGGACTCAAAGAGCTATCCAGAGTCATTCATGAAGTATGCGATGTTTAACTTGCACCAGCCTATCAAAGAATATCGGTTCAAAGATCTGGAGAAATGGCTCTATGCACACTTGGATCAGCCGATGAACTCAGATGAAATGACAGAGAAAATCATGCGATTTGGGTATATTGAAACATATTACGATAGAACGCCTGGACAGACGGTTTTAAATCGTTATCTTCAGGGATATGGCGTCAAAATCAAGAGTGATAGAAATAGAAAGCGAGGACAAAATTATCAAACAATCTATTGGAAACTCATTGAGATTAAGAGCTGATTTGCGTCAGAATTTGTAATGAAATATATATAATTATTGACAAAAATTGACGCAGAATAAAAACGGTCTTGATTGCCATACATGCCCCGTGCCACATAGTACACACCTGTCACGGCCTAAATTGGAGCAAACTCTACTTTTCAACTGTGCTCTCCTTTGACCAGACGGTCCAGTGTGGTATGGAAGTAGTCGGCCAAGAGTAAAGCAGACTGCAAATCAGGTGCTCTCCGGCCAGTCTCCCACAGGCTGACAACCCGGCGGGATAGATTGAGGTCATCGGCTAACTGCTGCTGTGACAAGCCTGCATCCTTGCGCAGTGATACGATTCTGCTATTGATAGTTTCCATGGTATCCTCCCTCTTTGTATGTACACTCACAAAAAGGACTACTCTCACTCGTCCCTTGCCTCTCTGTCTCTGAGATACTTAGTCAGCCTTTACAAACAGCTCCATACAGTCCGCACAGATGATCCGTACTTCTTTGGTGCTGCGAATGATGGTCCCACACTTCGGGCATACCCACCGCCGGGTGCTGCTTTTGGCCTTGGGTGGCTTTGGGGCTCCTGTCTGGCTGCTGCCCGGTCCCTTGCTGGCTGCACCAGTGCCGCACATATCTGCCCACGTCAGGCCCTCCGTCATCTGGATATCCTGCCAGCCCATAAAGATGATGAAGTCCAACAGCTCTTCGGACGGGCTTGTAACGGTCCAGCCGTATTTCTCGTGATGGTCAATCACTAGTCCGTGGGCCTCTGCGGTGGCCTTAAAACGCTTGTTGTGATAGGCTCCGCTCTGGCTGGATATATCGCGGATGCCGTGAACCAGATTGTAAAGGTGTGCCATCTCGTGCAGCAGGGTGGCCGTGGTGTTCTCAATGGGGCGGTCCAGTGTTGCGGTGGAAATATTGATCTCGTACCGCTGCTCTGAGCCCTGTTCTGTGCTGACAGTCCAAGTTTTGACCGTGGTGATGTGACCATAGGCAGAGGGCGTCTTTTTCAGAGTGATGATGGGCTCCGGCAATTCGCCGTTGTAGTAATGCTTGTTGAGCTCCCGGAACATCTTTTCGAGCTGGCCTGCGGTGCGGCTGGTCTTAATGGTGCTTTTCATGGTGAACAGCCTTTCTCTTGATAAAAAAGGCCGGGACAGGTATACTAAAGATGCATCCCGCCCCGGCGGGCTTGTTAGAGGCTCTGTACAACGCTGACTTTGGACGGTGGGCGCTGTATGGGGCTTTTCTTAGTTGATGGTCAAGCGCTGGCCTGTGACGGTTTTGCTGTACTGGGCGTACAGGTCCGGGGCAACTGTCTTGATGGCTTTGCTGTCCAGTCGTGTGCTGGAAAAGTCAGACAGCCGGACCTTGTGGCACCCAATTTCCAAGTAGCTGGTGGAGCGCTCTGCGAGTGCTTCCTTGATTTGGGTTCTGAGTGCTTCCTGTTCGGCCTGCGCTGCTTCAATCAGCTGGGCGGCTTCCTTGTACTGCTCCACAAGGGTAAGTAAAATGTCGTTGCTCATGTGTGTAAACCTCCATGGTTGTGTGTTGTGCGGGGAATGTGTGTTCCCGATGGCATAAGTATACGCATACTGTTCACAGTATGCGAGATGGAATATTCAACAAAGAAAAGCGAGAGAGTTTGTACAATATGCATACTGTGCATAGTATGGACATGATGACGGGATATGATATAATACCTATAATAGTTAAGAGAAAGTTGGTGCGATTATGGGCGGAAAAACAAGTACAGCAAGCAGGACCAGATACAATGCCAAGACCTATGAACGCCTTGTTTTGAACCTACGAATGGATAGCCCCCAGAGTAAAAAAGCGATTGAGGAGGCAGCGGAAAAAGCAGGCGAGAGTGCAACAGCCTATGTAGTGGAAGCGGTGCGCCGTCGTATGGAGCAGGAACAGAACCCCGGGGTGGTTAAAAATTGGGATAGTGATACAGCTTCTACAGAATGAGAAAGTAGTTTGTTCTCCCCAGCACTGTACAAATTGAATGTAATGTAAAATAAGGTCTCCGTCTTTCACAGAAATGTGAGGGGCGGAGGCTTTTTTGCTTTTTGATAAAATAAAATGGCCCAAACCCTGCAGTGTTACAAGGTTCGGACCCAATCTGAAAAGATTATCGTTCTACTATTGAAGCTCCTGCTCCAACTCATCAAAAAGCGGACAGGAGAAAAATTGGCCGAGCGTGATATCAAGGCCATCGCATAGTTTCTTGATAGTGGCAATGGAAATCCGCTGGCGAGCAGGGTCAAGCATACTGTAGACTGTGGACGGCGTGACCCCGGAAAGATTGGCCAGTTCGTTGGGCCGAATTCCTCGTTGATCGCAAAGCTGTTCGAAACGTTTAACAACAGCATCCTTTACCGTCATGCAGCATCACCTCTAATAAAATTGTATAGAGATGTGCGCACCCACGTATACGCACTTGCGTATAAATCTGAAATATTCTATACTTTTGACAGTACGCAATCGCGTAATGAATCTGGAAGTGAGCGTTTCAAAAATAAAAAAGGTATCTTCCATAGTAATAATGGAAGAATACTGCCAAGATACAGTGATATCCCGCTGATTTTTGATTGGCCTGACTGCGGATGGACGCTCTATCTTCTTGAAAAGATGCGTTGAATCTCCCGCCGTTTTCGTGATAAATCAGAATGCACATACCGCTGCAGGGTGATATTGGCATTTGCGTGACCCAATAGCTCACTGAGAGTCTTGATGTCACATCCCGACTGCAGACAGGTAGTGGCAAAAGTATGACGGAGAACATGAGGGCGTACCTGATGTACGGCCGCCTGTTTCAGATAGGTTTTGATACTCTTCCGATAACAGCGCGGCTCTACAGGTTTAATCGTGTTGCCTGATAAGAACCACGCATCCGATGGGTAACTTTTTTGAAGAATCTTGAGTGCCTGGACCATGTGCTTTGAGAGTGGGATCTCCCGTCGGGATGTACGAGTTTTGGGTGTCTGGATCAAAATTTTGGTATGTCCGTCACCACAGGGAATTCGGCTTACCGCCCGTTTGATTTGCACTGTTCCGGTTTTCAGATCAAAATCGTCCCACTTCAGTCCACAGACCTCTCCAATTCGCAAACCGGATTCTATGCCAAGTAGCAGGCCGAGCTTTCGGGGCGTCGGATTGGATAAAACATAGGTGCGAAGCCGATTTTGCTCTACTACAGAGAGCGGTGTCATTGAATGGCTCTTCTCTTGCGGCAGACGGACAGATAACTCCATCGGTCGAATCAGCCTTAGATGCACAGCGTACTTACAAATACGACGTACCATAGATAGGCATTCTCTGGCAGAGGAGAAGCCAAGCTCCTTGTGCTGTCCATCAGGTGGCGCGATTATTTTCTGCAAGGCCTGTTCCAAAATATTTTCTTCCAGTCTTGAGATTGGCACTGTGCCCAAGATGGGGAGAACATATTTGTACAGTGTGTACTGATAATGGGCACAAGTGGATTCTTTCAGCCCACATTTGACAGACTGCAGCCAAGCCTCGGCAAGCTCTGTGAAAGTCAAGTGGGCATCTATGAGTTGAAATCCCCCATACTCTGACTTCTTATGAATGAGCCGCTGTTTGACCTCCGCGTATGTTGTGCCATAGATATAGCCCCAGCAAATTCTTCTGTCTGGCGTGCGTGCCTTGATGTACCGTCCTTCCCACCGACCATCATTCCGTTTGTGGATGTTTTCGCCACGCCTTGCCATTGCAAACCCTCCTGTACTCGACTCCCAACTGACCACTTATTCGATAAGATATTTCTTTCACAAATGATTTTGGGATAAAATAGCCAATTTTAAGAGAAAGTATTAGTTTAAACGATGTTTTTTTGTCAGACTTACAGCTTTACTTTGCCTGTATCTATTGCAACTTCTATACTCTCATGATAAAATATAAGGCGATTTAATACAATTACGTCGAAATGCAGGTATCCTCCATTATTACTATGGAAGATACCCCGGAGTTGCGGCTGGGGGTGAGATGCGTGCTGTTGCAGCTGTTTGAACATAATGAGAATGCCTACCGTTCAGCAGTGCAGATGATGGAGGAGTGCGGCAAAGCGGCCATTGTGCATCCTACTGGAACAGGCAAGAGCTATATTGCGTTCAAGCTCATCGAGGAGCATCCTGCTGATACCATTTTCTGGCTGTCACCCAGCGAGTATATCTTTAAGACTCAGATTGAAAATCTGAAGCGGCAGAACCCGGATTTCCCTTTGGCAAATGTGCACTTCTACACCTATGCCAAGCTGATGTGCTGCGCAACCGAAGAACTAGAGGCCATTGCAGGGCTGAATCCGGCCTATATCATCCTGGATGAGTTTCACCGCGTGGGGGCCGAATGCTGGGGCGCAAGCACACTGGAACTGTTGAAGCTCTGCCCGAACGCAAAAATACTGGGTCTGAGCGCTACCAATATCCGCTACCTTGATAATAACCGCGATATGGCGGAGGAACTGTTTGACGGCCATATTGCATCGGAAATGACCCTGGGCGAAGCCATCGTCCGGGGAATTTTGCCTGCCCCGAAATATGTAACGACAGTCTATCAGTACCAGAAAGAGCTGACAAGATATCAGAACAGAATTGATAATCTGCGCTCTGCCGGGATTCAGGACGTGAACCAGAAGTATCTGGATGCACTTCGTCGGACTTTGGAAAAGGCAGACGGTCTGGACAAGGTCTTTGCCCATCATATCACAAATAAATCAGGCAAGTACATCGTGTTCTGCGCCAATAAGGAGCACATGGATGAGATGATCTCGCACGTTCCGGAGTGGTTTGCGGGGGTCAATCCGGATGTGGCAGTGTACGAAGCTTATTCAGACGATCCCGGTACGGATTGGGCATTCGCAGATTTCAAGGCAGACCAAAGCAAACGTTTAAAGCTGCTGTTCTGCATTGATATGCTTAACGAGGGCGTTCATGTGGATGGTATTTCGGGTGTGATCCTGTTCCGGCCGACGATTTCACCCATCATCTATAAGCAGCAGATCGGCCGAGCTTTAACAGCGGGAGACAGCAAGACACCACTGATTCTGGATGTGGTGAACAATTTTGAGGGTCTGAGCAGCATCTCGGGAATTCAGTCAGAACTCAACGAAGCGGTTCATCGTCTGTTTGCCAATGGTGAGAATGAAAAAATCGTAACAGACCGATTTGAAGTCATCGAACAGGTGCATGACTGCCACATTCTGTTTGAGCGATTGCAGGCCAGCTTATCTTCCACATGGGACCACTACTTCTCCGAGGCCAGCATTTATTATGCAGAGCATGGGAACCTGCGAGTGCCTGTAGAGTACAGTACCCCGGCGGGGCTGAATCTCGGCTCCTGGGTGCAATTGCAACGTCTTGTCCGCAACGGAAAGCGGATTGGAAACTTGTCCGAACAGCAAATCCAACGCTTGGACGGCATCGGAATGATTTGGGATGAGCGTACGGAACTGGCCTGGAAACGAGGTCTAGAACATGCGAAAGCATACTTTAAAGAGCATGGAAATTTGCTGATTTCTTTCAAGTATAAGAGTCCTGATGGATTTTTGCTTGGGCAATGGGTCGCAGTGAAAAGAAGAGAGCGTACGGGTGGAGCTCTGTCAGAGGATAAGATTCGTCAGCTGGATGCTCTTGGAATGGCCTGGAATGCCGTCAGCGCCAAGTGGGAGCGTGGATATGCCGAGGCGGTGGCTTACTATGAAAAATATGCTGATTTGGAAGTGCCAACAAAATATATTACGAAAAGCGGCTTAAAGCTGGGAAGTTGGATATCTTATCAGAAAGATGCCTACCAGAAAGGCCTCTTGAGCCAGGAACAGATTCATCGCTTGGAACAAATTGGGATGAACTGGGGCGAACGGAATTATCGCCGCTGGATGGAACGGTATCACGCGGCAGAACGCTATGACCAAGAGTATGGCAATTTGGATGTTCCGGCTGGCTATGTGACAGAAGATGGTATCCAACTAGGCAGATGGATGGCGATTCTGCGCCATGACCGGCGGGAAAATAGCGATGTTCGGACAAAGCTGACCCCAGAGCGGATTGCAATGCTGGATGCCATTGGGATGCTGTGGGAAAAGCCAACGGCACAAGCGAAAGTCACACGAGTGTCCCGGGAGGAACAGTGGGAAACTCGGCTGGAGTGCGTGAAAGCATATCAAAAAGAGCATGGAAATCTGGACATTCCGGCAAAGTATAAGACGGATGACGGTTTCTGGCTGGGCAGATGGTGGTATTTGCAGAGAAAGGCTATAGAAAATACAAATAGTAATCTGACCGAAAGGCAGAGAAAGCAAATGGGGAGGCTGATTGGAGTAGAATGTGTGGACTTGAAAACAACATAAAAAATAATGAACATAACATTTGGTGCGTTAAATTGTGCTATTCAGATTCTTGAGTAAGCATATGATTGATCCTAATTTTTCGAGCGTTGATATTTATAAACTGTACATTTGAGCCGACTTATACAATTGAGAAGATTTGTGAAACAATGCAGAAAGCCACAGGAACGACGCGATATATTCCGCTGGTACCACGTGGGCTTCTAATGTTTGTTGCAATGATTTTGGGTCCGGTTTTGGGTAAGAGAGTCGGCATTTATCCAGCGCGTATTAAGAAATTGATGGTCAGTATAAATATATGCGGAAGAAAACTGGCCTCAACAGGTTGTTAATTTAATTATACTCTGGAAAAAGTTCCAGAGATTGGTTTGAAGACTGCGGAAAAAAGAACTGGTATGACACTATATGAGGATAGACTTGAAATGAAAAATATCAAAATAATTGTGGCTACGCATAAAAAATATAAGATGCCCAATGATCCGATGTACCTTCCACTCCATGTAGGTGCAGAGGGGAAAACAACTCCTGATGGCGCCCCACTGAATCTCGGATACCAAAAAGATAATACCGGAGACAATATATCTACCCGCAACCCCAGCTTCTGCGAGTTGACTGGCCTGTACTGGGCCTGGAAAAATCTCGATGTCGATTACATTGGTCTTGTACATTACCGCCGCCATTTCGGAATCCGGAGGAAAGATCCAATGGCTGGGGTTCTCTCTTCTGCCCAGCTCGTCCCTCTGCTGGGCAAATACAAGGTGTTTGTGCCGAAAAAACGTCACTATTATATTGAAACGCTTTACTCGCACTACGCACACACTCATTATGCCAGCCAGCTGGATTGCACACGCAAGATCATTGCGGAAAAATACCCTACATATCTTCCTAGCTTTGATAATGTCGTGCACAAGACTTGCGGGTACATGTTTAACATGATGATCCTGGAGCGGACTGAGCTTAACCGCTATTGCACCTGGCTGTTTGACATTTTGTTTGAACTGGAGCGCCAGATCCAGCCAACAGAGCTTTCTGCCTTTCAGGGACGGTTCTACGGGCGGATCAGCGAGATCATTTTTAATGTATGGTTGGATGAGCAGTTGGAGAGCGGCGCAATCTCCTCTGCAGAAATCAAAGAGCTTCCTTATTTCCACGTTGAAAAAGTCAACTGGGCCCAAAAAGGTACCGCTTTCCTGAAAGCAAAACTGTTTCATAAAAAGTATGAAGGGAGTTTTTGAATTTGTAGCCGCTGATTGAGGATGGCATAGCTATTTGATTACAGCAAAAAAGACAAGTGTGATATAGGAATACAGCTAATGAAAAACAATAAGGTAAACGAAATTGCGAAAGAGATTTTAAAAAATGAAGTCGGTGCATCGGACTATTACAAATTTGGGGTTGATTATTTTGGACCGTTTTTGTACGGATATACAAAATGGCTCTACGACTCTTTAGAAAAAGAAAAATTCAAAAAAGTTTTTTTCTTCTCTAGAGATGGGTACATGATGGAAAAAGCTTTTCGTCTTGTAAATCAGTCGAAAATACGCTGCGAGTATGTGTATTTTTCAAGAAAAAGCATCCGGCAGGCACTATTAAGCAAGTGCGCTGATTACGCAAGCTCTCTAAAGTATTTATCATGGGAACGCTATATTTCATTTGGAAAACTCTTGGAGTATTATGGGTTTTCCGGAATGGAACGTATAAAGATAGCAAATGATTTTGGTGTGAAGCTGGAAACAGATTTCGCTTTTACTGAGCTGCGTACAAATGAAATCCTTACAAAAATTTATAATAGGTTAAAACCGCAAATCGATTCTAACTCCAAAATTCAAGAGAAGCTACTTGAAAAATATTTGATACAAATTGGACTCAGTGGACAATGTGCAATCGTTGATATCGGTTGGCATGGAAGTATGCAGTACTACTTAGAACAATTTCTCAAATTAAAAAATATTGAGGCTTCTGTCACAGGGTATTACGTTGGAATTAATCCAACCGTGCCTCTAATGGGAAAAACATTTGGATATCTATATGACGAGAACAATCAAAAGCTGCGAAAAAGTGTATTGTGTTTTTTTGGGGGGTATGAAAAGCTTTTTCAAAGTTTTGAAGGCTCGACTTATGGATACACAAAAAATGAAAGTGAAATTATTCCTTATCTTGCGCCATATGAATACAATGAAAACCCAAGAGCGGTTCAATATATAAAAGAGTGGCAAAAGGGTGCTTTGGATTTTGTAGAAGAGGCTGAGCGTAAAAACTATACTTTAGTTGATTGTGAACAAATGGCAATGCCACTTGTTCATATGGGAAAATCACCGTCTATAAAGCAAGTGGAATTATTTGAATTTTTATATAATGTAGATGGAACAAAAGAATATTTTACTTGTCAAAAGCCACTTAATAAATATAAGTTAAAAGAATTCATGCATGATTTAAGTAATAGCCCTTGGAAGACGGGGTTTATGAAATCGGCATTTAGATTGCCACTTCCATATTATCTTATTTACGAAATTGTACGGAAATGAAAAAAGCATTATTGAAATTTTTGATTGAACGGTATTCGGTTATCAGCTTTGATGTATTTGATACACTTATTGAAAGAAAGGTTAAGATTCCCTCAGATATATTCGAAATTACCGGAAGAAAAGTTTTAGGAAAAGACTTTTCTGAATTATTCAGGCAAGATAGGATTCAAGCAGAGATAGTAGCACGGTCACAATCTAAGAATGGAGAAGTTATAATCGACGATATTTATAGCATTTTAGAAAGTAAATATCAGGAAAAAACAAAGATTCTAAAAGAGCAAGAGATTCTGGAAGAAATTGAATTGTGTGTTCCTAAAAAGGAAATAGTTCCGATTTTTTACGAGGTCCTGAATCGAGGAAAAAGAGTTTATATTATTTCTGATATGTATCTTCCGAAACCGGTGATTGAAAAAATGCTGGAGAAATGTGGAGTATCAGGTGAAGAAAAACTATATGTGTCAAATGAATATGGAGCAAATAAAATATCCGGTAAATTGTTCGAGACTGTGATTCATGAAAATAAACTGGATAAAAAGAAAATGTTACATATAGGGGATAGCCTGAAAGCTGATTGCCTTGGCGCAATAAGGTCGGGAATTGGTTTTTATCATGTTTCTCGAAAAAACTGGATAAGAAGGATGTTGCATAGATAATGATAAATGTACTTGAAGCCAATGTTGATGATTTGTGCTCTGGCGGTGTGTTTTCGCTCGTTAAGAATGTTATAAAGAACAAAGACAGTGCGGTACATATTGACATAGCTGCCATTGAAGAGTTTGAAAAGAAAGAAAACGTAGAAACGCTTTCTAATTATGGGTGTAAAATCTATTATATCGGATATAAAGGAAATAAAATAAAAAAACAAATTGTTGCATATAAAAATTTAAAGAAACTAGTTAAAGAAAGAAAATATGACTGTGTTCACATTCATGCGGATGTTGCAAATAAATTGCTGGTTTCTGGACTGGCTGCAAAAAATGCAGGCGTAAAAAAAGTGATTCTGCACTCTCATGCAGCGGGTGTTGATGGAAAACACAGATTTGCGAAGAAAGTCATTCATTGTTTGTGCCGCATCTTTTTAAAAGGCGTTGGAACTAACTTTGTCGCATGTTCTGATTTGGCTGCTGAGTGGATGTTTCCCAATATAAGAAAGGAAAATATTCAAATTATAAAGAACGGAGTCGACCTCAAAAAATTTGAATATGATCCATGTAAAAGGAGTCAAATCCGTACCCAACTGGGATTGTCCGAAAATATTGTCTTAGGACATGTTGGACGGTTTGCATATCAAAAAAATCACGAGTATTTAATTCAAATTGTAGAGGCGGTAAAAACAATTAATAAGCCGGTTCGGTTACTTTTAGTTGGAGAGGGACCAGATGAGAGCCGGATTCGGACACTTGTTCATGAAAAAGGACTTGATAACATTGTTATATTTTATGGAACAAGTACAGCGGTAAGTGATCTATTCCAGGCGATGGATATATTTTTGCTACCGTCTCATTTTGAGGGGCTTCCAATTGTTGGCGTCGAAGCACAGGCGTCGGGGCTTCCAGTATTGTTTTCAGATCAGATAACACGGGAAGCAAAAATTACAGCTCCTGTTGAATATTTAAAGATAACACAAGATGGAATTCAAGAGTGGGTGAATAAAATTGGTATGTATTCAAACTATAATCGATATGATACATATAGTGAATTAAAGAAAAAACGTTTTAGCATTCAAGATACTGTAAACGATTTCTTAAAGTTGTACCAATAAAAAGGAGAGAAGCACATTGATTTATATTGCAGCACATAAAAAATTTGATGTTCCAAACCAACCTGGTTACGTTCCACTTCAAGTTGGAGCAGAGGGTAAGAAATCGCTTGGATATCTAGCAGACAATACTGGGGATAATATATCTAGTAAAAATTCAAATTATTGCGAGCTAACAGGTTTATATTGGATTTGGAAAAATACAAATGATCAATATAAAGGGCTTGTGCATTATAGGCGGTACTTCTCGAATCATTTAAATCAAAATGAAATTTTAAGCGAAAAAGACATTGAACAATCTTTAAAAAAATATGATGTAATTTTGCCATTTTATCGCACTATAAAAAAAACACTTATTGAGGATTATTGCGAGATATCTGGATTTAAAAATGATTTAGATAAAACGCATGAGATTGTCAAAAGAAAATATCCAGAATATCTCAGTGCATATGAAAAAGTAATGAATGGAAACCAAATACATTTCTTCAACATGATGATTGCGAAAAAGAAAGTGTTTGATAATTATTGTAAATGGCTTTTTGATATCTTATTTGAACTTGAAAAGGAAGTTGATTTAACCGGATATAATGATTATCAAAAAAGAATTTATGGATTTCTTTCTGAACGGCTTTTAAATGTGTATTTTGAATATAACAATTACGAAGTGATGGAGTGTGGTGTGATAAACACTGAAGAAAATTGGGATAATCTAAAAAAAATACGGACGGCGCTGAAGCGGACAATCTTATATTATGTGCAACTTCTACTAAAATGACAAAAAGGACAAACAACAAATCAATTGAATCCAATCGAAACGTACTTACTCAAGAATGATATATATAGAGAGTAAACTATGATTTATTTTTTCAGCATAGCAATTACAGTTCTTATTGGAACAAGTATTCCACATTCAATATGTCGAGTAGAGAAAAAGAAATGTTTATATTTTGCTGATTTAAAAAGATCTCTATTGATTTTTTTGGCAGTATTAGGCCCTTTGCTTGTGTCCGCATTGCGATACGGGATAGGAACAGATTACTTTTTTACATATATTCCGCAATTTAATGTGATTGCAAATGGTGGGAGTAGCTATTACGAATATGGATTTTATCTTTTAAATAGATTTATTGCATTATTTACAAAAAACGGGCAATGGCTTATTGCAACAGTTTCTTCTATATTTATGATAACTGTTTACGTTCAGCTGTTTGAAATTGCATATAATTACACAGTATCTTTGATTCTGTTTTACCTATCGTACAATTATTTTATTTCGTTGAATAATATAAGACAATCGTTAGCAGCGGCTGTTATTTTAGTAGCAATTCATGCACTGATTAATGAAAACGAAAAGATGTTCGTATTTTGGATGATTATTGCAGTTTCAATTCACAGGGTATCGATGGCTTTTTTTATAGTACTAATAGTTGTAATAATCAACTTTAAGGCTTGGACATATATGGTATGTTCAATTACCGTTATTCTGATTGGAAGAAAGGTCTTTGCAGGGGTAATTTCGTTTATAGCAAGGTTTATTCCAAGACTACAATTGTATTTTTATGCCGAAGAATTAAAAATATATAATGAAGGCACTATAGGAAAATTATATATTTTAGTCAATCTGGTTTTTATGGCCATATTGGTGTTTATAGAGTTACAGATGAAATGCTCAAAAAAAGAATTGACACGAGAATGGAACTTTATAAAACTTAACCAATGCTTACTTTTATGCATTTGTGGATTGGATTCAATTCTTCCAGCCGCATATCGAATTGCAAGGGTATTTTCTTTTTCACAGTTTATATTTTTGCCTAATGCGGTTTTTAAGTATGGACAAGGAAAAAAGAATAAATTGATATTGATAAGCATTATAATTGTCGGAATGGGAGTATTGTTTGTGCAAAATTATATAAGTGGTGCGGAAGAAATATTCCCGTATAAATCGATAATTTTTAATACTTAAATGAATTTTTGAATAACAACAGACGAAAGGGTTGTTTTACTATGTATGATTATTTAGTAGTTGGTTCTGGTTTGTACGGATCTGTTTTTGCCCATGAGGCCAAAGCCCATGGAAAGTCTGTGCTGGTTGTGGACAAGCGCCCCAACATCGCGGGCAATATTTACACCGAAAACATTGAGGGCATCAATGTCCATAAGTACGGTGCTCATATTTTCCATACTAATAACAAAAAAGTATGGAACTACATCACAAAATTTGCAGAGTTCAACCGCTTTACGAACTCGCCTGTTGCCAACTACAAGGGTGAGCTTTACTCGCTGCCTTTTAACATGTACACTTTTAATAAAATGTGGGGCGTTGTGACGCCGGAGGAGGCTGCTGCCAAAATTGAGGAGCAACGCAAGGAAATTACCCACGAGCCGCAGAACCTGGAAGAGCAGGCAATCTCTCTGGTAGGCCGTGATATCTACGAGAAACTCATCAAAGGCTACACAGAGAAGCAGTGGGGCCGCGACTGCAAGGATTTGCCTGCGTTCATCATCAAGCGCTTGCCTGTGCGTTTGACGTTTGATAACAACTATTTTAACGCTCTGTACCAGGGTATCCCAATTGGCGGCTACACTAAGATGATTGCCAATCTACTTGATGGCATTGAAGTGCGTTTGAATATAGATTACCTGAAAAATAAAGCTGAACTGGACAACTTGGCAAACAAAATTGTATATACTGGCCCCATTGATGCTTACTTTGACTATAAGCTAGGAACACTGGAATATCGTTCTGTTCGCTTTGAAAACGAGCTGCTGGACAAGCCCAATTTTCAGGGAAACGCTGCTGTCAACTACACTGACCAGGAAACTCCATGGACCCGTATCATTGAGCACAAATGGTTTGAGTTCGGTAAGGACGAGAATGGTAACAATCTGCCCAAAACGATTATCAGCCGTGAGTATTCCTCCGAGTGGAAGCCTGGTGATGAGCCGTACTATCCCGTCAATGATGCCAAGAATAGCGCTCTATATGCTGAGTATAAAAAACTGGCTGATGCTAAATCAAATGTGATTTTTGGAGGACGCCTGGGTGAATACAAATATTATGATATGGATGCTACGATTGAAGTGGCATTAAAGATGTGTTGGAAAGAGTTTAAGTAAATATATTATAAATAAAGTGAATAAAGCTGTTGTGAGATATTTCCAGAACTGCAAAAGGTAAAATGTAGATGAAAGAACCAAGCATAAAGAAAAATTTTATATATAGCACCGCATATCAGATATTAAATGTCATTACTCCGTTTATTACGGCACCCTATGTCTCAAGAGTTCTTGGTGCTGAGGGCATTGGTATCCAAAGTTATACAACATCAGTACAGTATATATTTCTGCTAATTGCAGCATTGGGAACACTTTCTTATGGCTCACGAGAAATCTCAATGCATCGGGATAATATAAACGAACGTAGTAAGCTGTTTTGGGAAATTGAACTGATGGTGATTTGCACCACAGGAATTGCGCTACTCGGCTGGGTGCTTTTGTGTTTATTCAGCCCAAGATATAAAATTTTCTACTGTGTACTATCAATTGGGATTTTTGCCAATATGTTTGACATTACATGGTTCTTTAACGGAATTGAGCAATTTAAACTAACAGTTATTAGAAATTCTGCATTTAAAATAATCGGAATAGTTCTTCTGTTTGTGTTTATCAAATCCAAGGATGACTTGCTTTTATACATTTTCATCACGGCGGTCACTTCATTGCTATCTAATATGTCTTTGTGGCCTTATATGAAGCGCTACATTGTCAAAGTTGATTTTAGAAAAATGTCTTTCAAAAGACATTTTAAGGAAACATTAGTTTACTTTGTTCCAACGATTGCTACATCAGTTTATACGGTTCTGGATAAAACCCTTTTGGGATTAATTACCAGCGATGTTGCACAAAATGGCTATTACCAGCAGGCTGAGAAAATCATTAATTTGGCAAAAAGTGTTGTGTTTACTGCAATTAACTCTGTTGTCGGCGTTAGAAATGCATATCTTTTTTCTGAAAAAAGATTTGACGAGATTCACAAGAAAATCGAGATTTCATTCAACTACATTTTCTTCATGGGGTTTGGTTGTTGTTTTGGAATTATAGGCGTTGCAAAAACGTTTGTCCCGCTTTTTTTGGGGCCTGGATATGAGCAAGTAGTTGGATTGCTATATATCTTTTCTCCCATTATTGTAATTATAGGTGTTAGCAATTGTTTGGGTTCTCAATATTATACACCGTGTGGAAAGCGAAAAGAGAGTACAAACTACTTGATTGCTGGCTCTGTAGTAAACTTGATTCTCAACTTATTAACGATTCCGCGCTTTGGAGCAGAGGGAGCCGCAATCGCATCTGTTATTGCGGAAACAGCCGTGTCCGTTTTGTACGTAAGATTTAGTTGTGGATATGGTAGTGTTTCTATACTGATGAAAACAGGCGGGAAAAAGATGTTGGCTGGCATTTTTATGTTCTGTATAGTGTTTTGTTTAAATCGACTGCAGATGAACTCGTTGTTAGTTCTTACAATACAGGTAACAGTTGGATGCTGTGCATATATAGCAATTCTTCTTGTGTCACGGGATGAGTGGACGCAGAGTATGTTTGAAAAGATATGGAGGAAAATTAAACATGGTTGATCTTGAAATTAAACTGCCGGATGGCTTTTTGGATGAAGAAGTTCGGTGCGGATACAGAATATCTTCTGAGATGAAAAAAGTATGGGCTGTTCAATTGGATATGCTTAGTAGGTTTGACGAAGTATGCAAAAAATATGGATTAGTTTATTATGCTGATTCGGGAACATTGATTGGAGCAGTACGGCATTCTGGGTATATTCCTTGGGATGATGATATTGATATTGTTATGATGCGAAATGATTATGATCAGCTCTTGAGGGTGGCGGAAACGGAGTTCAAATATCCACTGTTCTTACAGACAGCTTACTCTGAAAAAAATTATATTCGAGCGCATGCACAGCTTAGAAATTCTGAAACAACAGGATGTATTTTGCCGGATGTTGATACTGAATATAATAAGGGGATTTTTATCGATATTTTCCCAATGGATAATCTTCCGGATAGTGATGTTGAATTGGAAAAATTTAAAAAGAAAATCAGACTTTATTGGAAAATTATTGCAGCCCCCTATGTTAAGCATCAAAAAGTAATTGTAAAACTTATAGCAAGTATAGTAAGTGTTATTGAAAAAAATGTTCCGTTTGATGTTGCCTTTAAACGTTATGAAAAGTTGTGCAAAAAATATGATGGAAAACAAACAGATAGAGTAAGTAATATTGCGTATTCACTGGGAAAGGAAAAGAACATTTGGAAACGCGAATGGTTTGAACAATATCATAGAGTTCCATTTGAATTTATAGAAATTCCGATTCCAGATGGATATGATGGCAGACTTAGAAAAGAATATGGAGACTATATGGTAATTAGACATGCACCAACTGCACATGGAAATGTTTTTTATTCAACAGATATTCCTTATACCGAATATTTTAATAAACATTATGAAAAAAAGTAAGATGAAAAAGTATCATATTAGTTGCACATGCGACGTCTTTGATTTGTTTTGTGTTTGGTGTTTGAATCTATTGGAAAGATGCAAGGAGATGTGTGACATTCTTATTGTGTGATGATAAGTATGTGACAGAAATAAAAGAACAGTCAATGTATCCAGAAAATCAGCGAGTGCGAATCATCAATTCTTTGAAAGTTGTTAATCGAGCAGAGCTGGTAACAATTGAAGAAACCGATGATAAGATGCTTGTATTGAAAAAATTCAAATTTGATGTTTCGTTTTCAGGAGAGGACTGGAAAGGCTTTGAAAGATATTTACGGACTGAGAAGCAGTTTGAGGAATATGGCGCATCAATTGAGTATTTACCGTATACAAAGGGTATCAGTACCACTGATATCAAAAATAAAATGAAAGAAAAGTAAATTCATAAAAAGCAATAAATCTTCGTTGGATGATGCCGTTTGAAAAAGGAGCTGGAGGAATACATATTGATGTCGGATTACATTTTTTTGTTTGACATGGATTCAACGATCACGCGAAAAGAAGTATTGCCGGAGGTCTCAAAGCGAATCGGAAAACTTGACGAAATGAGAAGACTAACGGAAGCTACAATGCGTGGAGAAATTCCATTTAGAACGAGCTTTCTGAATAGAGTAAAGATTTTAAGTGATATATCTGTGGCCGAAGTTAATCAAGTGGTTTCAGAAATTCCATTAAATCCATATATCGCGGAATTTATAGAACAAAACAAAGACCGCTGCTATGTGGTTACTGGTAATCTGGATGTCTGGATTAGTGGACTTATGAAGAAGCTGAAAATGGAGAACCATTGTTATTGCTCCAAAGCAGATGTTGTAAATGACCGAATCTCAAAGGTCGTCAGTGTTGCAGATAAAGAACTGATGGTTAGACAATTTGTGCAGCCTATGGTCGTCATTGGCGATGGAGATAATGATTCTGGAATGGCACGAATGGCAGATATTGCAGTTGGATTTGGTGGTGTAAGGCCGATTGCACAGTCTCTTCTTAGAAATGTGGACTTTGCATTTTATGAAGATAAGAGATGCGCAGAATTTCTGTGGAAATTGCTGTAGGAGGATAACGTATGGATTCTGGAATAGATAAAAAAGATATTACAGTCATCATTTGCTGCGCAGGAATGGGTACGAGGCTTGGAATAGGAACAACAAAAGCACTTGTGGATATTGCGGGAGAGCCATTGATCATTCGTCAGTTGAAACTGTTGGATGAATTTGATGATATTCGTGTTGTTGTTGGATTTGATGCAGAGCGTGTTATCAATGTGGTAAAGCAGTTTCGCAGGGATATTATGTTTGTTTGCAACTATGAATATGAACATAATGGTCCGGCAGACAGTGTAAAGAAAGCTTTATTGGGCGCACGAAAATATGTTATTACGCTGGATGGCGATACAGTTATAAATCCAGATGACTTTAAGCGTTTTGTTGACTTTTCAGGTGAATGTGTAGCAGTGACAGCAAATGCATCAGACGAAACAATTGGTTCTAGTGTGCAGAATGGAAAAGTCATTTCACTCTCAAAAAAAGCAGGAAATATGCAATGGTCTGGAATTGCAAAATTAAATAAGGATAAGTTATACGGTGACTCTTCACATTTGTATGAAGTATTAACGCCGTATCTTCCGATGGCAGCTTTTCCGATGCGATTAAAAGAAATCAATATTCCGAAAGACTATGAGAATGCAATGGATTGGTTCTCTGTAGGAATGAGAGAGGAATAAATGAATGAAAGATTTAGTAATTGGCGTTTTAGGCGGCATGGGAACGTATGCAACAATCAATCTTTTCAAACAGTATGCGGAAATTTTTCCGGCGGAAAAGGAATGGGAAAGACCCCGTATTATTATTGATAACAGATGCACAATGCCTAGCCGGGTTAGAGCTTTTTTATATCATGAGAATGTTGACGAACTGGTTGATGAAATGACGGAGTCCATGGAGGGACTTTTAAAAATAGGTGCAAAGAAAATTATTCTTGCATGCAATACTTCTCATTTGTTCTTGCCGAAGATATTTGAAAGAGTTCCGGAAGCAAAGAGCGCGGTCGTAAATATCATAGATTCCTGTGTGAATCAAATAGACAAGGACAATATAAAACAAGTTTATTTACTGGGGTCGGAGGGAACAATTGAATCCGAAGTATACCAAAAGGCACTTACACAGAAAGGAATTAAGTGTCAAGTGCCCGAAAAAGAACAATATGTACTTCTGCGAGAATGTATTGAGGCTGTAAAACAAAATAAGTAAACAGATGAAGTTGAAAGCATATTTAAAAAACTTGTGGGCGGGTGCGAGATGCCTGTTATCTTAGGATGCACGGAGCTGCCGATTCTTTATGAAAAATATAAAGATAATATTGAAAGAGCGGTATATGATCCATTACAGATTGCTTTAAATTTGCTGAAGAAGGAATATGATTATGAATAAAATTTTGACATTTGGAGTGTATGACTATTTTCACTTGGGACATTTGAGGTTATTCAAACAGTGCAAAAAATATGCAGATTATCTGATTGTTGCTGTTCAAGATGGAAATTATATCAAAAAATATAAGCCAAATGCAAAAGTGATGTACACAACGGAAGAACGTGTTGAAATGTTAGAAGCATTGCGGATCGTTGATAAAGTACTTGTGTATGAAACGGTAAGTTCTGAATTTCTTGAAAAAGTGGATTTTGATATTCTTGCACTAGGAGAAGATCATAAAGGTGGCCGTTTTGATGAAGTAGAACGATGGTGCATTACACATGACAAAAAAGTAGCGCGTTTAAAAAGAACTCCGGGTATTTGCTCATCTGAAATAAAAAGTGAATTAGATAAAACTGATAATAAAGTGAAAATTAGAATATAAAAGTGTACAAACAAATAAAAGGTTTTATAGTCCGAAAGAAGCACGGGGCGATACTGGCCGTATTCTGGTTCGTGAATCCGGCACAGAACCTGTGGTGCGTGTGATAGTAGAAGCCCCTGACCACGACACTTGTCAGAAATATGTTTCCGAAGTTGTCGATGTGATCTGCGAAAGAGGCTATAAAGTATAATTAAACTAAGGGCATTTTGGTTCAGTAAAAACGATAAAGATTAAACCGTTTTCACCGAATCAATCTTGTATCGTGCGCAGGGCAGTGCTATACTGAAACCATCACTTTTAACAGAAAAGAGGTTCTGTCCTATGCCCCGTCCAAAAGGAAGCAAAAACAAAGTCAAAACCGTAAAACCCACTACCGATTTCGCAACCAAAATCACTGAAAAACAGTCCGAGAAAGAAACCCTCACGGCTGAGATTGCGTCCATCACCGCCAATATTGATTCTCTGAAAGCGGACTTGAAAGCCAAAAAGGCCGCGCTCAAGAAGGTCGAGAAAGAGCTGGCTAAGTTGGAGGACAAGAAAGCCGCTGCGGACCAGAAAGCTGCAGAAGCCGCTAAGAAGACGGAGGCTGAAGATCTGGTCAAGAAGCTGCTGGCCGAGGGTGTCAGCGTAGACGAGATCGTTGAAAAATTGAAGTGAACTTTTCGCAAGAGGAGCTACATGGGCTGGATGCCTGTGTGGCTTCTTTTGTGTATGTAGGGGATGCGGGTGACAGGGCAGTAAAAACATCTATATTTGTTTTCTATCGAGCAATGCGAATTGCAATCTGTTAATGTGCAAAGTATAATTACAGTCCGGCGAAATTATCAACATGGATAACGCGCCAAAAACAAAAGCTGCTCCTGTCCGAACAATAGACAAGAGCAGCAATGCCCAAGCACAACCAGGCTAAAAAGCATGTATCACTATAAGAAAAGCACGGGAATCTGCCATCATAAAAGTTGTAGTTGACTTCACAATTTTTACGAGGCCCCAAAGACCAACGCTTCTACCGCTGCTGCTGTTTCATGTTGGACTTCCTTGGTGATACCCGTGTAGTATGTTGCAGTCGTTTTGAAATCAGCGTGGCCCAGTAAATCCTGTACGGTTTTGAGATTGGCGCCGCTCTGCAAGGCTAATGTGGCAGCTGTGTGCCGTAGGTCGTGCGGCGATACCTTGGGCAGGTTGTGTCGTACTTCAAAATCATGCACCCAGGCAGTCACTGTTGTTGGATAGAGCGGTCGGTACGGGTCCTCTGCATTGGAGAACAGATAGGCGTTGGGCAAGAGCAGGCCGTATCGTGCAGTCTGCTCCCTTTTCCAGTTTTTCAGCAACTCCACAATGTAGGTCGGCAGTGCGATGGTTCTTACACTCCCGGCGGTTTTGGGCTTTCCAATGTGGATGTGCTCAGGGCTTTTTGTATCCTTGGTGACATTGCGCACAACACTCAAGGTATGGTCGGTCAGGTCGATATCACCCCATTGCAGCCCTACCGCCTCTCCCCTGCGGAGTCCGGTAAAAATCATCAGGTTGACCATAGTACGGTAAAACGGTGGTTCTTCTTCCAAATAGTGGAGGTATTGCTGCACCTGTTCCGGGCTGAGAAAGTCTTTTCCTGTTTCCAACTTGTGGTGTTCCTTGTGTGGGACCAAAGAGCGCGGAAGACGATCCAGCGGGTTTACCGCCAGATAATCCACCACGAAAGCGTATCGCAGGATATTCCGCAGGGTATTAAAGCGGTGGTACTGGCTCGTCCCGCTCAGTGGTTCCGTACGCAAAACATTGATATACCGTTTGAGCACCTCGGTGGTAATGCTCTCCATCTTCATCTCCCCAAAGTATGGCAGCAGATATTTTACATGATATTCACAGTTTGCTATCGTGCTGGGAGTGTGTTGTCCATCGTGGATGTGGTCAGGGAGCCAATGTTCGTTGACAAATTCGGCAAAGGTGATTTTTCGTGCTCTGGATGCTCGGGCGGCACTCTGTCGGAGAAGTTCAAGATTTTTGCAATAAAGCGAATAATCCTCGCATTCGGCCTCGGAAATCTCTCCCGCCGCGCACAAAGAGAGGTACTCGTCATACTGCTTGTGCTGCGCGTCTACCCATTGCTCCAGCTCTTTCTTCGTTGCGGCACGGGCTTTGGCAGGACTTAGTGTGGGGTCCAATTTCGCAGTTTTACTCAGGTATACATATTTTCCGGCGGTGCCCAATGTTATCTTGGCTTGCAGGCTGATAACCCGCCCTGCCTTGTCAAATCGTTCGAAAATGCCCTTGTTGGTGCTGTCAATGCTGTAATTTCTGGCCACTGTGATACCCTCCTAATTTTCGTTCTTTCGTCTGATTTGATTGTAACAGAAGGGTATGCAAATGGCTATTGACAGAGCGCCAAAGTTCCAAAAAGTTCCAAAAATGGGCTGAAAAACGGGAAAATCCGGGCAGACAGACATAAATGCACTTTTGAAAATATGATGAAAAATCGCAAGATTTTTCTTTCGGGGCATAGCGCAGTTGGTAGCGCGCCTCGTTCGGGACGAGGAGGCCGTGGGTTCAAATCCCGCTGCTCCGACTGAAAAACACGTTGATTCTTCGTGAGTCAACGTGTTTTTTGTTTTCCTCTATTGACACCCGCCTCATTGGGGAATATTCTTATAGTAGCATTTGTGCCCCGCCCGCGCGGGTAAAATTGAGGAAACGAGGGATTTGCAGAATGAAAAAACGTGTTGGTATCCTGACCTCCGGCGGCGACTGCCCGGGCCTGAACGCCACCATCCGCGGCGTTGCCAAGGCGCTGTATGCCCGCATGGGCGAAAATGTCCAGATCGTGGGCATTCTCAACGGCTATCACGGCCTCATCACCGGGGAATACAAGGAGATGACCCAGGACGATTTCCGGGGCATCCTGACGCTGGGCGGCACCATTCTGGGCACCAAGCGCACCCCCTTTAAGATGATGCGGGTGGTGGAAGACGACAACATTGATAAAGTGGCCGCCATGAAGCGTACCTATAAGGAAGCCGGCCTCGACTGCCTGCTCTGCCTGGGCGGTAACGGCACCCACAAAACGGCCAACCTCCTCTCCCAGGAGGGGCTCAACATCATCGGCCTGCCCAAAACCATCGACAACGACATCTACGGCACCGACGTAACGTTCGGCTTCCACACCGCTGTGGACATCGCCACCGACGTCATCGACCGCATCCACACCACGGCAGGCAGCCACAGCCGCGTGATGTGCATTGAGATCATGGGCAACAAGGCAGGCTGGCTGACCCTCTACTCCGGCATTGCAGGCGGTGCGGACATCATCCTCATCCCCGAGAAACCCTACGACATCGACCGGGTCTGCGACGCCGTGGAGCGCCGGGCAAAGCGGGGCTCCAACTTCTCCATCCTGGCCGTGGCCGAGGGCGCTTACAATTGCGAGGAAGCCAAGATGAAGCGGAAAGAGTGGATGGCAAAGCGGCTGGAAGCCGGGACCGGCACCACCGCCACCAACCGCATCGCCGCCGCCATTGAGAAAAAGACCGGCATGGAGACCCGCGTCTGCATCCCGGGCCACATGCAGCGCGGCGGCAGCCCCAGCGCCTATGACCGTGTGTTGGCCACCGAGTTTGGCAGTTACGCCGCCAAGCTGGTGGAGATCGAGCGGTACGGCGTGACCGTGGCCATGCTCAACGGCCATGTCACCGAGAACCGTCTTGCCGATATTGCCGGCAAGACCCGCAACGTGCCTGATAACTGCGAGCTGCTCACCGTGGCCCGCCGCATGGGCATCAGCATGGGCTGAACGCCTTTCCCCTGCTGTCATTTTTTCTGATACGGAAGCCCCCGCCGGAAAACAAACTCCGGCGGGGGCTTTTTGCGTGCAAAACGGGCAGGGCAGGCGTTCCGCTGTTCGGACGGCTCATTTTGCTTTTTTGTGGATCGAAACGCATCCGTGCTCAGCGAGGCAGCTCCTCCACCACCGGTTCTGCCGGGGGCGGCGTCAGGGTGGAGTGCTCCACCACAAACTTTGCCGCCCGGTTGGCGGCCATGCCCTGCCGCAGCTTCCGGGCGTCGTTGGCGGGGAACGTCTTCTCCCCCTGCTTTTTCACGTCCCAAGCGGCCAGCGCAGTGGCCACCTCGGCCTCGGTGGGCCAGAGGTGTTCTTTCCCTGCTACCAGCAGCAGGCCCAGCCGGCTGCGGAGCTTCCGCTCGGCGTCTGCATGGAGCTGCTGGCGGAACTCCTCCACGGTCTGGCCCTGCACTTTTAAGTATTGGTCAAAATTGATGTTGTTGGCCTGCATCCGCAGGTTGAACTGCCGCTGCTCGGCAAAGTAGTTGCCTGCCACCAATTGCTTGGGCAGCGGGCCCTTGACCTCATTGCCCAGTTGGGCCACCAGCTCCCGCTCGGCCAGCATTTTGCCCTGCTCACAGCGCTTGGCGTACAGCTCCCGGGTCACCCGCTCCCGCAGGGCCTGCTTGCCTGCGGCATCGGCGGCACGATCCTCATCGCCATGGAAACGGTTGATCTCCAATTCAATGGTCAGCTCCCGCAGAGGCCGGGGCTGGATGGGCTGCACAAAGCCGGTGTACCGGCCCAGCTCCAGCGGCGGCACGCAGAAGAACTGCGCCCCGGCCCGGAATCCCTCGGCCCGGTTGACGGCCAGCAGTTCAAAGTCCGGGTCCGTGACCGGGAGGAGCTTGTGGTTTTCCACCAGTTCCGCGTACAACGGGGAAAATCCCGTTAAAATGGCCCGGTTGACGGCCGCCGCCATCAAATCTTCCTCGTCGGCGGGCGGGTTCTCCCCCGCCTGCTCGGCCGCAATGGCCTCTTCCAGCTCCTGAGCCGATGCCGTAAACACCACCCGGCAGTCGCCGGGCTCGGCCATTCCAAAGTGTTCCAGTTTCATGGTATATCCTCCTTACAGCCGCGCAAAGCCAGCCATCAGCACCAGCAGCACCACGCCCAGCACGGCGTACAGCACCTCGGCCCCCAGCACGGCCTTGTCGCCCTCGACATACATCTTTTCCAGATCGTCGGG